>Ga0307515_10017350_pt1 | contig 13117 bp, 5 predicted proteins | sample 17_EM_MG_FD_194513 | JGI IMG/M metagenome (GOLD analysis project Ga0307515, IMG submission 194513) | Populus trichocarpa ectomycorrhiza microbial communities from riparian zone in the Pacific Northwest, United States - 17_EM | ecosystem: Host-associated > Plants > Roots > Unclassified | place...
TATATTATCCTTTTAAGTTGAAGTATTTAAACCAAAAGGTTTTTTATCCCACATTGAAAAAACATGATTTTTTTCTTGGGAACATAGAGTATATATACTAATGAGTTTCAAATCCCACATTGAAAAAACATGGTTTTTTTCATGGGAACATAGAATGTATATATATGAAAGGGCTTCAAATCCCACATTGAAAAGATACCATGTTATTCTTTTAAGTTGAAATATTTAAACCAAAAGGTTTTTATCCCACATTGAAAAAACATGGTTTTTTTCATGGGAACATAGAGTATATATACTAATGGGTTTCAAATCCCACATTTGAAAAAAAAAAAAAAAAAAAAAGGGGGTTCGCCTGGGTCACCCGGGTTCCGGGTTGACCCGCCGGGTCGCCCGGGTTTGGCCGGGCTGTTGCCACAGCTGGTCTTTTATTAAACCCGGACCGGTCCAGCCACCAGGTCGACCGGGTCCCGGGTCGACCCGCCGGGCCAGGCCGGGTTTAATAACAGTGTGAAATATTGCAATACAGATTTATATATACTTACCATAAGTCATACCTAATAACCTATATTTGAAGTATAATGGAAAGATCTAGGTAAATATGATAATTAGCGTATCGATCGAGGAAGTTGAATCAAATCAACTCATTCTTGTAATATATAAAGTTATAATTCCTCCATCACACTTCTTGACAATGATTAGTATAATTAAGATCCTAATCAAGTCCTATAATCAAGATAAACTTGTATAATTGAGACTTAGGATGGTTTCCTTTTACTTGTAATTATACATATTATAAATAAAATTACATCCTCACCCTCTTCTCACTTTGTGAAAAAAAATCAATATTATTTGTTTTCTATCTCTCTGCTGCCTTACCCCCATCACTTAACCACTCAACATCCGTCTTGTGACCTCCACCATGACCGTCATCATCACTTACAGCCCCTCACCACCACCGTTGCTATCTTCATTGTCATTCTTTGTACCACTATATATGTTGTCGCTGTCACATGTTATATTACCATTCTATTATAATGGTATTTTTTATATTATTATTATTATTATTTACCAAGCATAATAAAATGTTTTCAGGAGAAACAAACACCCCCCTTTGGGATTTCATATATTCTCTTTCTAGCATCTCCTGAGGACTAAATCCTTTTAATGCCGATGAAGTTAACATCAAATGCGTGGTTTGACACTCGCTACTTTTCATGGAACTTAGGATGTCATTTTCTTGATCCAGAAAAATTGAGCATGTATAGCACTTGGTCCGTCAAGGGATTAATTGCAACCTAATTAATCGGTTAACCGGCCAGAAAAAAAAAATAGTCACATGCATGCATCAGAAAATGATATATTAATTAAGCAACTTGGTTAATTAATTACTACCTAATCGTTAGTAAAAAACAATACATTTACAAAGTTTAACCTAATTGGTTGGTCAGCCAGAATATTAATTGAAGAATGCTTCCTAGGCCTACAATAGACCAATGATTGTCAGCTGCGTGCCTCCGAAAAACAGAGGAAAATAGTCTTCCACCATGAACTGTTAAGGTTTTACGGCCGTAAGCTAATTTGTTCAAAGCAAGATGCATAAAGGTATTGTTCTTGTGCTTGTTAAGTCAGGAACGTGTTCTTGTTTTCGACCACCGGATTCAAAAGGGCATTACTGGCTCTGCTCCTGGCATTTAATTCCTCCATGATGGGCAAGGACGCAACGGTCTGTTTCCCCTTGCCTACGTACAATTTTATAGATTTATTTTTTTATTTGAAAATATATTAATTTTTAAAATCTTTAATATTAAAATATTATAAAACAATAATTCAATGTTTTTTCAAGCTAAATAACACAAATGCAAAACAAAGTACTACTAGCTAGACAACACCATTGAATGCTACAACCATGTAATTAATGTAAGATATATATATATATATATATATATATATCATGTTCTCGACTCTCGAGTACTCTCGAGTCAGGAGGGGTTATGTATTTATGTTCACTTGCTGCTTCAACGACTACTGTTCTTAATTATCTCTTTACGTGGCAAGTGGAATCAATTTCTATGTTATCATCGTTAGTTTTAGATTTGATTGTAAGGGGAGATGAGGTGAAAAAAGACTTCAAGATTATAAAAATTTGGATGTAAATAGCATGGCATATGTAATTAGATCCAACCCAACATATAAATGTAGAATTTTTTGCTTATTTTATCTACGTTGACAGTGGAAAGGAATATTTATCTACATAACATTAATATTGCATCAATTAATAGTGTTAATTGGCTAATTTCTTAAACTAATTAAGCTTAATTCCTCTAATTCATATGTTAATGTAAACAAGGTCTAGAATAACTTTTGTTTTTCTTATCTAATTGTATTAATTTTTCTAAAGAAAAAGGTGATCACTCATTACCCACGTACAATCTTTAGTGGCAATTTCATGAGCAAGGAACATGAACAAGCCTGCTAGCTCATTTAATTCGTTGCCAACTTTAGAGATATTAATTCATTGTTATTTCAGCCTTCACATCACACTTGATTGGCTGACAATATTCTGAAAATAAAAACTGAGACGAATCGAACCCGCTGCTATAACAATAAATTCAGTGTTGCCCTTGTCCTTCTTCCTCGATCGTAGCGTGAGAAACACTAGCTGGAGGACTGCAATTTTTCTCTTTTTCCTATAAAGGAGCTAGCCCAATTTGGGATCTTTAGTCACAACTCAGGCATAATTCTCATGTCTAAAACAAATCTCAAACCTTGTTCTAAAGTATTAATTTTTTGTAACCACGTAGATTGAAAAATTAGTGTGGTAGCCTGATTATAAAACAAATTAATTTCTAGCTTAATTTATCCCTCCTCACATATATATTAAGTTTTGAAGTACAATGAGTTACAATGACGGGTACCTCTATAATGGCTTGTAGTTTTTTTTTCCTATAATCTTATGAAATAGGTTTATTTCTCAATGATTAGCATGATGATAGTCAGCTTTTCTATAATTTTCAAATTAATTTTTGAACTTTTAACTTATTGTTCTTAATTCATATTATACATCTCCATTTTTCAAAGTTTAATCTAAATCACTTTTTTTTATATAAAATATACTCCTAACTTCAATTATTTTTAAGAAATTTTTATGTCGAAGAATCTTTTCATCTAAAACTTAAACTTTTAGATAAAATTCTAAAATATAATTTATATTATTCTTCAACACACTTCTTTAAGTGAAAGGTTTTTAGATTTCACATTACTTTGTATTTAATTTTTATCAAATAAAATTAAAATGGTGAGATTGGAACTCGTGATCGCTTGGTCAATTAAACTCTAGTAGCATGTTAAATAACCATCTCACCCAAAATCTTGAGCTTTTAGGTGAAGTTACATGATATAATTTATATTATTTTTTAATATTTTATTTTATACAAATAAATTTAAAATTATCAACTTAAAATCTGTATGTAATGATCTCGAATGAAATCTGAAGAGAGACTAGTAACTCGGTTTTATCATTTCAAAGCAAAAGGGAAGGCAGGGAAAAGATATATGTCATGGTATAGAGAAATTAATCTACTCGATCATGCATCACTATTGCATTAAAATATGTGCTGTATTTCAATTCGTAAGTGTTATTATCAATGGAAAGGCCAAAAAAATCCGAGTGTACTTAGAAATCCTTGATAAAAAGAATTTGTGGCAACCAATATTGTATTAAACTTTCACTAATTCCACATGGCACGTACAGAGTGTCGCTAGCAAGTGTAGAAATTAAAACACAATTCCCTAACTCCAGTATGATGGCTGCACAGAACAGTCGAGGTCTAATATGAGCTAGAGCTAGTTTTTTTCTTTTTTGCATTGGGTTTTTTTCTCGAAAAAACCCGTGTACACCCTGCAGATAAAAATGTCACTCGCGACAAAACAATCCGTCCGTGGGACACCTTGCCACGATTATACATGTCTTATGAGTTCATTCCCACGTGTCCACTGGGCTAAAAATATATAGGAAGGACTTGAGCAAGGCACAATAAATATAATTTAGAAAAAATGCATGCATGCACGCATCCAAATGGAGAGAAAGTGTGTGTGATCTGCCCTTGTTTGGAAGAGAGGGAGAGTACTAGCAAGCCAGTGGACTTTGTACAGTCTCTTCCGATCCTCTCCGGACAGGTAACAGTAATCTTTTCCTAAACTGGATTCAATGAACCCTAGAAGGTAGAAGAGACAAAGAAATTAAGTTAGACAAAAGACAAGTACTCCTAATAAATCTCCAAAGCTAATCGTACATTGAGAGTGGGAACCAAGCTATGCTAGCAAACAACTACAGTGCTGTGCCGCATTATCTGGGCAACTTTTCCTGTGGATGTACAATACATCTATCTCTTGGCCCAGCTAGCTAGCAATCAGATCATGAATTCATTAATTTATCATTGCTCTGCTGGAAATTTGAGGCTACTTAATTTCAAGCAAATAGTATAATTAATTTACTATATTGTTTTATTTTTTATTCCCTCGATAAAAATATCTTGATCACTTGGTCGAGGTTTCACCATCAAAGTCTTAATTGCTTTTGAGGATTCCTTGGAAGAGGCACAAGTTGAACCATTAACCTTTTATTTAGGTCCCTAGCTAACTGTATTTTCAACAGAGAAAGACCACTTCAATATTGATTTAGGAGTGTTTGGATTCATTGTTAGGTCTTCCATCCTAGCTAGCTATAGCTAGCTATTTTCTGGCTTGGAGCTTTTGTGATGGACCTTGCTTGTTTCTATATATTTTGTTAATAAGATCAAGTAAGTTGGGTCCCATAACAATGTTTCTTGCACTTCTCCTAGCTTGGATCTTATGCTTGAATCTTCAGCACAACTTGTAAGAGATCTTACTCAAATTAAACACACTTGAAAGTTAAGTAATTGGTACTTGTAGAGATAAAGGAAGCAAATTGTTATTAGCATGAACACTTCTTGCTAGCTAGTTGCAATCCCCTTCAACATCAAATTAACTACATCGAGCAATGTTAATTTCTCACACAAAGAGACATGAACTACATGATTAATCACATATTACATGGAACAACCATACCACAGACAAGAACAGAAGCCACCAAAGAGAGCTTACTCAAATTATACTGCAAGGCTTCTCACCATATCCATATGAGTAAGCTTCGTACCATGAATTTGATGGCATTATTCCAGCAACATTCTCTAACATCTGAGGCATGAAAACGTCATCGAAAGACCCAAATGGAGCATCTTGTCTTGCAGGCGGCTGCTCTTGACTAGGATCCTTTGTGGGGACCTCTAGTGCACAGTGATCATCAACAACAGTTTTTGAAGCATTTGAAACCGTTCGATAATTTCCACCGACACCATGATCATCATCGTCCACAATCTTAGTAGGGTCTGGCAATTCAGAATCTTGGCCGGTGAGTTCTTGAACCAAAGCCCTAAATCCAGATGCACTAATCTTGAACTTCATGGGGTTGGATATGTACACTACTTTCATAGGCTTTTTCTTGGTTTTGGCTATTTTTGTTCCCTTGCTTTCTTGCACACCACCACCTACCAGGTCAATATGATAATTGTCCATGACTGTAATGGATGGATAAGCTCTGAGATCAAAAGTGTGGCAGTATGTTTACCTCTTAAAGAGATTCTTGAGGCTGCAATGCAAAGGAGTTTTATGAGAATGAAAAAGGTAGAGAGAGAGAGAGAACTTGATGCTCGAAAAGGAGAAGTTCTGATAGTGCAAATTGGAGCAGACAACAAAACTTTGGGTGAGAATACAAGTTCCAACCGCGACACAGCACGTCTCTATTACTGCCTCCACAAGAATATAGATTCTTTTTTCAAAAAACAATTGATGCTAATAAATAGTAGATATTTCGAGAGGACTAACGATAAAATAGGTTATTGTGAGTTTCATATGGATGGATAAATAATACCATATTAATGGACTTGACTTATCGGGTAAATCTAAATTCTTAATTTTAAAATAAATAATTTGAGTTTTTCACAAGTAAAAATAACTATTATTTAAAAAAAAATTATAACTACTTGATAATTTATCTTTTTAATTTTAATATCTCAAAACAACTTTAACATAATTAAACTAATTTATATTTTGATAAAATTTAAATATATTATTTATAGTCCGATTATTATATTTATATACACACACTCGTTGTAAATTAAAGATTTTTATTTTTAAAATCAAATTAATATAAAAAAAATATTATTTATAATATATATGCATACGTTGTAAATTAAAGACTTTTATTTTTCAAATGAAATTAATATAAAAAAATATTTAATATTTTTCAGAGTTCAAACTCAAATGATAATGTTGGGAGTGTATTCAAATATTCATCTTGCTTGATGGATATAGTTTTCCCTTGATTTTTGCTCCTAATTATAGATCAATAAAGTATCATTACTCTTACACTCGAGTCAATTATGTGATTAGATTAGGAAGACAGCGATACACGTGCTCACACGCGCCAGAGGTTCACGTGAAAGCGATGGGCTAGCGGGAGCTTGGAGTTATCTGTATGCCGATAATTCCACCACGTGGCGTTCACCAGAAGGCTTGTTAGATGTGTATGACGTCATCTCATCCTCCTGTAATGACATCATGGCGGCAAGGTAGTAAATCAAGGAGCTCAATAGCCGGCTTGATTGGGCTCGGCTGCATGAATGATCCAGCGTTGGTCATCACCACCATAGGTCATAGAACCTCTAGTTTTAAGTTTCTTGTGTTTCCCATTTGGCATCGAAAGGGTTATTTAGTATCAAGGAATCTCAAATTTCCTTACTGAAAATATTTTGAATGTGAGAATTATTTATGTTTGTTTCGTTATAGAATATTAAATTTTCAAGTAATATAATGTTTTTTTTTTTAATATCATATTTTCTCAAAACTAGAGAATGCGATTTTTTTAAGGGAAATCTAGCATTTTTTAGTGATTGAAAACGTTTTTTATATATATATATACTTAATCTCTCTTATTTTTTATTTATTTTATTCAATATTTTAATTTTTTTAAAATAAATTTAAGTTTATTATTTGATCTTGTAGAATTTAAGTCATCAGGGTGTAATAGTAAACGTCTTTGAATTTCTCATGAATCCCATACATAAACCAAACATAATTAATAAATACATATTTCACTAAAGTCTTTTATTTTCAATCAAACAAATATAATATTTTCAGCATTTACATTTTAAACAATCATTTTTTTTCTTCAAAAAGACATATAAAAATACACATAAAAAATTCTCCTTTAAATTTATGTCAACATTTTTAAAAAAGCTCTTCATCATAATTGTTTTTAAGAAAGCGTGAGCAGAAAAATGAGCTGCTTATTCCTAATTAAATGCTTATAAATTTATTTTTCAACAATGTAAGTTTCTTCTTCAAACTTATAATTAACTAATTAAGTTAGTAAATGTTGCTAATTTTGTCAATTAAGAAATCGTGGCATTGTAATAAATATTAGCTTCCAACGCTCATATAACATATGATAAAATAGGAGATTAACCTCTCTCTTTTTTATCATTTTCAAAGGAACATCAAGTATATTGTTAAATAATTCGGAATTATCCATTATTATATATATATAGTATCAGTACTAATATATATTCAATATTGTATGTAATGTTAATTACCTCTAGAGAAAAAATATGTATGAATCATGAAATTGTTAATTTTTATCACTAATTTTTTTTCTATTATATTTTTTTTATTTTCTCTTATCTCATTTATAATAGAATGATTTTATTTTCATGTAAACAGCCATTTAACTTTCCAGGAATCATCTTCTAAATGACTAGTATCTTTTGATTAACACGCTTAATTAATATTATAAAACAATATATATTAATTTCTAGAAAATAGGTTTTTTCATTAATATTATCTTATTAACAATAAGAAATTTCTTAAAATTCTTGTTAGTTTAAATTTGTTGGGAAAGGCTTAATTTGCCATCTCTATAATAAGACAATAAATACCAAAAAAATCACGAATAAAGAGCATTTCACAAGTTGTCTGATGAAATTTAATTCCAAGTTGGACTTGTTATATGTTGTCGCAATCTATTACAACCGAGAAAACACAAATATTTCAAATCAAGAAAAAGAAAAAGAAAAAGAAAAAGGTTGTTGTATAACATAAATCTGAATATATATGTTGTAGCAAAATCATCTGCAGTGCTGGAACGAAAACTCAACTCCCTCCCAAAAGTCATAATAATGCACTTGATGTTGACAGCCTAATTATCGCCAATGATCCACACGGAATTTTGTTTCGCCCCCCAATCCATTCAAAGAAAGCATTATCTTATCGTAGAACTTATACCATAAATTACTTGCTAAATGCGTATGAGTCTTGTCTTTTTCATGATCCTAACTCTCTCCTTTTTTCCCTTGCCATTCGATGATCATTAACTTTCCATGAAATTGTTATCTTCGTCGGTATTATATATACTTGTTAAGCTAGTGTGGTTGTAATTGTTTTTTAAAGTGTTTTTTATTTAAAAATATATTAAAATAATATTTTTTTTATTTTTAAAAAATTATTTTTGAAATCAGCATATCAAAATGATCTAAAAACACCAAAAAATATTAATTTAAAGTAAAGAAAAAAATAAAATAAAATTCAATTTTTTTCAAAAACGTTTTTTAAATGAAAAAATAAACAGGTATGACCGGATATATATATATATATATATATATAACTAGGAAAAATCATCAATTGAATTCCATTCAATAATCATCTATGACCATGGTCAAATTAACAATATTTAATTTCATTACGCAAGGAATTCTTTTGTTTTGAAAAATATTAATGGACCATGTGTGTATGTATCCCTTGTTGGAATTTATACAAAACTAGCAATTTAAAGCCAGGATTTGTAAAGAGATGATGCATGCTAGTTTTGTCAGAAAAATTATAAATAAATTTGGTTGACAATATTATAGGGTTTTGTTTAGTGTAGGATCTCACACGCAATAGAAATGCAAGCTGGGGCATTTCTGCTCGATCTCTCACGTGCCTTGACTTTCCTTGATTGTAAAAAATAATCAAACCAAGCACCCGGGGCGCGGGGGTAAGATTATTTGGGTAAGATTATTTTGATATAAAGATATCAAATTCATATAAAAAAAAAATCAAATTAAATTAAAGGCTGATTAAATGGAATACACAATATAAGTAGGGGTAATTATTTTCGGTTCGGTTCGGTTTTTATAAAAAAAACATAATCAAACCAAATTTGTTTTTTTAAAAAAACCAAAATTGGTTCAAACCGGCCGGTTTCGGTTTGATTTTTTAGGACAGAAACCGGTTTGGCTTGGCTTTTTGCCGGTTTGGGTTCGGTTTAGTTTTTTCAGTTTTAAGCTTATAAAACCGAACCGAACCGACAGGTTTTTTCAAGATTTTAATCGATTTAATCGGTTTTTTTTCACGGTTCAGTTTTTTCGGTTATTTTTTTTTCCGGTTTTCTTGGTTTTTTTGCTCACCCCTAGATATAAGTATTTGTTTGGTATTGTATTTTCAAATATGTTTGTTTTAAAAAAGATCAAGTTGGTATTAATTTTTTAATGTTTTCTTGATTTTGATATGTTGATGTTAAAAAAAACTATTTTAATGTATTTTCAAGCGAAAAATACTTTTAAAAAGCATTTTGCACTATAATACCAAATACAATTAATAAATATTATAGTATAAACTAAAAGAGGTGGTGTTTTTACTGTGAGGTGAGTATTATAATATAAATTAAAAGAAGTGGTGTTTTTATTGTGCACCACCTCACAAAATACTATTTATTTTAATAGTGTTTTTTTTCCTTCTAAATCTATATTTATTTCCCTAATTTCATACCTCAACATTTAGTTTATTGGGTATCGAGTTTCATAATTTATTGTAGTTGACTCGGTTTTATAACCTATATTACGGGTATATGGTAGGTTAGCTCGATAAACTCATATTTTTTTATGTTTTTTTAATTGATATATATTTTTTAATTTTATCCTTCAACATTAAGTTAATTGAGAATTAGACTTCATGATTTATTTTAGTTTCTTTTTTATGAAGTTATCTTGATCTCATGATCCAAGTCATGGATTTGACGGGTTAACCCGATTGACTTGAATTTTTTTTTAATTGATATTTTTTCAATTTCATCATTCATGATGGAGTTGATTATAAATTAAATTTCATGATTTATTTTGGTTTGTTTTCTATAAGATTATTCCGGTCTTATGACTTGAGTCAAATGTTTTGCAGGTTGATTCAGGTAGACTTAAATCGTTTTATTATATCCTATTTTTAGATTGATTTTTTTTAACCTTCAACAATGATTTTATTGAAAATTATGCTTTATAATTTGTTTGGATTTACTTTCTATAGAGTTATCACAGTTTGACATGTTAACTCAGGTCAAATATTTTTGTTATTTTTTAATATTGGATTAATTAAGAATTGAGCTTTATAATTTGTTTTGATTTGTTTTATACGGGGTTATCATTACTCATAATCCAGGTGAAAGATTTGACTGGTTAACTCGGGGTTGGCTTGGATTACTTCAATATGTTGTCGTTTCAATATTATTTTTGAAAAAAAAATATTGTTTTGGATCTTTATAAATCAAACTATATTTTACTTGTTATCAAAATTATTTTTAAATCATAAAATTAATTAGATTATGTTGAAATAATCTCCACACAATTAAAAAACAAATTGCTACGGAAAATATTACCAATACCAAAATGTTTTTCTTGTATGTTAAAAAAGTAACCAATCCAATCGCGGTGGAAAAAAAAATGAAAGAACTATTTTCATGAGGAGAGATGAGGCGGCTTAAAAATGAATGCTAGCTAGTACTCAGCCACTGCAGCTGCTCCACTGAAAGGATCGCAACTGCACCTTCAAAGAAGCAATTAATAACAGAGAGGGGGGACAGAAGGAGGGGACCTCTGTGTACCTAAATTGCGTACAGTGAATGAATAGTACGAATTCTATTGCTTTCAATAGTTCATAATATTGTCCAACAACCATAGTTTTAAACCTGATATAATGATTGGATTACAAGTTAGATAGTTCATCCGAATTAACTCGGATAAATCTAAAAATAATAATAATTGCTGAAAGGGCTACTGTTACTCCACCTGTGATAATTAAGTTGATTAAATCAACAAAACATCACATGCCATTAATGGACCATAATAACCATCTTCTCTTTTTCAGTACTGGACTCCCTCCCCTTTTAAACGGGACAAAACGAAACAGTATCATAAGAAAGCAACTCGGTGGCTGCTGAAAGGGCCATTGTTACTCCACTCGTCTTCCATTCAACGTCTCATTATTTTTATTTTCCCTGATAGTGGCGGAAACGAGAAAGATAACAAGAGCGAGGATGAAAGGGTATTTTCTTTCTTTGACCAGATTTTGAACAAATATCATCGCCATATGCTTTCTTTTTGTGAGCTTTTGGGAGAGAAAGAGTTTAAGCAACTACCAAGGATCGAGATCCACATAGATTTTGGGTCGGAGACAAAAAGAAACGATGGCATTCAATCAGGGAGAGAGAGGATGACATTCAATAAAAAACGACGTTGTTTTAATATATATATATATAAAATAGTCGGATCTCAGCTGGGTTTACCCGAGCCGTCCGGGTTTTGCCAGGCTAAATCCCCAGCAGGTTTTTTCTTCAACCCGGCCCGATTACAGGTTCGAGTCGCCCGAGTCCCAGGTCGAGTCGGGTTTTAAAACTATACCAACAACACTTTGAATATTACCTTTGCATGTTTTTTACACTTGGAAATAAAGCATGTTGGCTACAGTTACGAGTCTTACTCACAGCAAGTTTATATTTGTATTTTCAAATTATTTAAAAAAAAATTTAATGATTTTTATTTTTTATTTCAAATTATATTTTTATATTTTCATATCATTTTAACATTGTTATCCCAGTAATAAACGTGAAAATATTTTTTTTTCTTTCTTAAAATTATATGTATGTTTCGGATTGATTGTAAATGAGTTATGTACCCGTATTGGAAAATTTATTTGTAAATAATTAATTGTTTATTGATGTAATTATATTATTATAATTTAAATATGCATCTTAAACAACTAAAGCTTAAAATATGATCTTTCTATTGATTTAATAAAAAAATGAATTTACAATAAACTTATATCAAGAAACTATGAGTTGAAATATTTAATTGAAAATATTTCCTTGTATTTTCATTTTTTCAACTTGGTATTAATATTTTAATTTTTCTATATTTATTTGTATACATGGCATGGACCAAGTATGTATGTTTATTTTTTAGTAGATGTCAAAATTTCATTGGTTAAAATTTAAATATATTGATACATAAACAACCCATATATCATAGCCATAAGCAAAGAAAGAGGATATAAAATTAAAGATAAGATGCCCATTACTCAAAGAAAATGCTATAAAATTAAGCTACTTAAAAAATATTTTTTCTATTACAACTAGGAAAAAAATAAATGCAAATATTACTATTGATTCTAGCAAGGTCTAATAACGCAGTGAACTTCTATTAATTTCAATGATCATAAGTGATTTTTCTTTTCTAGGTAAAACTACGTCTTCCAAGCTAGGCAATTTAAGAAGTAATTATTTTTAGTTTGGTTCGGTTTTTATTAAAAAAAAACTAAACTGAATTTTTTTTAAAAATAATAGAAATCGGGTCAAACCGACCAGTTTTGGTTCGGTTCGTTTTTTTTAGGCAAAAACCGGTTTTTCCGGTTTAGCTCGGTTTTTCCGGTTTGGCTCGGTTTTTTTCCGGTTTCGGTTCGGTTTGGTTTTTTACTTATAAAACCGAAACCAAACCGAACCAAACCAGCTGGTTTTTTTAAATTTTAATCGGTTTAATCGGGTTTTTTTTTCGGTTCGGTTTTTCAGTTATTTTTTCCTGATTTTTTCGGTTTAATTAGTTTTTTGATTTTTTTAACAATTGTGCAAGGGATTCCCATCTCTTGTCAAGGAGAGAGGTCATTGCCATTAAATTTCATTTCAATGGCTTTTAAACTTATTATGTTTGACGAGTGTAGAAAAAAATTAGATTCTTCAATC
>Ga0307515_10017351_pt1 | contig 13117 bp, 12 predicted proteins | sample 17_EM_MG_FD_194513 | JGI IMG/M metagenome (GOLD analysis project Ga0307515, IMG submission 194513) | Populus trichocarpa ectomycorrhiza microbial communities from riparian zone in the Pacific Northwest, United States - 17_EM | ecosystem: Host-associated > Plants > Roots > Unclassified | place...
TTGGTTGTTGTGTAAGTGGGTAGTCTCTTGGTGGCTATACCTACTCGCGGGCATGCCAAGCCCCGCTGTCTCTTCACCCAATGTCCTCGACTGTAGTAAGTGATGACCGACATTATGGCTAATTTCTTCATTGATGTGCACCCATCCAAAGCTAAGCTAACTTTATTTCTTGATGGCAATTGCTGCTTAATTGCATCCAATGTCAGTGAGTATTCCTTCCGGCAAATGTTGCTAAGGTTGCTAGTGGATGGAAGCACCAGCTCACCAGGTAATGCATTATATGACCACCTGAGCTCAAGGTTTATTATATCATTTTGTTGAATATGAGCCGAAACAAATCCTAGCATAAGGTAGCGATTCCTGGTGGCTTGGTGAAATTTGTCTTTTAGGGAGTCCATTGCAGCTTGTTTGGAGCGTTTTGTCTCTCAATAGTATTTATACAGATACGATCTAATTGTCGAATATGAATTTCTTTTGCGAACTTACAATTGTAATTCCTCAAGTGCCTTGTCTCTTCAGTATGGCCAAAGCTGTTTCATCAACAGTTGTACTTGTCAATTCAGAAACTTCCGACTGTGTTAATTTGTTTAACTTTGCAATGTGCGCTTTTACAAACAAGTGCTTCCCCATCTGGCTGGTCCCATGTCCTGATGGATGGTGAAGAACTTGATGTCAAATGATACATACGATGCCATGGCTGCCAGTCTCCTCGATTGCGCAATGCACATAAAAACGGCATGAAAGTGCATGTCTAGAATCATTCCAAACAATAGGACACTTCGAGTCAAAATTCATAGAAGCCCACCAAGCATCAGATATGATTTGTAAAGTACGGTCATTCAAATCACAAATATAGACAAGGTCATTTTCGGAAGATATAATAACCTCTAGCAACAAGCTATTTACACCTTGGGAATCCAACAAGGTGGTAGGAATTTGAAAGCTGTGTAATTCCAGTTGAGAGACTGCCAAAAGCTTCATTATTGTTAAGTAGAATGCTGGTTCTTAAATATTGACTCTGAAGCTATACGCAAGACAAAAGTATAACCTGTGAGATATTGCATGCATAGTTGAGAAGATGTATACAAGGACATATTAAAAAGACTAACCATTATAAATTTGATTTAGAAATGTGTAAAGGCATACGCCCATGTATGGCCTCGTCAGTAGGTATATCAGTAGATATGGTTGCAAATGTGGATGTCAATATTGTAGAGTAGTATAAAGGTAAGATTATCGCTAGAGATCTAAGGCTCGTGGCGAGCCAACTATATAAAGGGGGTGTTACCCGGCCCTGGACACGTAACGTGCAGCCATGCTGTTACATTATCCCCTTCGTTAGGTGCAGACCTCCTGGGCTGTATAAACCCTTACAAGAGTAGGAAAGAAAACAAACAAACAACCGTTCAACGTACGCAACGGTATGAACCCATAAGCCCCACAACCGATCAGTACCATATGGTAGCGATTCGGCGGATCCGGCCCACGTGGAAACTCCACCTCCACTGAACTTATCTCCGTAGGTGGTAAAAACCCGTGCCGACGCCATTTGTACTGGGCCGAGATTCAAAGAAGTAAAGAAGTAAAGAGAAGAGAAGAGAAGAGAAAGAAGGAACATCCAAAGTGACACCGTCCTCCATATCTCCACTTCTGGAATGTCCGGCATCCAACCATCCATTCTCGCACTCGTAACTCGTACCAAGTGTAGGTCATTCTCGGAATCAGACACAGTAATCTCGGTGAAATCTGTAATCATAGTATGAGCCTCGTCTTAACTCGGCAGCATCGATGGTGGCTTCCGCTTGCTGGTCATCATCATCGCCATCGGCAATTGGATCGGTATATCTAACTTGTACGCATTCCAGTAACCGGTCACACTGACCATACATTCATATGCGCTCGCACTCGAGCTCTCCCAATTCCTCGTGAACTCCGCAGGCGCTGCACATCAGTGATCATTATTGCCGCTTTGGAAGCTTCTGCTCCCAGTATTATAGCCGTCGGTGATGGTCAATCTTATATGACTGTTGCTGCTGTGATATGTTGCTATCTGGTACAAGATCTGACTCCGCACCTGAAGCAAAAAGTTCTCAAATACTCTAGAATTTAACATTTTTAAGTGTTCGTGGCATGAACTTGAACCTCTGTTCAGATTGTGGAACATTCAACACGATTTCATACAAGCTCTCACTGTGCTGTGTAAGCCATTCTGCCACTCTTCATTTTCCATTGATCCAGCCAGCATCATCCTTTAACAGTAAATTCCGCCCTCCTTAGAAGTTGGTCATACACTTTGGTACAAATTTGAGTTTCCAGTTCTTATCACAGAACACGATCTGCATTTAACCCAAAAAGGGCTGTAATTTTTGAAACTGGAACTAAGTCATTTTGAAGATCTTGCAGACACTCCATTGGAGTGGTCATTGGTCTCTGTTTCTGAGCCCCATAGAGAAGATTTTTCCATCTGCTGGAAGGCCTCAGGGTATACTCAATTTTGTAGTCATCTCCATGTGGGAATAAGGGTTTCTGGAATTGACAGCTATACCATTACATATCCAGGAAGTTATCAAGATTCATTACTCTGCTGTATTACCATTGTGGATGGGTGTTATAGAAGATTTTCATTGTCATTACTTCTGGTCAAATAAACTGTATATAGTATTGCTAATTTACCACTTTTAGTCTAGCATGCCACATACAGAGTTGTGTATTTGGTTGGATGGCATTGTAGAGCCACTCTCACTGTTCCTTCATTGTCATTTGTCTGGCCAGGAGCTTGCAGTACATGTCAGGGCCCACTAATACTGCCTGACTTTATCCACCAGATAGTTGGTCAGGCTATTCGCTCTGGACACAGTGGTTTCATTCTGTCAGTAATCACTCTTAATGTCATTTTCATCCTCTGGACTTCCACCAACTTCTTTGGTGGGAGGAGGTGTTACTCAGCACAGAGGAATTTGTTGGTTTTCAGTACTTCAACATTCCCTAGCCAGGTGAAATTAACATCTGGCAGCTGACTAAAGAAACAAAGTAGATGATCAATGGAACATGTACTACTCCGTCTGTGTCCTTTGGGTCAATTGTCGGGTGTTCGCACATTGAGGTAAAATTCATATCTCATTTTGAGTGAAATGTATTTGATAACTCAAATATTCATCTAGTATAATGGCTTGCATGTCTATTCTTGTCAATAGACTCACAGTGCATTAGTTAGATTGCACACAAAAGCAAGCAAGGATATACAGAAATGTAAGACACAAGATATTTCATACCGATTGATATACCATAGATGTGAGGTCAACCCACTGGCTCTTACTCAGCTTCAGGTGATGTTTCATGGTAACATATTGTACAAATTATTTGTTGAAAGTCGCACATTCTGAAAACTACTGAGATATCTGGGAGTCATAATATTTTGATACTTCTGTATACTCCGTAGATGTGTGTCTCTCTCAAATCATATACCTGTTGTGAAAATGCGCAGAAAAATGACTCTTACTGAGCATGCTAGAAACTTTAAAGATGGGCTCTGAATATGTTTTGCATTTCATTGGTAGAGGACAGTGGGTCAACAACCTTTGCAGAGTAAATACCATTCCAGCCTTTATGCACAAGTTATGACTGCTTCTCTGACATAAGATCAAGGCTGGTACTTCGGACATGATGCGTACACATCTGGTGAATGTAACTAACTACAGTGCTCGATCGATATATATCGTTCACAAACCGTATTTTTCGTAGTTTGGAAATATCTCAAGTTATACTGTCACTGGCACCCAAATGTCTATTTGAGTCTGATACATGGATCACATGAGTCAACATTGAATATCCAGAATATATTACATAGTGTTGGATGATTTCCTGGAACTCCTGAATGCCTACTACTTCCCAGAACAATTCTCACTTGACCAGCAACAGAATTAAGACTTTGTAGAGCTGCATTTGCTCATTTGAGGTGTTATGATAAATTTCTCCCTCCAGCTGATCAGTGAACACATTGTGATCAGCCATACCTCAGGCCATGGCTTCAGTCTCAATATTGGATAGTTGTACCTGATATTCCACACACAAGATTGGGATTATATTTGGCACCCCAATAACCTAGTCTTCAGCAGATGTGATTATTCTAATTAATATTTTGGCAAATATACATACAGGTCAAATTGTATTAATTGGAACATCCCGCACCAATTGTTGCGTATCATGTTGGCATCATTAATTGCAAAGACTCCCTCGAACTAGTATTACCTGACAAATATCGTATTCCAATTACTCTTTCAAGATTCATCAATCAGCATCTCAATATATGGTTGCTGCTAGTCACCCTCTATTCAGACCCACCTGACACTGCCTTCTTTGTGTTGTAGTAATCATGTCAGACTCTTAAATACAGACATCCATTGTGGAATAAAGTATCTACATTGTGTGTTTTCATATCTGTTCAAATTCAGTTTTCAAAGGGTTATTCACTTTGGCCTTCACTGACTTCAATCATTTCAGTTCTTGAATAACCTTGTTCTTTTAATACAATTGCTTCAGTGCATTGTATAATATTTGAACCAATAAATCAAAGTGATTTTTTGGCTGTGAAGTAGTGGGAATTGATAAAATGCCTACAGTGTTCTCATTATAACTTCATCAGAGGCAGAGTCTGGCACACTTCTCCTGTTACTTTTACATCAGATAACAATTGAGGTACAATTTGCCACCGGTCTTTTGAGTTTTCGCAAAATCGCATTCCTTAAAATAACACAGATTTCTTTGAATCGACCAGTTCTAAGAAGAACTAGAAGCATATATATCATTATACCTGTATTCCTCCATCATAAACTTAATCCTTAACCTTTCAAACTTCCATCTACTTAAACGATCAGTTCAACAAGTCCTTAACTAATCCCAACAGCAGCTAATAGAATTTATCAAGGTGCCAATGGTAATACACATTTTAAAAAGGACACTTCCCAAACTTGTTACCAAACAGGTGAACTCCAAATGTGTACACATCATTACTTATTGTATTCCCCACTAGCACTAAGTTATAATATTAATCTCTAGAGTTATTTAGTAACTAACAAGTTAAATACCCCATTAACACAAGTTTAAAAATTCCATATATTGAGAAAAAGTGATGTAAAGCTTGAGCAATCATAACTTGTTCTAGATAATTCACAATACTAGAAACCAGATACGGATAACATTGCCTCTAAAATCAATTTAGATAATCCCATTGCAAGCTAGTCCCTGAGATCTCAATATTGCCTATTAGAGACTGTAAGATTACAACTGTATTAGACCATGCACTATCAGTGTTTCTCAGAACTGTTAAAGGGAAATGGGATCGTCCCTCAAGCATCTCAACATGCTTTGAGACTTGAAGCACATACCTTTTTGAATATTACTGATTGTGAGAAACAGCAGCCAGGCATACTAATCAACAGTCAAATTTGCCAAGTGAGACTTGTCAGATGTACAAATATCTGATACAGTCATACTCTGACAGATAGTTCATACTGTGTAGCCCATTACCAATAGCCTGTACTGATCTTGCTCTGAATCGAATGTCTCTTAATATCAATCAAATGCCCTGTGTTGAAATGGAGTTGTGTTCAGAATGGGAGATGTTCAAAACAGAACCCAATGGTTTTGGATATATTTCTGAAAAATTAAATTCTGATCATCTGTGAGGTGTTGTCACACAAACTATCATTTCGATGACCAAAATCAACTTCAGAGAGGGGTTTGCACAGAACATCTGGGGATTGAAGGAATTTGATTGTGAAGATATCCGGTGCACACCTTAGATGTCAATTTTTCAAGATTTTGTTTTTCTAGCCAACAACATAGCTTGTTGAACTTTGTGCATGGATACAACTGGATGCCATAGATTCCATAGTTCTGAGTACATGCAATGTATGTTGTAAAATCCAGTTGCTTTGCAATATATGTTCCCCTCCACAATGTCCAGTTCACCTATCTTACAATAAACCAATGTCTTTGTTGGATCAGGGTGAATTGTCAAATTTCGATTCTGGGGGTCCGTACATGAGAAAAATGTACTTTTCTCACTTAGAACCTCCTGACGTGTGTGAGATATGGCAGAGTGTCAATCTATAACTGACAATGGCAGTGGCAAAGTGAACAATTCATGTGGATTCTGGCTAGCATTCAAAGAAACTTGGATTTGTGATAACTGGTACAGGAGCACAATGAGAGTGACTGTACTAAGGTTAGGAGCACATCAGGGTGCCAGACAGAATCTTAAAAACACCTTGGAGTGTGGCCCTACCAACATGGGAATCCCTAACAATCTGTGAGACACTCTAGGATTCTTAGGGATGTTCGTTTGAAGAATTGCAGGCAGATCTGAGACTTGCCGAATGCTCCTGAAGAATGGATATCTGTACATTGCAAATATGATGCATGGATTATTGTTTGTTATCACATCTAAACCATACTTATACTAGCTTACATAATTTTAAATGTATTATTTTTTCCATCGCTCCTTTAAGGAACCCAAACATGCCAACACAGTTTAAGTTACAACTAGACATCAAAATATTAAACTGACTAATGGAATGAATGATAATATCCAAACAATGGGTCAATGTCTTACACTACATCACCCATCTCATCAGGGCTGGTAAAGCAGGAACATAGAATTTGTTAACAGCACAAAGCAGATGGAGATACTCCCTATATTTGTGGATATTGACTCCTACCTGGTGAGGGGGTGAAATTGCATTCCAATGGTACTTGACTTGATTTGTAGTATCTATCGAAGGTGTGATGAGATGTTAGCAAGCTTTGAATCAAAATGGGGTTTGAAAGGCAATATGATATATTTGGGTGAAATGGGGTAGTAACAATCAGGAAAAGAGGGGTGTCATGATAGGGAGTGCTTTGTAGAAAAGAGGCGTACACTGGAGGTGATGCAAGAGGAAAGAATGAACTAGAAGATTGCCAATCCAGGGCAAGGAGAGCTATTGAGAATCAGAAAGTATCCCTCCGGATGGAGTAGTATCCACAGTAGCCAATGCACAGTGAAAATGGCGTATGGAGTGTTGAATGATCTGGTGGTGGGCCATTCCAGGCAAAGCAGCGCCAACTGGGTTGAAGAGTGCCTATCCCAGCAGAGGAGTGCCATAGTGTGTGGTAAAGAGTATGTAATGAAACATAGATGACAATGCAGACCAAGGAGGGCCAATTAAATTGAAGAGCACCCATCCCAGCAGAGGAGGGATACCAGAGGAGGAATTGTGGATGGAGTGAAATACAGGAGTGCTAGCCATGAAGTGCTGACAGGGAAGGTGGAGCACTTATCATAGCTGAGTTGTGCTCAAGGGAGGGGAGTATGAAGCAGCCCAACCATGTATTTAATGATAAGAACAGTTGCTTCCAGAGGAAAAAGTATTAGAGGGGATGGGCAAAATTTAGCTTGATATTCAGTTTGAGAAAACATAACGATAGACTTCATTCCAGTAGTTTACTCAGACAGTACACCAACCGTCATTGTACCTGCCAGTAATTCCATCTGTTGAGCAAGAGGTTAAAAGATGTTGGAAGTAGTAGACTCGCACTCCAAACTATTGGCAGTGAAGAAATAATAATGGCACCTAACATCCAGAAACTTCCATTTCAGTGAATGATGGTTTCTTAACTTCCTTGAGCTTTGAGAGATATGTATTGTCCAGCAGGATCTCCTTAAACAGAATCAGAAGTTCAGACTCAAAGCATGAATCCAACTAGTAACGATGGACAACCATGAGATAAGCTGCATCTCCTAACTGTCCTCAAACTGTATCAATCTTTTGTCATAACTATGTGGAATGGCTTAGTCAGTATCGTAAGTGTGATAGACGAGCAGTAAACTGAATTTTGGACTTACAGCTCCTTGTATTTGTGGATCTATATTGAGAGATGAACTACCAGACAATTGACATACAGATGCTGTTCCTACATGAGCACCTACTAATGTGGGCTGACAATCCAAAGCTTCAACTGATAGTTTCCAAGAATATTCGATTACTTAGTACTTCTAATGGAATATTGTTAACCAACTGCTGGTTGTTAATTTGATTGCCTCCATGAACCATTTTATGGACTTCACAGCGCCCTTTTCATTTTGGGGAATGTTCTGACCTCCACTTCCCTTGGGTTGTCAAACGTTTTGGTCCCCACCAGACTTGGATTGCAGGAGCACCTAGGTGGGCACATGGTCAGACTCCCATAATTTGTTAAAGAGGGTAACTTTTAGAATTTAAACAATGGGGGTGCCAGAGCCCCAGGTGAATTTCAGGAATTTGGAAGTGGAGGCCTTGCAATGGCAGTATCTGCACCGCTCCATTTCTTTGGCAGTTGAACCCTAGGAGTCGATAATATCATATTCTGGCTGACTGCGGCAAAAGTTTGGACGATCTGTTATTCATCTATATTGTCTGCTTCAATATCAAATAACCAGGTGCACTCTCCAGTTTCCTCACTTGTGTCATAGCTGATCTCCTGATTGGTAATGTCAATCTGCTTCTGTAATGACATTGCAGCCATTAACTATCTTCAATAGAATGCAAGAAGGCAGGGTTGGAAGTCATACATTTGATGAAGATTGGCTGTTGTCTTGAATGCAAGTGTGAGTGCTCTCTCAAGGTGAGCTTCTTGATTGTTCGGTTTTTAATGATTCCTCATCAGCCTGGGCATAGGTACCATTTGATGAAATCAAGATAGATGTTGGGGAATGTATGGTACAGTGTATAAGGGTTGATTATAGGATCAAATGCAATAGAATATTGGGAAATATATACAAGATTATGAAGATTCACAAGGCTGACGAAATAGAAAGTGTGCCTTCGAAGTGTGCACCAGAAATGTCATTTATGAATTATAATGAATGGAGGAAGGCTATCCAGTAGTGTGACATGAGATTTGTAATGTGCACTGAAGTAGGTGGAGTCCTAATTCCCAATACTGAATGATAGCATTTGTATTAACAACACTCTAGATGTAACCTTTAGCTGTTGGTTTAAGCCAATGAGCATAGAGTTGAAGCAGAAGCACCTGAACCATACGCACCTGAAGAATATACAACATTAACAGAGTATATAACCCTAACTCACTGTTGGAGCTGGTGAAATGGTGTACGGACTACCTTAATGAGAATAAGTACCCCAGGATAGAACGACTCAACACATAGTAATCAGGCATGGATGTTGCAGCAATTGCAGTAGCCAAATGGTATTAATGCTATGCAGTCTTGAGAATCAGCCACACTTGATTGATTTGGCATATTATGAGTGAAGGTTGAGTTACAAGGGTTCCAACTCTGGGTGTAATGAATAGGAGAGATGAATAAATCTCTGTATATTGTAGATCCATCGGACAGACAGACATATTCTCACAATGTTCGGTCATAGTAGGATGCTGTATCATTGTTAGTGGTCGATAGGGCAACCTAGTGGGTATCACTTCTGAATCATCTTTTCAGCTGGGCCATGTCTGTAGGATCTCTTCACCTCAATGTAGCAGTTAATTGAAGTTGGAGAAACATTGGTTATAGAAAGAAGAGATTCAAGGGGTGAGAAAGGATGGCAAGATTCAATGATGATTCAGGGATGATCTTATTGACTAAATCTATCATCAACAGCAAGATTGCAAGCAAAGCAGTCATGAATACTCACTCAAATGCAGACTCTACACACTTAATATCTTATAAATACCAGGTTTGTAAATCACAGGTTCAATATGAATTTCACCACACTGAAGTTGAGTAAAAATAATTGTTGGGGATGCAAGCTATATAAAGGTATCAATTCAAAGTAACTCCTGATCTCTCGGCAGGGAGAGAAATGATTGCATGCTGTTTGGGGATATGGAAGTGCACCAAGACTTCAATTGTTTTGCAAAATTCAGTGCAATTGGTTCCATTGCTGGTTTGCATTACTTTGCGCTCTTCAAAGCTGTGTTTTCTTAACTTTAGCCTTGATGGCAACAAGTGATTGATTGTACATCTTGGCATGTGGAGAGTTGGTTGAAACTGGAGAAGTCGGTTTAACATTCATTACAAAGTTAAGCCAATCATGATTTGCGGTGGGAAGGATGTTGCTGCTCACCTACTGAGTCACTATGCAGAGACTGCCTTTCAAGATTCACTGTCTTCAAACTCTCTTGATGGAAATCAGATCACATAATCTATTTCATGATATAGATTGTGGTAGCGCAAACAATAAGTTGGTAGAATCCAATTACATCTGCACTAAGACCATTGAGAATTTGCAACTTGTCAAGTAACTGTGGTAAATTGAGACAGTGGGAGTTGCCCATCATCTGCTGAGTTGCAGAGTAGAATCTGTCTTTTGAGATTCTCTCTCTCAATCTCACTCAGTTTTCATTTAGTTTAAGTTTACTGAAACTATTTTAAGATTTGGAACAGTAGGTCATAGTATTCTAATTAGACCATATCATGTGATGGGACGTTACTGATTCACCAGGGTGGGGCATTTCTCCATCAACATGGGATGGCTACCATCCTCAAACTAACACATTGACTCAGAGCTTGACAGTTACTGAATTTTGGTGGCTGCCTGTGCATACCAATCACGCAGAAATATATGGATTGATTGCTGAGGCCTATCGGAATGAGCCACCTACACCTAAATGTGTACTCTCTTGATAAATGGCAGTGTGTATATGCTTTATACACGTCATCAAAACCATTCAAAGTTGAAGATAATATACCGGGAAAGTAACAAATGAATTTTAAACAGTGCACTATGAAGCTTATTCATACACTTAGGTGGCTCATTTGTCCTTCTGACACATTCATTGGCTGGAATCATAGGGTAATAATGAATTCAGTTTGTCAAATCTGGTTTCATTGAAATCTAAACACATCATACTTGACTTGACTGTGGGAACTGAAGTGCACCTAAACTTCAATCATAGGGTATGAACCACCTCCAGGTAAAGTCACTGGCTGAGGAAATAGTTCTTGAGCCATGTCGCATCATCAGACCCTAAGGGTTGTGGATCTGCAGTGTTCCTGAACTTCAATTATATGCCAGCAAAAGCGGTGGTTTTACTACCAATACACAGGCTGCATCTCATATTCCAACACAGTGTTACACCTTTCCTGGTACAGTTATATATCCGGGCTCATAAAGGATCACTGAATGATGCAATATAGAGATGGTTGATCGGGAATCCTGAATTATCACTCAAATTTCCTCATTGGATCTACATTCTGGATTGGTTCACCTATTAGTCAGATCTCCATCACCAGGCCTTCGTATCAACAGATCTACGGCAACAGTCCAGCTAAGCTCAAATATGATGTATATCATCTTTGGATTAGTAATGGTCGCAACATCTCCATTCTCAATGGTCACTGCTTATCAGCAGGAAATCTTATTTGCAGTTGCCAGCCAAACCTCTATTCACTGATGCTCCAATGGTTCATTGTGGATGAGACGATGTGTCATCAATATCAAACCACCATGGCATCTAGAGATATGCAGAGTCATATAAGAGATACATTAGTAACCAATGATCAACATATCGGAGCATCAGCAACAAATCTAGTTTCCGTCTGAAACACCCGGGTGTTCTGGACGGCTCTGACGGCTCTGACGGAACCTCGTACCCTCTGACGGAGAATTACATGCTTCCCGTCGCCCAGGCGACGGGTGGCGTTGCATAGCAGAGCACCTGGGAGCGCCGGCAACAAACCTGTGAGCGTCTGGGAGCACCTCGAATCACAGTAGAGCACCTCGAATCACAGTAGAGCATTCTGGGAAAAACAACATCTTCTTTGGGAACGCTGCTATTGCGCCTGGAACTCATAGCTACTACTAATCGTGCAACGATTTTTAAAACTCATGTATTCAGGTTGTATTCTCATCTATGTATCTATGTATCTATATAGCTACCAATCTACAACTCAGAGATACACTCCGAGGCCGTGATCGAGCGAGTTTGGAGATGCAATTGGAGATCGAGATTGAGTGAACTCAGAGATGCACTGGAGGCCGTGACCGAGTGAGTTTGGAGATGCACTTGGAGGCCGACATCGAGTGAACTCAGAGATGCACTTGGAGGCCGAGATCGAGTGAACTGAGAGCTGCACTTCGAGGCCGTGATCGAGCAAGTTTGGAGATACACTTGGAGGCTGAGATCGAGTGAACTGAGAGCTGCACTTGGAGGCCGTGATCGAACAAGTTTGAAGATGCACTTGGAGGCCGAGATCGAGTGAACTGAGAGCTGCACTTGGAGGCCGTGATCGATAGAGTTTGGAGATGCACTTGCAGGCCGAGATCGAGTGAACTGAGAGCTGCACTTGGAGGCTGTGATCGATAGAGTTTGGAGATGCACTGGGAGGCCGTGATCGAGCGAGTTTGGAGATGCACTGGGAGGCCGTGATCGAGCGAGTTTGGAGATGCACTTGCAGGCTATGATCGAGCGAGATTGGAGGAGGACTTGGAGGTGGTCGATCTGGAGGTGGTCGGTGGGAGGCGCGCCAGGTGCTGAGACTCTATTCATCGGTGAGTTAACTCGAAACCGTGGGAATGTGATGAGGTGACTTTACCTTTGAAGCTCTTATGGAGAACTGGCTGGTGGCGGTGGATCGGTAGGGAGGTACGCCGGAAGCTGAAGGTACATTCAGGGGTCAACTCGAAATCGTGAGAATGAAGGGACAACAGACAATCTTAGGTGTATGCTGTACTCGGTGTTAACTCACGATTATGGCATGGAGAGATAGAGAGGGATGACTTAACTTTGTGTTCTTGCGATGATGGTAGAGGTGTGGACAAGAAAGAGGGAGATGGGGGATGAAGATGAGAACGATATGGAGAATACGAGCGGCTATGAGAAATCAGGAGTACGACTTGCCTGATTGCGTTTAGAAGACCCCGTATCGGTAACATTACCCGCCGGATCGGGACTCGTACCTGCCGTATCGGGCATGGTCAATTGACTGGCACACGAAATTCTCTCAAGTCGCAGTTTCTCATGATGATTTCCCCCATCTCCTCTGATCTCTCTCTTTCTTGTGCTCAACTCTACCATCACCTAAGAACACGAAGTTAAGTCATCCCTCTCTATCTCTCCATGCCATAATCATGAGTTA
>Ga0307515_10017352_pt1 | contig 13117 bp, 11 predicted proteins | sample 17_EM_MG_FD_194513 | JGI IMG/M metagenome (GOLD analysis project Ga0307515, IMG submission 194513) | Populus trichocarpa ectomycorrhiza microbial communities from riparian zone in the Pacific Northwest, United States - 17_EM | ecosystem: Host-associated > Plants > Roots > Unclassified | place...
CTCCCCCGACTCCTCAGCCCCTTCCAGCGTCTCCGGCGGCGCGGTCGGTGTCGGTCCGGGTGGGCCGAAGAGCACCGCCCGGGCCACGGGCGGGGCGAACAGGGTGCTGATGGGCGCGGAGAGGGTCAGCACGGCGCGGAAGGCGCGCCCCACGACGGGGTCACCGGGGGACCGCTCCGTGATCCGGCGCAGATACCAGTCCGCCACCCGGTCCGTGGGTGCGCCGGCGATCGCGGTACCGACCGCGCCCGGCATCTTGCGGTCCGCCCCGGCGGAGATGTCCCACGCGAGCCGGGACGCCGCGAGGACCGCCTGCTGCACCCGCCGAGTGGTGGGCGTCCGGCGCCGGTCGGCGAGCGCGTCGCGCAGGGCGACCGCGCTCATCGCGGCGATGGCCATGCCCTGCCCGTAGATCGGGTTGAAGGTGCACAGGGCGTCGCCGGTGGCGAGGAAGCCGGCCGGGCGGCGGCCGGGCAGGTCGTAGCGGCGGCGGACGTTCGCGGTCCGCCGGTAGCCGAACGCCGGTGTGAGCGGTTCGGCGTCCTCGATCCACCGGTCCAGGAGCGGATGCGCCAGCCGCTTGGTGTACGTCTCGAACTCGTCGTCGCCCGTGGGCGGTTCGTCGCCGCGCAGCCCCGAGACGATGACCAGATGGCTGCCGTCCTCCAGCGGCAGCGCACCGCCGCCGTGGACCTGGTCGGGGTTGGGGTACACGTAGTAGCCGAGGGTGTCGCCGCCGAGGACGCCGTCCCTGCCGCGGTAGACGCGGGAGGCGTAGGCGAGCCCGGTGTCGATGGTCTCCTCGTGCGGAGCCCCGGCGCCGATCGCGGCGAGCCACTGCGGCGCCTTGGTGCCACTGCCGGAGGCGTCGACGACGAGATCGGCTTCCAGCGCCCGGTGTTCCGCGCCGGCACCGTCGGAACGGTCCCGCACCAGCACGCCCCGCACCCGCGAGGCGTCGCCGAGAAGCCCGACGGCATCGGTGCCCTCCAGCACACTGATCGCCGGGTCGGCGAGCACCCGCCGCCGCACCAGCCCCTCCAACTGCGCGCGGGAACCGGTGTAGATGTGCGTCGACGCGGGCACCCGGCGGAACCAGCGGCCGTTCTGCCACAGCACCAGATCCGACGGCAGGCCCACCCGTGGCGCCCCCGCCTCCCGCAGCTCCGCCAGGAAGCCCGGCAGCAGTGACTCCAAGGCCGACTGCCCGCCCTGGAGCAGGACATGGGGATGCCGGCCCTGCGGTACGCCGGGCCGTGACGCGGTGCCGTCCGGGAACCGGTCGCGCTCGACGACGGTCACCCGGTCGGTGTGTCCGGCCAGGACGTGCGCCGCGAGGAGCCCCGCGAGACTCCCGCCCACGACGACCGCGTGCCGCCCGCCCCGACCGCCACCCTCACCCCAACCGCCCGCCCCTACGGCAGAGTTCACCTGTCCACTCCCCTGGTCGCCGTCTCGTGGGAGCCACGAGTATCCCGCCCCACGGAGCGGGTCGCCCGTCTTCCCGACCCTTCGGCGGGTCCCGGCGCCGCCGATTCACTCTCCCGATACACGCATGCGACAGCAGTCCGTGATCACGGCCGCCGGAGCCGAGGTCAAGGTGACCGCGGTGGCCGCCGACCTCGCCGAGACCAATAAGCCCACGAACAACAGCGAGGGCCGCCACCCCGACCACGGGATGGCGGCCCTTTGCCGCAAGTGAAGCCGTCAGCCCTCGTCGGGCGTGAGCCGCAACGAGATGCTGTTGATGCAGTACCGCTGATCGGTCGGGGTCGGATACCCCTCCCCCTCGAACACATGCCCGAGGTGCGACCCGCAGCGCGCACACCGCACCTCGGTCCGCACCATGCCGAGCGAGCGGTCCGCGATCAGCTCGACCGCGTCGGTGTCCTTCGGATCGAAGAAGCTCGGCCAGCCGCAGTGCGACTCGAACTTCGTCTCCGAGGTGAAGAGTTCGGCGCCACAGGCCCGGCAGGAGTAGACGCCCTGCTTCTTGGTGTCGGTGTACTCACCGACGAAGGCGGGCTCGGTCCCGGCCTGGCGCAGGACGGCGTACTCGGCCGGGGTCAGCTCCGCGCGCCACTGCTCGTCCGGCTTCTCGACGTCGTACGACATGAAGGCCAACCCCTTTACTTCTGTGCGAGACGGTCCAGAATCTGCGGGCCCAGGTCCGTCACGTCACCCGCGCCCATGGTGAGAACGAGATCCCCTGCCTTCGCCATTCCCGCGACGACGTCGGACACCTCGGCCTTGTCGGACACGGCCGTCACATCGGCGCCCGCGGCCCGCGCGGCGTCGATGATCAGCGCGCTGGTCACGCCCGGGATCGGGTCCTCGCGGGCCGGATAGATGTCGAGGACCAGAGAGGCGTCCGCGAGGGCCAGGGACTGGCCCATCTCCTTGCCGAGTTCCTGCGTCCGCGAGAACAGGTGGGGCTGGAAGACCACCAGGATGCGGGCCTCACCGGCCGCCGCGCGCATCGCCTCCAGGTCCGCCGTCATCTCCGTCGGGTGGTGGGCGTAGGAGTCGATGACCTGTACGCCGGCCTCCTCACCCTTCAGCTGGAGGCGCCGCTTCACCCCGGTGTACGCCGCGATGGCCGGGGCCAGCTCCGCGGCCGGGACGCCCAGTGCGACGCCCGCGGCCAGCGCGGCGACGGCGTTGTGGGCGTAGTGACGGCCGGGGACGGAGACGGCGAAAGTGAACTCCTGGCCGTCCAGGAGCACGCTGACCTCGCTCTTGAGCCCCTGGGCCACGACGGACAGCACCCGTACGTCCGCGTCCGCCGACTCCCCGTACGTCACCACGCGCACAGAGTCCGGCAGGCGCCGCGTCAGCTCCCGCGCACCCTCGTGGTCGGCGGAGATCACCAGCGTCCCACCGGGCACGATCTTGCCCGCGAACGTCTCGAAGGACTCGTAGATCTCGTCCATGGAGGCGTAGTTGGCGTGGTGGTCGAGTTCGACGTTGAGGACGATCGCGACCTCGGGCGCGTACTTGTGGAAGCTGCGGTCCGATTCGTCCGCCTCGGCCACGAAGATCTCGCCGTCGCCGTGCAGGGCGTTCGAACCGGGCGCGTCCAGGTCGCCGCCGATCGCGTACGAGGGGTTCAGCCCCAGCTCGCTCAGCGACACCGCCAGCATCGACGTCGTGGTCGTCTTGCCGTGCGTACCCGCGACGGCGATCGGCCGCAGGCCGTCCATCAGCCGGGCGAGCGCGTCCGACCGGTGAACCACCGGAATCCCCAGCTCCGCCGCCCGCGCCAGCTCCGGATTGTCGGCCCGGATCGCGGAGGACACCACGACACACGTGGCGTCATCGGCAAGATGCCCGGCAGCGTGCCCGATATGCACGGTCGCCCCCAACGCCCGCAGCGCGGCGGCAGTCTCGGACTCCTTCGCATCACTCCCGGCCACAGCAGCCCCACGCTGAGCAAGGATCTTCGCGATCCCCGACATCCCGGCCCCACCAATGCCGATGAAGTGCGGTCGTTCCATGGCGACAGGAAGGCCGGGTGCCATGTGCGTTTCTCCCCAGATGCGGTGCGACAGCTAGAACGGACCCCAGCCTATTCCCTGCAGAGGGGGTGCCTTGTGACCGAGGCTGGCCCCCACCCACCCAGGGGCGCGGGGCTGTGTCGATTTGCGGCTCCGCCGCGTGGGCGCGACCAGCCCCCACCAGCCCGCAGCCAAAAAACTACGCCTTGCTGTGCGAAAACAGCTTCAGCACAGGCACCCCCACCTTGTGCCGAGCCCGAGAAGCCCAGTCCCGATGAAAGAACTCCTCCACGTAATGAGGATCGGTCAGCACGATCACCTCATCCGCCTCGACCTCGTCCACCAACCCCCGAAGCGCATCCAGCGGATGGTCCTCGACAATCCGCCCCTCCGCCTCGTTGCCCAACCCCCGCAGCGCCGCCAGCGACACCTCCAACGCCTGCTCCCCCAACGCCGCCGCGTCCTTGCCCTCCGCCGTCTCCCGTTCGTGCGCCGCCTCGTCCAGCTCGCCGAGGGCAATGTCGTCGATGGCGCGCAGCAGCCGGTCGGCCTGGTCGCCTCGGGGCTGGAGCAGTACGTGGAAGGCGACGTCCTCGTCGCCGTGCAAGGTGGTGACGAACTCCACGTCGGCGGACGTCAGGGCCTTCTCGATCATCAGTACGCTTGTGAACACGACAGGCGCCCTTCTCCTCCGTGGGCCGTCCGTAGGCCCCTGCGGAAACCATCCTGCCCCGTGATCGCACGGGGGCTGCGAGTTTTAGTGTGCCCAGCGAAAGACAAACGGAACGACAGATTCCACATCGTGTCGGGCCGCACAGGGCCCTTGCGCCTCATGCTCGCGCCTCACGCTCGGCGATACCGACTGAACAGGAAGCCCTCCTCCTCCAGCAAGGACACCAGTTCGAAGCGCCGGGGAACAGCTACCGAGGGCCCGCCCGAGATCCGCTGAGCGTCCCCCACCGTGAGCATCGGGGAGATCGTCAGGCACAGCTCGTCGAGCACACCCGCCGCCACCAGCTGCCCCAGCAGCCGCGGCCCGCCCTCGGTCAGCAGCCGCGTGTGACCGAGGCCGGCGAGGGCCTGTACGGCACGCGCCGGGTCCACGCCCATGCCGTCACCGGCGACGACCACCCGGGCGCCCGCCTTCTCGGCGGCGGCGACCCGGTCGGGGGCGACCGCGGCGCCCGTGAGGATCAGGGTGGGCACCAGGGGCGAGGTGAACAGGGGGAGCGAGAAGTCCAGGTCCAGACTCGCGCTGACGATCGCGACGGCCGCGACCTCCGCCTGTCCGGCCGCCTTCCGGGCCCCGGCGAACTCGGCACGCGCGCGTACCGGCCGATAACCCTCCTGGCGTACCGTTTCCGCACCGACGAGCACGACGTCCGCCAGCGCCCTCAGGGTGCCGAAGATCCGCATGTCGGAGGCGGAGGAGATGGACTGGGAACGGCCGTCGTGCTGGGCGGCACCATCGAGGGTGGACACCATGTTGGCCCGCAGCCAGGTTCCCGGGCCCCCGTTCGCCCGCTCGGGGTACGCGTAGGCGGCACCCAGCTCCGCCAGGCTCCACTCATGGTCGGCGGCCTCACCGCCCCCGGGCGAACCACCGGCACCACCGGCATCCACGGCCCCTCCCGAGGCCCCGGCCACTGTCTCTTCGGTCACAGGGAACAGGCGTCGCATGCCAGGCAGTCTGGCACGACGACCAGGGCCTGCCCGGCGGGCCAAGCCGGGGTCGCGTGCTCTGGCACGCCCATCTGCGGCGTTGTCGTCACTCGCCGACTCCCCCACGCTCGAAACAATCTCGCGCGGGGGGACCCCCATCGCGTCGACTCCCTCCTCCGCCTTGCAGCTGCACGCGCCAGACCCCGCTCGACCGTGTTGTCGGCTCACCGCCGGTCCAGACCGCCTTGGCCCGCCGGGCAGGCCCTAGCATGGTGAACCGTGCCTACCACCCCCTCCAGCCCCGCCGCCCCCGGATTCGGCCCGATAGCCGACGCGGCCCCGCTGTCCCTGTGCGTACGTGAGCCGCATGTCCCCGCGGACCGGCTGGTCGCCGAGATGGTGCCGCCGCCCCGGTTCGACTCGGTGCGCTTCGGTACGTACATCCCGGACCCGAACCAGCCCAGCCAGACCGAGGCCGTGCGCGTCCTCGACGGCTTCGCCGGCGGGCTCGGCGGGGCGCATGCCGTCGGTGGCGGCAAGCGGGGGTTCTTCGGGTTCGGGAAGGCCAAGGCGTCCAAGGCACCGGCCGGCCCCCGTGGCGTCTACCTCGACGGCGGTTACGGCGTCGGCAAGACCCACCTCCTCGCCTCCCTCTGGCACGCCACCCCCGCCGAGCCCTCCCTCAAGGCCTTCGGCACCTTCGTGGAGCTGACGAACCTCGTCGGCGCCCTCGGCTTCCAGAAGACCGTCCAGACCCTGTCCGGACACCGGCTGCTCTGCATCGACGAGTTCGAGCTGGACGACCCGGGCGACACCGTCCTCGTGTCGACCCTGCTCGGCAAGCTCGTCGACGCGGGCGTCGCGCTCGCCGCCACCTCGAACACCCTGCCGGGCAAGCTCGGTGAGGGCCGGTTCGCGTCGGCCGACTTCCTGCGCGAGATCCAGGGCCTGTCGGCCCACTTCCGCTCCCTGCGCATCGACGGCGAGGACTACCGCCACCGCGGTCTGCCCGAGGCCCCGGCGCCGTACTCCGAAGAGCAGGTCACCAAGGCGGCGTACGCCACCGAGGGCGCCTCACTCGACGACTTCCCGCATCTGCTGGACCACCTCGCGCGCGTGCACCCCAGCCGGTACGGCGCGCTCACGGACGACCTGAAAGCGGTCTGCCTGACCGACGTCCAGCCGATCCCGGACCAGTCCACCGCCCTGCGGCTCGTCGTCCTCGCCGACCGGCTGTACGACCGCGAGGTGCCCGTCCTCGCCTCCGGCATGCCCTTCGACCAGTTGTTCAGCGAGGAGATGCTGAACGGCGGCTACCGCAAGAAGTACTTCCGCGCGATCTCCCGCCTGACCGCTCTGGCCCGCGACGCGAAGGGCCTCGTGGACGCCTCGTAGGCTCCCCGCCTGCCCACCACATGAACAACCGCAGGTCAAGGGCCAGTTCGCGTCATCCCACCCGCGCTTTCAGGCTCTCTTCAGCATGAAACGCTAAGTTAACCCTGCAAACAACTTCGCAGGGTTAACGTGTTTCTTGACCAGTGATTGACCATCCATTGACGCGTGTAAGAGATCTCGAAATGCCTGGAGGGGGGCGCATGTTCCGAGGTGCTACGGCGCGGACCGTCATTTCGCTCCTCGCCGCCACCCTGCTGGCCCTCCAGTTCTTCGCTCCCACCGCGTCCTTCGCATCCGCGCACACAGTCCGTCACGCCGAGGCCAAGACCGAGCCCCGAAACAAACTCCGGGCAGAAGCCCTGCGCGACGAGTACGTCACCTGCGGTAATGACAACCGTCCCAACGACCCGAGCTGGCCCCTGCGCACCCGCGACCGGCATCGAATCGTCGATGCGGGCCCCGAGACGCCCGAGCGCCCGCTCCTCGCAGTGGACCCCGCGGCCCCGCACGAACCGGAAACGCGCGTCACACCTCGCCATCAGGCGCCCAGATCACTGACCGCGCACACCCCGGCCGCACTCCAGGTGTTCCGCTGCTGACAGCAGCGACGTCCCCCCACGCTCTGTCAGCACGTCCGACTGTCATGTACGTCCGACGCGCCATCGAGGCGCGCCAGGAGGAGTCACCACATGCAGCCCCTCATCGACAACGCCCGCACCTTCGGTCAGCGCCCTGAGGAGTTCGCCAAGCTCGCCGAAGGCCAGTCCCCCCAGGTCCTGTTCATCACCTGCTCCGATTCCAGGGTCGTACCGGCCCTGATCACAGGTGCCAGGCCGGGCGAACTCTTCGAGCTGCGCACCGCCGGCAACATCGTCCCCCCATACGCCTCCGCCCGCCCCACCGGCGAGGCGGCCACGATCGAGTACGCCGTGGAGGTCCTCGGCGTCAGCGACATCGTGGTCTGCGGCCACTCGCACTGCGGCGCCGTCGGCGCCCTGGTCCGCGGCGACGACCTCACCGCCGTACCCGCCGTACGCGACTGGCTCGCGCACGCCGCCGACGACCCCACGGTCACCGGCACAGCCACCGCCCCGTCCGACACCGACGACCCGACCGTCGCGGCGGGCGTCCAGAACCACGTCCTGGCACAGCTGCTGCGGCTGCGCTCCTACCCCTGCGTGGAGCAACGTCTGGCGAAGGGCCAACTGCGCTTGCGCGGCTGGTACTACGAGGTCCACACCGGGTCCGTACGCGAGCACCGCGCCGCCACCGACGCGTTCGAAGCGCTGTGAGGGCCGCCATGACCAGCCTCGACAAACTGGCCAGGTTCCGTCATCTGCGGCAGGACTTCGCCGCCTCGCTCGTCGTGTTCCTGGTCGCCCTGCCGCTGTGCGTGGGCGTCGCCGTCGCCTCCGGTGTCCCGGCCGAACTCGGCCTGGTCACCGGCATCGTGGGCGGTATCGTCACCGGACTCCTGCCGGGCAGCAGCCTCCAGGTGTCCGGGCCCGCCGCCGGCCTCACCGTGCTCGTCTTCGAGGCCGTACGGGAACACGGGCTGCCCACCCTCGGGGTGATCGTGCTCGCCGCCGGGCTGCTCCAGCTCGCCATGGGTGCCTGGAAGCTCGGGCGCTGGTTCCGGGCGATATCCGTGTCCGTCGTCGAGGGCATGCTGGCCGGAATCGGGCTCGTGATCATCGCCGGGCAGCTGTACGCGGCGGCCGGGCTGAAGGCGCCCGCCGCCGGGCTCGACAAGATCGCCGGGCTGCCCGAGGCCGCCGCGAAGGCCGTGGGGAGCACCAGCGCGCTGGCCTCGCTGGCCGTCGGCGCGGGCACGATAGCCGTGATCGTGCTCTGGCAGCGGCTGCCCAAGAAGGTGCGGGCGGTGCCGGGCGCGCTCGCCGCGGTGGTCCTGGCGACCGCCGTCACCCTGGTCTTCAGCCTGCCGGTGGCGACCGTGGAGGTGAAGGGCCTGCTGGACGCCGTCCAGCTGCCCGGCCTCGGCGCCTTCGGCGAACTGGCGAGCCTGAGCGTGATCGGCACCGTAGTGGCGTTCACGCTGATCGCGTCCGCCGAGAGCCTGTTCAGCGCCGCCGCGGTGGACCGGCTGCACGACGGTCCGCGCACCCAGTACGACAAGGAGCTGATGGCGCAGGGCGCCGGCAACACCGTGTGCGGGCTGCTGGGCGCGCTGCCGATGACCGCGGTGATCGTGCGCAGCTCGGCGAACCTCCAGGCGGGCGCCCGGACGAAGGCGTCCCGGGTCATGCACGGCGTATGGCTGCTGCTGTTCGCGGCACTGCTGCCCGGCGCGCTGGCCCTGATCCCGCTGCCCGCGCTGGCCGGCATCCTCGTGCACGCGGGCTGGAAGCTGATACCGCTGCGCGAGGTCGCCTCGCTCTGGCGCGAGCACCGCGGTGAGGCGCTGATACTCGTGGTCACGGCCGTGGCGATCGTGTCCGTGAACATGTTCGAGGGCGTGCTGATCGGTCTCGCCCTGTCGGTGGGCAAGACCGCCTGGGAGGCCTCGCATCTCAAGCTGGAGGTCATAGACAAGGGCGCCGGGCCGATCCAGGCGTATCTGTCGGGCAACGCGACCTTCCTGCGGCTGCCGAAAATACTCGACAGCCTGGAGGCGCTCCCCCAGGACCGGCCGATCGAGCTGGAACTGTCGGGCCTGCACCACCTGGACCACGCCTGCCGCACGGCCCTGGAGAGCTGGGCGGAGCGGCACAGCGCGGCCGGGACGGAGCCTGTGCGGCTGATGACGACGACCACGCAGTAGCCTCCGCGCACGAAGTTGCCCGGTCCGAGGCTCGCCCCGAGCCCCGGACCGGGCATATCGTTTGTTAAAGGTGCCGATCGGCACGTACGGGACGGCTGCGAGAGGTCGTCATCATGCTTGAGGAATTGCTGGCCGCGGGTATCGCCGCCGGAGCCGCCGGGCTCGTCTACGTCGGGGCGGCGGCACGGGTCGTCAAGCAGTACGAACGCGGGGTCGTGTTCCGGCTCGGCCGGCTCGCCGGGGACGTACGGGCGCCCGGTTTCACGATGGTGGTCCCGCTCGTGGACCGGCTGCACAAGGTCAACATGCAGATCGTCACGCTGCCGGTGCCGGCCCAGGAGGGCATCACCCGGGACAACGTGACCGTGCGGGTGGACGCGGTCGTCTACTTCAAGGTCGTCGACGCGGCGAACGCGCTCGTGCAGGTCGAGGACTACCGCTTCGCGGTCTCCCAGATGGCGCAGACGTCGCTGCGCTCGATCATCGGCAAGAGCGACCTGGACGACCTCCTGTCCAACCGGGAGAAGCTCAACCAGGGCCTGGAGCTGATGATCGACAGCCCGGCGATGGGCTGGGGCGTGCAGATCGACCGGGTCGAGATCAAGGACGTCTCCCTGCCGGACACGATGAAGCGCTCGATGGCCCGCCAGGCCGAGGCCGACCGCGAACGCCGGGCCCGGATCATCAACGCGGACGCCGAGCTGCAAGCCTCGAAGAAGCTCGCGGAGGCCGCCGAGGTCATGTCCGAGCAGCCCGCCGCGCTCCAACTCCGGCTGCTCCAGACGGTGGTGGCGGTCGCCGCCGAGAAGAACTCGACGCTCGTCCTGCCGTTCCCGGTGGAGCTGCTCCGCTTCCTGGAACGGGCGCAGTCCCAGCAGCCGCCTCCGTCTCCGCCTCCAGGCGGGTCATCGGGGTGAGGCGCGCTACGCGCGTGGTTCCCGAGCTCCGTACGGCGTGATACACACAGCAAGGTCACAGTCCTGTCCGCCAGCAGGAAGGCTGCCTCCCCATGTCCGCATTCGGCACGCCCGAACTCGACGGCACCTCAACAGGCGCCAACCCCACGGCAGTCGACAGCCCCTCGGCAGTCGACGCCTCCCCCACCTCCCGACGCCAGGTCCTCGCCCGCACCGGCGCCCTGGGTGTCGGCATCGCCTTCACCGGCGCCCTCTCCGAACTCTTCGCCGGTACCGCCGCCGCACAGGGCATCGGCCACTCCGGCTACGGCCCCCTGGTCCCCGACCCGAAGGGCCTGCTCGACCTGCCGAAAGGTTTCCGCCATCGGGTGCTGTCCCGTGAGGGCGACCCCCTGCGCTCCGGCGAGGGCCCGGTGCCCTCCAACCACGACGGCATGGCAGCCTTCGCGGGCCGCCACGGCCGCGTCCACCTCGTCCGCAACCACGAGAACCGCAACACCCCGAGAATCCCGGTCCCGACCGTCAAGGGCCTCACCTACGACCCGATGGGCAAGGGCGGCTGTACGTCCCTCACCCTCGACCGGGACGGGGACGTGCTCTCGGAGCGGGTCGCCATCGCCGGAACTGCCGTCAACTGCGCGGGCGGGCCCACGCCTTGGGGCACCTGGCTGACCTGCGAGGAGACCGAGGACAAGGCCGGCACCAACGGCTACACCAAGGACCACGGCTTCATCTTCGAGGTCGACGGGGCCGACCCGCACCGCACCGGCGCCGCCCCGCTCACCGCGATGGGCCGCTTCCAGCACGAGGCGATCGCCGTCGACCCGAGGAACGGCATCGTCTACGAGACGGAGGACGCCTTCCTGCGCCCCTTCGGCCTCTTCTACCGCTTCCTGCCCAAGAGGCCGCTGGGCGGGGTGGGTTCGCTGCGCGCGGGCGGCCGGCTCCAGGCGATGCGGGTACCGGGCGTACCCGACCTCTCCTCGATCCAGGAGCCGGGTGCCTCCTTCGACGGCGTCGAGTGGGTGGACGTACCGGATCCGCTGGCCGCCCAAACCCCCATCCGCCTCCAGGACTTCGGGCCGAAGGGCGTCACGCACGCGCAGAAGCTGGAGGGCTGCTACTGGGGCGGGCGGTGCGTGTACTTCGTGTCGTCGTTCGCCCACGCGAGCGAGGGCTCGGCGGCCACCCACTTCGGCCAGATCTGGCGCTACGACCCGGCCGCGCGCCGCCTCACCCTCGTCATCGTCTTCGGCCCGGACACGGACGTCCAACTGCCCGGCGAATCACCGGACAACATCTGCCTCGCCCCGAGCGGCGGCCTGATGGTGTGCGAGGACGGGGAGGGCGCGCAGCACGTGTACGGCGTGACACGCAAGGGCGAGGTGTACGCGATGGCCCGCAACGCCCAGAACATCGGCACCCAAGACGCCCCCGAGTGGGGCGAGTTCGCGGGCGTCACCTTCTCGCCCGACGGCCGGACGATGTACGTCAACTGCTACACCCCCGGCACGACGTTCGCGGTGACGGGCCCGTGGAAGCGGTAACCGGCGCCCTCTGAACCGGACATGGCGGGCAGGCCCTAGCCTGTCCGCCATGAACGTACCGGGGGACGTGGTCGACGGCCGGTTCGAGCTGCTGGAGCGGCTCGGGAGCGGTGGGATGGGCACGGTCTGGCGGGCCCGGGACGCCGTGCTGCACCGCGAGGTCGCGCTGAAGGCGGTACGGGCCGACGCGGCGGCGACCGACGCCGTACGCGGACGGGTGCTGCGCGAGGCCCAGGCGCTGGCCCGGCTCAGCCACCCCCACGTGGTGACGGTCCATCAGATCGTCGACGACGACCCGCACCCCTGGATCGTCATGGAGCTTGTGCCCGGCGTCTCGCTCGACAAGCGCCTGGAATCAGGCCCGTTGACCCCGGTGGAGGCGGCGCGGATCGGCGGCCAGGTACTGGACGCGCTGCGCGCGGCACACGCGGCGGGAGTACAGCACCGGGACGTGAAACCGGCGAACATCCTGCTGCGCCCCGACGGCAGCGCGGTCCTCACCGACTTCGGGATCGCCTCACTCCAGGACGCGACGGCCCTGACGATGACCGGCGAACTCGTCGGCTCCCCCGAGTACATCGCCCCGGAACGCCTCCGCGGCCCCTCCGACGACCCGGCCGCCGACCTGTGGTCCCTGGGAGTCGTGCTGTACGTGTGCGTGGAGGGCGTGAGCCCCCTGCGCCGCGAGACCACGCTCGCGACACTGGCCGCGGTCCTGGAGTCGGAGGTACCGCCGCCGTCCCGTGCGGGCGCGCTGACGCCCGTACTCGAAGCGCTGCTGGTACGGGATCCAGCGGGCCGGCCAGACGCGGCCCAACTGGCGGCGCTGTTGGGGCGGGTGGCCGCGGGCGGGACACCGAGTTATGCGCAGCGGACGGTGACGGCACCCCAACCCGTGGGCCACATACCGGAGTTCGGCAGAACACCACCGCCGACCGTTCCGAACTCGTACCCCCTGCAGTCGAGGTACCGTCGCAGGCGGGTGGCCCTGCCCGTCGTACTCGCGTTCCTCGTGGCCGTCGCCGCCGCGTTCCTCACCCTGCGCTTCCTCGACGGGGACGAGAGGACGGACGGCGGCCCGGGCCCGGTGGCCGGTACGACGACCTCGCCGACCCCGACCCCGACCGCCTCAGCCACCTCCTCAACCACTGCCTCAACCACCCCGTCAGCCACCCCGTCCGCCGCGACCGGCCGCTGGATCGCCCAGCTCTTCTCCGAACCGGTCGGTTCCGGGACCGCCGCCCGGGACGCGCGGCTCGCCAAGGTCAGGGAGTCGGTGCCGGAGGCGATGATCCTGCGGAGCGACGCGTACGCGTC
>Ga0307515_10017353_pt1 | contig 13116 bp, 6 predicted proteins | sample 17_EM_MG_FD_194513 | JGI IMG/M metagenome (GOLD analysis project Ga0307515, IMG submission 194513) | Populus trichocarpa ectomycorrhiza microbial communities from riparian zone in the Pacific Northwest, United States - 17_EM | ecosystem: Host-associated > Plants > Roots > Unclassified | place...
AAATAAACTTCTAGAGACAAATGTATTAAGGCAGGATCAAATATTGGTGTGCCATCTTTGTTGCCTTGAGAAAATCCCCAAGAACCGAGCCATGACCATGTCTTTACAAGAACTGGTTAGCAGACTACCAGCAGTACCTGGATAAAAAGATCCCATGAAGCTCCTTTGAGTTGTCTCTGAGATACAAGAGCTAGAAATATTCTTGTTTTGCTTGATATTTTATATATTTTTTTAATACATTGTCACTTGATCTCCTATACTAAAAAAACATTTCAATGATCATGTATGTAGAGAGAGTCAAGCCCCTGACTGGAGAACTCATATCTCTTTGAAAAAAAAAAGACCCCTAATACACTATAAAATAAAGTATCTCCTACTGCAAAATTTTCATCGGGAAAACATGATCATGAGAGCGTCGCGGTCTGCAGATTTGGACTTAAAGCTGAAGACTTTTGGCTGACGAAATTTGCTACATGGTTCGACTATGAAGATTTTTATTGAAGTTGAAACCATTACAAGTTTTAAAGAATTTTTAAGCTTAAATCCTAAATCTTCATAAATTTCTATTGTTAGTTATTTCTTAGCACAAGAGCGCATACAGGATCATCTTTTTTTTTTTTTAAAAAAAAAATAATAATCTAAGCACATATTTATAGAGAATATATTTTAATCCATAAAATGTTTTTATTATTTAACATAAAATCGTTATATAACAAGGATTTAAATTTAGAGTTATGTGGATTATATGATCCTTTTTGTGTTTTTGAAAAAAATTAATTTTTTTTATTTTTTTATTTTAAATTAATATTTTTAATACATTAATGTAAAAAATAATTTAAAAATAAAAAAATATTATTTTAATATATTTTTAAATAAAAAATATTTTAAAAAATAATTACAACCAACTCAATATCACAGAACACGGTTCCATATCATATGAATATAAAACTATCGCAATAATTGAATATGATGGTGAAATTTCTCAGATGATTTAAATTAATTTGTTATTCTAGGCTGTCAAATTTTTATGGGGATTCGATTTTGACTCTGATGTTATGTCAGAATTTTTGTGGCCTTTGATGATTGTTGCTTGTCTTTCACCAGTTCCTCTAGAACTCTGCTAAAAGATAGTGGAGTTTCACCGATGATGACTTGATTGATGGCGTATTGGATGTTGTCATCAAAATGCTTTTTATTAATTTTTTTATTTTTTAAAATTTATTTTTAATATTAACATATAAAAACTATATAAAAATATAAAAAAATATAAAAATTTTAGAAACATGTGGCAAATCACATTTCCAAACATACACATAAACACTGAAGCAATTTTTTTTTTAATAATCATCCTAGTTATTTTTAGAAAATTTAAGTACTCTAAATGAGACAATTTTTATATAGTTTAATTTTAAACCTTGTTAGGTAACGAGTTGAGTCAAAAAAAATTTTTTTTTATTAATTTCATCATTTCCCCTTAATTTTATCTTTAGAATTTTTTTTAGTTAGCCGCGTTGCTCTTAAATTGATCAAGTTATCTGGATCACGTTTATATTTTAATTTTATATCCGAACTATACAAGGAGTTGAGCTATGATTTTTTTCTGTTAATTTCATTATTTTTCTTTTTAATTTTATTTTAATATTTTTTTTTTATAATCAAGTTATTTTATACTGATCAAGTCCACTTCATAGCAATACCTCGAGATTAGATAATGAATAAATGGAAAGATTTTAAAGTTGATATACTAAATTAAATTTAATAATAATACTAAATAATTTTTTATAACTTCAATTTTTTTTTTATATTCATTTTTTATATATATATCGGGAGCGTAAGAACACAAGCAAATACAACGTAGCCTTGTGAGAAAGAGCATAAACCATTCATAAATAAGACAATAATTATTTCACAGCATTCTTGACGAAGACAGGTCACTCATTGAACTTGCAACAGCCGCAGCTAAAGCTACAGAGAAGGTAGGATCTTTAGTTAAAGATGCCACATATTCTTCAATGTAGTTCTTGTTGCAGTTATTATTAATCTTGCCGCAGTCTTCCATGGATCTTTTAGAAGGATTTTCCTTCTGTTGATTACTGGGACTTGAAAGAGTAAGATCAAGAGCTATAGATGGTTGAAGAGGAGGAATTTCGATTGGACACTTGAGGACATGATTAGTTATGGAAATTTTTGATGATGAGGTATGTGGAGAACATAAATATTGTCCATGTGAACCATTGGGTTCATGGTTGTGTTCTCCATCATAGCTTGCAACAAGTACTGAATCATCTTCTACACATCTTTGGACCTGAAAACCAAGAATAAATCAAAGAAGACTGGTGTTATCACATGCTCAGTACTGTTTTTGATTGCACACATGAACCTTGAAGTTGCCCTTTGAAAGCTCTTTCTCGACATAAACTTCAGGATGCTATTTAATTACAGATGTTTTGACTGGTTTTCAAAAGAAAACTCGAGCATACCTTCTTCTTGACGGGGCAATTAGGAGCCATGGAACACCTGAAGTAAGCTCGAGGTGATGGGTTATCCTTAGTAACCTTCTGGCCATACTTTCTCCATTGATATCCATCTTTCACAATCTAAATTCACATTTGTGAAAGAGCTTTTTATTATCATATGTAAGATCTAGGAATCTTCAACTCAAAAACTTCATGTGCAAATTATGTATATATCAAACTGACTAGAGGAACTTAATTACCAGGCTCTTGTCATTGGAGTGACTTCTCACCAAGATTCTCGATGCCTTGGTTATGGGAACTTCAAATCTTGCTCTCTTGTTCGAGTCAAGGATTTCATGACAAGCTTGATCTCCATCCGCTAAGTTGCTAGCTGTCTTTTGTTGATGTTCTTCGGTTTCTTGAATCTCGGCTTGAAGAATGCTGAATCTTCTGGTCATAACTCCAAGCATAAATCTAAGACTTTCATTCTCTTTCTGCCTGTGTTCCAACTCGAATTGAAGAGCTTCCACCTGAGTAAGATAACATCTACTGCTTGAGAAACATTAACTTCATTTTTCAAGCATGAACCCTAAATTAATATGTACAAACTTTTAGCTATTTCCTGCTCCTCATTTCATTATATGCTCAATGTTTTTCTTTGCTTCCCACCCTCTATACTCTTCTCCAAGTAGTACTAGAATTCACACACACACACACACACACACACAACTAGAAGAAAACATACCTTTTCTTTGCAAGAGGGAAAGACATCCATGGTTTATGAGCTTAAGAATATCAAGATAGCTTCAATACCATACAGTATGGATGAAAATTTTGCCAGGAGTGTTATTAGAAAAGGCAAATAGGAGACGTATAAGCCCTTATTTATAAGTGAATATTGATCTCTCGTGCATAGTGGTTAGAATTTTTTTTTGGAGGACGTTTCGTTCACACAGCCTGCAAGGATGACCGAAAGTAGGTGGCTGCCTTGTCTTAATTAAGGAAATTATAGAAAAAGATTGATAATTTGGTCTTAATTAGTGCTGACTAGTAAAGGGCGAAGTTGTTGAAATCAATCCACGTGTTGGAAAAAATTAGCTAGATACATGAGCTTGTATTCATCAAATTAATGCTTTGAATCCTGGGACTAAAGTGAGAAAATCAAACGTAAGATGAATGACATAAGCTTGTTTAAGTAAGTCTAGACTATGGTTACTTTACTTTGGTTCTCCTATTTTCTATTTTTCTTGGGTCCAATAACGTGTAAAAGGTCACTACTAAGTGCCAAAGACTCGAGTCTCCTTCCCTGTTTTCAAAGGACTATGGTTCTCTAATTTCTTTTTTCTTATTTTCTTTAATTATTTGTTTTTCTTTCCTTTCTAATCTACATGTTGAGAAAAGTTGTGCCTAGAAGCGTTACCGGTCTGTATGGTAATTAAAAAAATAAAAATACTAAAGAATACAAGAGAAATTAAACGGAGAGAAAGAAGGAATTTCTCTCTTTTTTTTGGTTTAAGAGAAAAGAAAAGAATTTTTAGAGGATACAAAATGAGAAGAATTATGTTAATTTTTTTCCAATTCCTTCGCTTATTCATCCCAATTTAAAAGAAAAAATATGTGTGTAGAAAATAAAATTCAAAGATTTATTTTCCCCTCTTTCCCCCCCTTTTTTTGTATTCATAATTTTAGTATTCAAACAAAGGAAAACGGCTTGATCCCCTTTACATTAACTTAATTTTCCATTTATTTTTCTTAAAAACACAGACACTGATGGGTCATGGTTTTTATAAAACAACTCCATTTAAAAGTTCATCGCACGAAAGTTACAATCCAAAATGAGGCTATGTCCTTTTTGTTGCCCAACCCTAGTTTGGGCCATAACATGCCCGCGCCAAGCTTCAAGGTGGGTAAGAGCACGTCCGCGTACAGCCCCTCGCTGGACCAGGACGCGTTCGCGCTCAGCTCCAAGTTGGGTCTGGATGCGACCGTCCCTGATCATTCTTGGGCCCAGTCACGAGCTAAACCCATTTCTCTTGAGCTTCGGGTGTGGATTGAGCCCAACATCTAATTAAATATGAGGATATTGATATAAAATACATTAAAATGCATTTGAAATTAAGATGAAAATAAAAATATATGATTATAGAATAATAAACTTTTTTCTTTCCGGAGGGGAAAATACATCTTTTATATGAAATAATACTTAGACTCAGGGGTATATTTATTAAAAAATCATTGAATTAAATACTATATATATATATATATATATATATATATATGATAGTAACTTTTTTGTATAAAACTTTTTAATTTAGATGTGATGGACTATCTAAATTATTCCGATGAAAGGTGGTAGCGTTTGATTATTATTTTTAAATAGAAGGGGCATAAATAATAAAAATAGAAACATATTTGACTAAAGAGACAAATACATAAAAATAAATATGTTTTTGGAACAATTTTAAAGTAAATTTCTATACTTTCAAAACGTTAAATATAAAAGGTTATATGTTTTCAGAAACAATATTTATTATTTTTTATTTCTAAAATATCCTTATAAAAAACCCTCAATTCCAAAATTATCTAATTAAGACATGAAAGGATAAAAATTATTATCATTATAATTTTAAAACTCAACTCAAAGGTCGATTTGGGGAAAAACTCAAGTCACTAGTTGAGGCCGGGGTCACAGGTAAGATTGGTTCAAGTGAGCTTAAGAATAAAAATGATTAATATCATAGTTTTAAAATCTAATTTTTAGGGTCGACCTAGGGCAAGACCAAGGTTATGAGCAGGGTTGACCGTTGAGCCGGGTCAACATAAAAACAAAAATGATTATTATCATAATTTTAAAACCTGACTTGGTGTAAGGCTCAGGTCACGTGTAAGGAAGGTTAACATAAAATAAAAATGGTTATTATCATAGTTTTAAAATTTGATTCAGAAGTCAACATAAGAAAAGGTCGGAGTTACAGGTTAACTCGGGTCAATGTAAGGATACAAGTTGTTATTATCATAACTTTAAAATCTAACTTAGAGGTCAACTGAGGCAAGGTCTAGATCACGGGCTGGGAGATCAACTTGGGTTGACTCGAGTCAACGTATAGATAAAAATAATTATTATCATAGTTTAAAGCCTAACTCGGGAGTCGACCCGATGCAAGGTTCATGTCACAAGTTAGGAGGGTTAACCTAGCTGACACAACTTTTTTTTTTTTAAATAATCAAAGCAAATTTTTTTGGAATAGATTTTTTTTCAAAAAAGTCAACGGGTTTTTGACCCTAATTTTATCCCGGGTTGACCTGGGTTTTTGATCGGGTCAGGTTGAGTTAATCATTTCTCTATTTTTTCTTAAGCTCGGATCAATTTAGGCCTTAGATCAACCCGTCAAGTCATTCATGCTTTTATAATTAAAGTTATTATAATATTATTAATTTCAACACTCAATAAAAACTAAAGTTAAAAAAAATTTAATTTTTTTTTTAAAAATATGTAAATTTAAAAACAATATATATTAATAGTAAAATAGATTTTTTAATATTTTACTCGGTTTTGTTCACCATAACCAAACAAGATACAAAGATAATCACTTTGTGTTTTTGTTTTATTTTCTGTTTTCATTATCTCCATCTTTTTTGTTTGAAACAGTAACCAAACGTTATTTTTGTGAACAAAAAATGAGCGGTTAAGAAAAAAATCCACCATAATTTTTCTTTTTCCTTTTTCAAATGGGATCGTGAATTTAGGAGAATGTAAACAATTTTCTATTCAAATACGGGACATCTTTTTAGCAAGAATTAATCAACGTATAGATACCTTTCACACACACACTCTACAAAATATTCTTCATACCTTTGTTCTTTAGTCAATTAGAAAATCAACGAAAATTTGGGCTTCATATGATGTAGTTACCCTCTTAATTCGTCTAATTGAAGCATTGATTTTTTTCAATGTTCAATCTCCATTATTTAAATGTGAATATCCTGATTCTATGTCATTTTTTCAATAAAAAAAATTGAACTTGAAATCTTTTAGAAAGATGAGATATAAAAGCAAATTAAACTCGATACCATGCCACTTCTTAATTAATACTAATTATTTAATAGCAAATATAATCATAGTCTAAGCCAACTAAACCATGCTATGATTTGTTGTTATACTAAAAGGTTTTTGGCATTTCCGTGGATAATCAATTGACTTTGGAGTGACCTAGATAAGATTTTCCACCAAAAAGGCTTGAATTAAGTAAAAGTTAGTACTGGTTTCCCTCCGAATCAACAAAACAAACTGAAATAGAAAAATATGAACACATTAAATTGAGTAAAGTTGAAGGTTAAGATATGCAAACTTTACAAGTGGGTCGTGTTTGATTTCGAAGATATAGAGGGGATATGTTTTTTTTATGCTTTATATTTTTCAACTATAAAAATTGACTTTAAAATTGTCTAAAAAACATATTTAATTTATATTCTCATCTTTAATTCTTCAATTAAAAATGTTTCTGTCCCTTTAATATCTATGTTTTGAAACATCAATGATGAAACATAATCTAAAAAAAACATACGGTCCAAGTTAAAATAGAATTAAATTGCTTTTTCCACATGGTAGGCGCATTTGAGAGAGAATAGTCTAATACCTGTGGTTCTTTTTTGACAAAACCAGGAAACTCAAGATCTCCAAACCAACAAATCTTTGATTAATTTCTTTACATGACGGCTAAGACAGCCTGTTTCAATGATGTCTGAATTCTGCTAATTAATGCAAACAGAATCTTTGGACAAATGAGACTGCTTGCTAATAATCTGGTCCAATGAAGAATTTAATTTTCATTAGACTATTCCATCAAATTCGACTGAGGAAACCACACGTGAGTAGGAGGTAGAAATTTGGCTGAAAAACAATATATTTTCAACGAGACAAATAGTGATGAGCAGATGAAAGTAAGGTAGCAACTGAAACCACCATTACTAAACCCAGATTGACTCGTAATTGACTCAAGACATGATCAACTCGACTCTTGATATAAGTCAAGTGTTAAAAAACATTAACTTAAAATTGATTTAGTTTGGCTCGGTGGATTAAATCACGACTCGGTTAACTTGGTTAAAACTTGTAAATTATATTGTTTTTGTGTTTATTTTTAAATTTTTATTAAATGATATGGTAACAATATTGGAGAAATAAAAGAGAGAGAAAAGTTTGAAAAAAAAAACTTGTGAACGGTAAAGCATCATTAATTTTTCCAAATGTTTTAATAGAGAGTATGATTTGTATGTGGACACGTTTGGATTTTCCAAGAGGAAAATCTTTTTCCACATTCACAAACTGAACAGATTTTATGCATTTTACATATACAATAAAAGCTGGAAAATGAAGTTGTTGTCGTTGGTGCTGTTCTCATTCATAAGTCACACAAGAATATAATTTTGCGTGAGGTTGGACGCGACGACTACTAGAAAAGGGACCAGCCAAGGCCGGGCTGGAAGGTGTAAAAGAGAAATTCGAATGTAGAATTTAAAAAGGAAAAGAGAAAATGAGAAAAAATAATTTCACCATTGTTTCAAAATCTAAGATATATAATTAAAATATTATTTAGTATATGAGATAATGATATGCTAGAGAGCAGCAAACACATTTTTTTATAAAAATTTATGATTTGGATCATAAAGTAGATTATGCTAAATAAGTTAATTTTATTTTAATTAGATGAGAAAAAAGAGACAATGATAACAAACAAACCTAAACTTAAAAAAAATGATCAAGATAATTTGAATTTTTTTTAAAAGGAGAAAAACAATACAGTTCAAATTTCAACTAATTAATTAAATATGAAATAACAAAACTAGGTAAAAGAGGGACAAAAAAACTGCCCAAGTTAATCTCAGTTAGTATGATAAACATGTAACTTAAGCAATAAGAGATGAGCCAACTGGGTTAACCCATCAAACTTACAACTCGAGTCATGAAATTAAGATAATCTGATAGAAAATAAATCAAAGAAAATCACAAAGCTTATTTTTTTAATAAAACAATATTGGATGATGAAATTGAAAGAAAAAAAAAGTTATAAAACAAAAAAAGGTTGTCAACTCACGTTAACTATTCAAACCTGTGACTTAATCTTATGAAACCTGATTCTCAACCAATCAAATGTTGAAGGATGAAGTCAGGAAAAAAAATTGTACAAAAAGATACAAAACCAAAAATAGCAAATAAAAGATTGAGGATCAAAATTGAAATAAAAAATAAATTAGAGGACAAAATTGATAAGAAAAATCACCTTAACAAAAGGAAAAAAAATAAAAAGAATGAGAACTATATTGAAAAAAATTACCATAAATTTGGATTAAATGATGAAATAGAAAACAAATAAAAATTGTACAGAAGTTTTTTTAAAAATCAGAAATAAAAAGAATAGGACCAAATTGGAGAAAACAAATACACCACAAATTTGAATTGAAAAAAGAAATTGAAAATAAACAAAACTTTTATAAATAGTTAAGAGCAAAAATTAAAAATAAAAATAAATAAAGACCGAAGTTAAAATATCAATACCTAAGAGGGCAACTCTGAATTTTTGAATGCCCAGCGTGTTTTTCAAGGGAAGAGAGAGAAAAAGAAAAGAAAACCTCATTGCTGTCTCGCTTCACCCTACCATCGTTGCCATGCTTCGCCCCACCAAGAAGAAGATGCCATGTCAATTCCATCGATACAACATGGAGATTTTTTAAGCATCGGGAGGCGCTGCATGCACTGCTATAAAGCTGCAGATGCCTCCCACATCTTGGCACGTGCGGTGCACACCCCAACTTCTTTTTAAGTTTTAATAATATTTTATGTTTATTAAATGACTAAATTACCCTTGGCCAACTTGAAAATAATAGAAAACTATGGTGAAAAGACAAAAAAACCCTTAAATGCAAGCATTAAAATTTTTAATATAAAGGACGCTTGAGTCATTTTATTGTGTGTAAATAAGTGAAAAGACTAAAGAGCCCCTAAATAACATAAGTAAATTCTTTTCCTTTTAACAGTAAATTAATAATTATACCGTATGTTTAAAAATAAAAAAGACAATTCTAATTTCTATTAATATGATAATGATTAATAGAACATGCGAAAGATTAAAAAAAAAAAACTTAACACCAAGGCCATTGGATTTTCATAAGAAGGGCAAAACAATATTTATACTATAGAAGTGAATAGTCAACCGAGTCTATAATGAATTTGCCTTTGCCTTTATTTATTTTTTAATATTTTGAGAAGGGAAAAAAAGTTTTACACTATAGCAATGAATAGTAAATTGAGCCAACTTTTGATTTTTTTTAAAAATATTTTGGAGAAGGACAAAATGATATTTATATTACAGCAATAAATATTAAACTGAGTCTATCATAGTTTTAAAACTTGATTCAGGAATCAATCTAAGACAAGGTCTGGGTCACAGGTTAACTCGGGTTAATGTAAGGATACAAATTGTTATTATCATAACTTTAAAACCTGACTTAGAGGTCAGTGTAAATACTATTCATTGCTACAGTGTATTTAAAAATAAAAAAGACAATTCTAACCTCTATCCATATAATAATGACCAAGGGACCACACGAAAGTTTAAAAAAAAACTCTTCATAATTATTTTGAGCCAACTTTTGTTTTTTTTTAAATATTTTGGAGAAGGACAAAATGATATTTGTATTACAGTAATAAATAATAATCTGAGTCTATATACATAATTAATTTACCTTCCCCTTTAATTTTTTTTATACATGTTCAAACTCTTTATAATTTATTTTTTTTTCTAAAAAAAGAACACTAGTGAACTAGCAATTTTATTTGTTTTGGTCTCTTATTATTAATATTATTTTTTTCCCCATAAAATGTTCACCAAATTTGAATATTTGTAGTCAAAAAATGGTGGGCCTAACTGGCAAGGATAAGATAAGAACCTTGAAATATAATCAAAATCAAAATAAAAAAAGAAAAGGCCTATTCAAGGTACATGTAAAAGTCTTCCTTTTATACTTTTCTAGTCAATGCTGATTTGAAGTCAAGCACTTATTAATTAGAAGCCCAATCCATGCACGAAACCATCCCCTACCTACACCACAATCTTGACCATTGTTTCAGTCTTCTATTTTTATCATTTCCTGCCCACCACAATGGTGCACCTCCTTTGTTCACAAACCCGGCTCATGGTCCGATTCAATGATCCAAGGTCGAGGTAATGAGTCAATTCATGAGTCAATAAGTTGACCCGATTCAACTATTTTTGTTTTTCAGTTCTTGTTCCTAACAATATCGTTTGATCAAGTCACCTGAATCAAGGATTGACCCATCAATTTACTTGTTAAAAAAATCGATTCTGTTCAGAGATCGCTAGTCAACCCTCACAAGTTTCAAAATGTGTGTACAAGTCGTATTATATTTTATTTTTTGCTCTTAAAGTTTTATAGTCCGGTGCAAGTCATGTATTAAATTGATTCAAGCTCTTTTTTTTTTTTTTTACTCTCCCCCAAGAGGAGGCAATGTCATAGGGCTTAAGTTGTTTCATAGTTACTAAGAATATTGAATTGGATCCAGCTCTTAAGCTAAGGTCCAACCAGGCCTTACACCCATGGTCCAAATTAATCATGCAAGAAGAGCTGATGGAGTTTTGTTAATTCAAAATTAATCTTAAATTAACCCATGGTCCAATTGTATGTGCCTATATATATATAGAGGCTATGAATAAAAAGCTTGTATGATTTAGAAATAATTGAAACTTACTCTAAGAAAAAAATCTATTGTTCTAATTTTTTTTAACTTTTTGAAAGAATTTATCTTATAAATCCCACTAAATTAATCATAAAACATGCTAGAAAATGTATCATTGATACACAAACGGATTCCAAAATCCCTCTTACCCTCCAAACCCTAAAATAAAAAAGAAAATTAATCATAAAAGTTGTGTCTTGAAAGACTTGGTTCAATGGTCAAGGAATATTATTTATCCAAGCAATTCTTTGAGAGTATGGAGATGATATCTTTCGTTGTCCACACATTTCAATCTCTTCATCCTCATCCTACCTGGATGATGATAATTATTCCTTCTTTCTTATCATCTAGGAAAAAATAAATATGTCATTACCATCCTGAGTATATTGCGAGACTTTATTGTACAAGAAAGAATACTGTGGAAATTAAAATAATGTTTCGTGATAGTTGCTTTTTAAAGTGTTTTTTATTTGGAAATGTATCAAAATAATATTTTTTTTATTTTTTAAAAATTAATTCTGACTTCAGCGCATCAAAATAATCTATAAATATAAAAAAATATTAATTTAAAGCAAAAAAATTATAATTTTTTTGTTAAAAACACTTTTAAAATACAAAAACAAAAATCATCAGCTTCTTACTTATGAGACAATTATATTCAGCTATTGACAAACATAATCTCAGGAAACATGGGAGCTGTATTCAAGAAATTACATGTTTAAATGTATTTTTTAATTAAAAATATTTTAAAATGATATATATATATATATATATATATATTATTTTTTAACATCCTCAAAGTTCTAAAAAAAATAAAAAAAATTAATCCTAAATATAAAAAATTATTGAAGAAACCAGTAACAAAATGAAACGTGCGAGAACGGGCATGAGGTGGACAGGAGCCTAGAAGACTCGGTAAACTGGAAGGGTCATGGGTGCCCACGGTTTTTACGCGTAATGTCGTGATGGTCACAGTAATAGACAGCAACGTACCACCACCTTGTCATTGTCTGCTCATTGTACTACTGGTACTAACCTCTCTTCGTACTATCATTAGACCACTTTTAATTTTTTTTCAGCATATAATTTTAATTTATGCTATATATAAACGAGGACCATAGAAGTTGTTACTTTGCTTTTTTTTTTTTTAGTTTAATATGGATGTTTGGGTCAGCTTATACATACATCGACTAATTTCACGGGCCCTGAAGTTAATGACTATGTAAGCTTCCAGTGGCCATCATATAAGCAACTACAGGGTTCAAACCTGAAACTACAGAAAAAACAAATCTTTTAATTCCAAGTTTTTATCATTGGACCACTCCTTAAATAATTACTTTGCTTCTTTTTATGCCGTGGCAAGGGGTGCATTCAGTAATGTTACTGAATGCCACCTCACCTAGGGAGTTAAATCAACTTCCAACCTAGGTTGAATTTTAAATTAAGTTAGGTGGGATGTGACTCGGGTTTACTGATATGATTAAAAGTGAATTTAATTTGTTTTTTTTAAATATTATTTTATTTTTTAAAAATAATATCATTTTAGATTCATTGAGTTGAATCTTAATTAATTCATGTAATTTGAATTTTAAACAGAGTCTATATCAAGTTTAATAAATTTGATATTAAACAATTAGGTTGTCACTCCAAGTATATGTTTGTTATTGTGATTTTGATTACTTTTTAATTAAAAATAAATTAAAATAATATTTTTTTAAAAAATTTATAATATTAGTATATCAAAATCATTAAAAAATACATAAAAATATCACTTTATAACCTATTTGTTTCACGTAAAATATTTTAAAATATTACACGTAAATATATTTTTAAGCCAAACATTAAAAAATATTTTACGTGTAAAATATTTTATGCAAAATAAATAGGCTCTTAATATTTTTTTTA
>Ga0307515_10017354_pt1 | contig 13116 bp, 8 predicted proteins | sample 17_EM_MG_FD_194513 | JGI IMG/M metagenome (GOLD analysis project Ga0307515, IMG submission 194513) | Populus trichocarpa ectomycorrhiza microbial communities from riparian zone in the Pacific Northwest, United States - 17_EM | ecosystem: Host-associated > Plants > Roots > Unclassified | place...
TATAAACAGTACAACTCCAAAACGGCACGCCGAAACACTTCGAAACTGAAACATTCAATTCCAATTGAAAAAACAAAACACCTACCAAAACAAAATTCACAACCTTGAATTAAACAACTATTCCAAATTCATTCTGACATTAAGCATTAACCGAGGTACCGGATTAGATGTAGACATTATCATCTGCTTGGTTGCTAGGAAAATTAATAATAAAAGAAAAAACTGGTTGTATTTTCTATCATCCAAACAAAATTCCACTTAGGGAATTGAATGCATACATAGCAATGAATCCAATTCCCGTTTGTTTTATGTAAAGTGGTTTAAATTTTTTAATATTAATTTATTATTGGAAAAATTGATAATGAAAAAATTGATTAAAAAAACAATTAAAAAAAATTTGATTTTATTTTTAGAAAAAAATAATTATTTTAAACACAAAATATTTTTCAGAAATTACAAAAATTAAAAAAAATATCTTTTTATTTATTGATTATATCAAATTTAATCATCAATTTTTTTATTGTTATATATTTATTTTTTATTTCTTTAAAATTTGATTTAATTTTATTTATATATCAATTTTCGTTCTCATTCTTTTAATTATTATTTATTTTTATTTTATTTTTTTAATTTAAATTTTTTTATCTATTAAATTTGATCTTTATTCTTTTAAATATATTTATTTTATTTTGAAATAATTTATAAAATTATAATTTTATTATCTTTCAACTTTTTTATCTATTATATTTGATTTTTTTTTTAATTGTTATTTATTTTATTTAAAATAATTTATAATATTAGATTTTTTTAATTTTATACTTCTTTAATTTTTTTTATTCTTCAAATTTAATCTCTAATATTTTATTTCACTTTTCAAAATAAAATTACTTCAGGAAATAAACGGTAAAAAATCATATTAACTATTCAACCCTTTTCTTTAGAACTGTGATTGATGAAAAACGTTGCACTAAAAATTGTTTTGAAATCCCATTACTCCGCCATATTTTCAACACCATGCGGATGCATCCAAACACAAACAGCAGATCCAATTCTTATTAAGCATCACCAGAAAAAGGCTGAAACCCAAATTTTTAGACAAAATGGGCACTCAGAAGCAGTGCCCAGAATTGCAATTTAGCTCAAAGTTGAATTGGATTGGACACAGCTAGTTTTTTCGGCCTCTGCTAGTTTTTTGATTAATTAAACATCAAACAAAATACTTTCCGGAATAGACTAGTAAATGGCAACAGACAATTCTGAGGAACAATCTCCAATCAATCATTGGTATCCTACAGTCTTCGCACTCCCTTTTAGAAGGCAAAGACTGTCGATGTCCCTTTGATCCTTTAGGATCTCAAGTTCATAACTCTCAACAAAGTGTCCATTACATTAAAAATGGCAACAGCACTCAAACTAACTATACACAAGATTACTCTTTTTAAGTATTTCTTCGTTAAACTAACGAGCTGCGTCATAAAAGTATAGGATATCAAACAGTTCAACCCAGTTCTTGTTCAACTAATGGTAATAAATCCAAACAGAAACAGCAAAGCTCTCGGATTCTTAATTTGTCACACCTAAGATCCTGGAATTGTTGGTGAAATATCCATGCAATGCCAAAGCAAAATCCAGTATGCAAACAGAATCCAACTTGGGAGATCGAATCAGAAATTAAAACCGGTCAAAACAGGACACGGAATAAAAAGGAAAAGGAGCATTTCATTTAGATCAAGCATCAAGAGAGAGACACTTGCAGCTTTGAAAATACAAGAATTAGACGTCTACCTAAAGCCTATCAACCCACGTACCTAACAAGAACAAACAAAACACCCTAAATCGACCACTAGCCCAGAAAATCCCCAAATTCCTTTAACCACCAAAACCATAAAGAGTACGGCCTTGCCTCTTCAAAGCATACACGACATCCATAGCAGTCACTGTCTTGCGGCGTGCGTGCTCTGTGTAGGTTACAGCGTCACGAATCACATTCTCCAGGAAGATCTTGAGCACGCCTCTGGTCTCCTCGTAGATAAGACCACTGATACGCTTGACACCACCACGCCTTGCTAGACGACGGATCGCAGGCTTGGTGATACCCTGGATGTTATCACGAAGAACCTTACGATGCCTCTTGGCCCCTCCCTTTCCCAATCCCTTGCCTCCCTTTCCTCTCCCTGACATTTTTTTACGAGATTTTGAGTTTTGTTTTTTGATTCGATGAGGTAGAGTTTGGAGAGTTAGTTTTATAGAAGGCAAGGCGGTGTGGTGGTCGTTGGATCAGATGGCGATCCGCGTGAGGATTGAGATTTAGGTTATTGACCATTGGATTGTGTATCCTTGAATCTGATTGGTGGAATTGGGTAGAGCGGGATCGTGGGTACTTTGGAAGTGGAAATTTTTAAGCGGGATGGTTTTTAGGCCCCTGAAAAGTGAAAACACAGAGCTTCTTTGCCGCGTTTGGTTAGCCCAAAATTGTAAATGACATTTCACCAAAGAAGCATGGAAACTATCAAGTATCAAGCTGATTTTTAATTAATATTTTTTATGAAATGGAAAAGAACAAAAACAAATTAGTAGATGACGTGAGAATCCTGATGGTAAAAGAATATATTTTTAAAATAATATAATATTAAATTTCAAAATTATTTTTTAAATTAAAGGGGCTATTAATTTGTTTTATAAAACCAAAGAGTAATCTATAGATTACTAGAGCTCTTGCGAGCAAAAACATCACGACCCTGATCTTGCTTAGAGATAACACATGTTAATACATTATTTTATTTTGACTTCCATTTACCATTGAGACCATTGTAGACGTGTTGAATATTATTATCAACAAGCCACGTTCACCCCCAGAAAGTTAACCCCGATATTAGCATGTGAGACAGGGTGTTTTTGCATTTAATTATTAATTGTTAATTAAGATGAATCATGAACTATTTTGATTTTTTAATTTTGAAGGGGAAGATAAATCATAAATTGTTTTTTTTTTATGAATTATGAATTGTTAGGTTTTTTTTATGGGAGGTAAAAAACTTTATTTTATGGTACTTTATAAAAAAATAAATTTATAAAGATATAAATATGTCAGTTTTTTAAAAGTAAATATATCATTAATGATAGGTAAAATGAAACATGCTACATATAATAAATATATTTTATATGTTTATACTCCAAAAATATTCTCAGTCACTGATAAGCAAATGCGCTGGTAAGAAATCTTGTTGGAACCAAAAGTAAAACATTGGCCTTCATTGAAATAATGAAAATTAACAAATTCCCTTTTAGATTCCTTGAAATTTGTTCATCTTTTTCGAATAGGTTTGAGTCAAGTAGCAAAGATTTGAAATATTTTTTGTAACATTATATGGAATCTGCTTATAATCTGAAACACGAATGATCTATTTATGATATCTCTTGGGTTAAATAGAGTCAAGTGCATGGTTATGAAACTTGGCTTTGTCCTGGGCACTAATTCAAGATTTGGATGACTTATCTCGTACAAGTTTTAAATTATAAGAACTCGAGTTTGTAATTTATCAAGTCAAACTTGAAACTCCTCAGGTCAACTTGAAAGTCAAGTGATCTCACTTAACTCGAGCGAGACTTATTTTTTTATATATTTTTTAATAAATCTAAAAATATATAAAATTAATTGATGAATACTTAGCCTCGCATATTTTTTTATAATCTATAATTACATGGATTATTTCTTAACCTTTTAATGTGAGATAATTACATATAACTTATTTTCACATGATTGTTTCTTAGTTTTTCAATGTAGATTGTTTTTTTTTAATTTTTTAACATGAGATAACTGTATTGACTATATCTACATGTATTGTTTTTTTTATGTGGAATAACTATATATGGTTATATTCACATGAATTGTTTCTTGATTTTTTCAGCGTAGCATAATTATAATATCTACATCCACATGCATTGTTTCTTAATTTTTTGAAGTGAGATAATTATACTAATCTACACTTCACATTTTTTTTTATAACCTACATCTATATAGATTATTTTTAAATTTTTCAATGTGGAATAACTATTTATAGTTTATATCCACAGATTATTTCTTAGTTTTTCAATGTTAGATATTTATACTACACTTTTCAAAGTGAGATAACTATAGTACACTTCACAATTATTATTATTTTATAGCTTATATTAACATTCATTGTTTTGTAATCCACATATATTATTTCTTAAATTTTTTATGTTGGATAACTATAAATTGCTACATCCATAATAATTATTTCTTAACTTTTCAACGTAGAATAACTATATTACACTTCATATTTTTTTTATTGTCTACATTAACATGTATTGTTTTAAAACTTTTCCATACAAGATATTAAAACTGTCATAACCCAATCCTGGGTTATTCTCTCAAAATCACTCTTTTTTTAATAAAAATTAAAAAATAAAATAAAGACTGACAACATGGAGAAAGCAAGCCGGGGAATTAAGCAGCAATTTTGGAGGAAATTTTAAAGCCTAATTGTACCCCATTATGCCCCAAAATGAAGAAAAACGCAAATTCAAGATCAAATTAAATGATTATTGGACGAATTTGCATAAACATTAAGTTCAAGGACATAATTAAATTTTTAATAAGCCAATTTGATTTAATCATGGGCCAAATTGAATTTTAATTATGTATAGAATTAATTTGGGTTTAATTGAAAGATTTAATTAAGTGCAAGGACTTAATTATACTTTAAATGGCTCAAATTAATTTTATTTTTGGGGCTTAATTGGTGAAAAATTAAGTTTGTGAGATTAATTTGGGCTTAATTGAGAAAATTGGAATTTAAGAGACCAAATTTAATTTTTACCAAGTTAATTGATTGAAATCATGGGCCAAATTGCAAGTAAATTGAAGTTTTTGGGTCAATTAGGGGTTAAATTGACAAAATTCAAAGCCAATGATCGATCGGCAAAAGGCGTCAAACCATAGGGGCTTAATTGACAAAATCCAGGGATGAAATTGAAGAAATTGAAAGTTTAATGGTCAATTACGGGTTAAATTGCATAAATCCGAGACTAAGGACCAAATCGCAATAGGCGCGTAACTTCGGGGTTCCAATTGAAGTTTATCAGGGGCTTAATCGCATTAAATCGAAAGTTTAGGGTCAATTAGGGATATCATTGCACAAAAGTGTAAGCGACAGGGCTAAATTGAAGATCGGCAAAACATCCCTAATTCAGCCCAAAATGGCGCCACTTTGAATTTCTTAAAAAAAAAAAAAACGAGGACGACGACGCATCGTCTGATCACTGTCCATTGTCTTCCCCGATTTTGCCCGAAAATGGCAGCTCATGGAGCTACTTTAAGGTGCATTTAATGCCTCATATGTCCACCAAAATTGACAAAACATGCACCCAAATGGTCACCTGACATCCCTTTATCCCCTAGTATGGTCCGTTCAGGCCTATTAACATGAAACTAGTCCCGGCGCCGGCCTAAAGAGGCCAACTCAGGCAGCCTTTTTCCTGCAGATTTGACAACTCACGATGGACACTTTGAACCAACGGTTAGGATGCTTCCCAACCAAACTAAAGGCCACAATTTGGCACCATTAAAGAAAAAATGTCCCTCTTCCGCCTCCAATAAATAGGGGTGCATTTCATGGCCTGAGCAAGAAGAAAATGGAGTCCAAAGTCGGCCAAAAACCAGCCCCTCTGCCCCTGTTTCTGCAGTTTTTTTCTCCCTCTCTCTCCCCGCCGTTCCAGCCACCAACCAGAGCCACAACCAGCTTCTCCACCACCAGCTCCACCACAGGAAGCCAACAAAACCACCAACCGACCACCAAGAGCCACCGTGAACCTTTCTCTCTCCTCTGCAAACCAGTTTCTTCTTTCTCCCACAACGACTCCAGCACCCAAAACTCTCAACCAACGCCGCCATAAGCCTCTCGTCTTTCACGACCAGACCACCTCGAACCTCACTCCAGGCCAGTGACAACAGCTTCTTCTCCTCCGCAAGGTTGCCTCCCACTTCACTCCATCGTTTACAACTGCAAAGCTGCATGAAGAATGTGAACTTACTGTTCACGTTCTACAAATAATTAATTTCTCACTTGGGCCCGGCTAGTTCTGGCCTCGCCCAAATGTTTGGACCGGGTCCGGTCCGGCCCGGCCCAAAAAAGAGAAAGAAAATATGTTTTGCTAAGATCGGCCCAACCGTTTTGGGCCGATATCGGTCCACTGTTTTCTGGGTTTGTGCTTGGCCCAGTTATCTAGGTTGGCCCGACCCATATGTTTTAATAATATTTAATTAATATATATATATAATATTATATTATATATTTCTTTTTTTGAAAAAAAAGAAAAAATCCAAAAAACAATTCAAAAATCCTTTGAAAAAAATTGTGACTTTCTCACCTGTTTTTCTATCGATTTTGCATAATATCAGATTGTATATTTACACTGTAAAATACAAATCCGATTTTAAAATACCTGGTTTTCTTCGAAGGTTTTCAAAAAAAAAAATTCAAATCATTTTCAAAAAGAAAAAAATATTTTCATGCATACGGCCAAATCCTAAAAAATTTCCAAGCATATTTTCATTAAAAAATTGCATCTTTCTCATGTTTTAAAAAAAAAAAGTTATCATAACCGATTTATGATCATTCATTAGGGTTTGGCCAAAATATCAAAAATCTTTTTCCAATCTTTTTTTTTATGGTCTAAATGTAGACTTTAATATTTGTGGAGTGTAAAATTACATAATAAAATACACTCTCAGGTATTAAAGATACAAGGTGTAGAAAATACAATACTAAATTCAAACTTTAGAACGGTTAGGATTTAACCCAATAAGGTAGAGACTTTCTCACGAAGAGAAATCTACCTTTAACCTTAGAACAAAACCAGCGAATATAAACCTGACCTAAAAAAACAATCAAACAATAATGCAGCTTACCTTAGGTAGGGTGCATTGGGGGTATGCGTCTTTCCCTTGCACAACCAACCCCTTACCCAGACTCTCATAGACCATAGGTTCCTAATGACCATAATACTAGGTGGCGATTCCTAAACATTAATCATAATTTTATTATTAAATCCAAAAACCCTTCCCAACACACAACACCTCATACAGGAGGCACGACAAGAGCCTCCATCGTCGCCAGACGACGTCGCAACGCTTGCCCCCTGCGACAAAAACTTTAAACATATATATTTTTATATTTTTTTCAAGTTAACCTGAATTAATCTATCTGACCCGAAATCTATTACCTTGACCTCGTAAACCCCGTGTGAGTTTAATAACCAGGGGGTGCTAACTCCAATCTCCAACTTCAATTATTGAAACCTCACACTCTCTTCAAAATCAATTCCCGAACCCTCGAACCCTAGCCACGAGAGACCGCGACCGAGAAAGACATCGCGATAAAGAAGATCGTACCCGAAACATCCGCTTGCACACGCGCTCCAGACTACACGCATTCCCAACACATGCGCTCTTGTTATCGCTCTCCAGACCGGTCTAACAAGTCTCGTCACTGCCGTCACCGCCACCAGAGCATCACAGCTGGAAATGAAGATGTAAAAAACAAACAAGGAGGAAAACGGGATTCGATTTTAAACCCATTGTAACACTATGACTATGTTTTGTGCAATCTCGTTTAAATAAGCATGAGTTAAGCTATAATGGCCATGTGTGTGGTGCCACACTAGCAATATAAATAAGGAAGGCTTTATCTTTAAATTCCCTAATGATTGAAACGGAATTGAGAAGAAATATAACAGTATTGAAAGATTTGCTCCATATTCCCCTCGTCTCTCTCTTTTTGTCCTCTTCTCAACACACGCTGAGTGTGTAAATCTTTCTGTTTCTTTCTATTCTTCTCCCTCCATCTTTCCTCCATTGTTATACCTTAAGGCTTACAGTTTTAACCTAGAGCAAAGTGGTATTAGAGCATAACATCTTTGGACCCTAGTAAGAAGGTTGGATTATTCTTTGGAAGCTGCTAACCAAAGAGTCAATGGGATAGAGGTTAAACTGAATGCTTAATCGGATGACCTTGCTCAACTTAAAGCCATGATGAAAGAAATGGCTACCTAGTAAATTTCCATTAAACAAACTCTGCAAACTCTAGTAGGTGAGACAAGCTCTTCCCAGAACATCTATGTTTCCCAAACTCCTGCATCACCCAACAACTAAGACTGGATTGGGGAAGGGTTCCAATATTCTTAGAGGTCACGCAAGCCCAGAAGAGATTTCCCTATCTGTAAAACCCCGAGTAATATTATTGATATTAATAAAAGTCAGGATTATGAAAAATGAGGGAAAATAATAAATTAAATTATAAGAATGATGACATATTCGAGAATCTGAATTGAAATGTTTTGTTCAGGTGTTAAAATATATAAAAAATAAATATAAATAAATAAATAAACGTGGAAATGTGAATAAAATTTTTATGGAAGTGAATTTCATTAAACTGAAAGTACCAACGAGTAACTTAGTGAAATTCAAAAAAACCCGGGTAAGATTTGTTATAAACAGGCGTCAGGATTCTGGAAATTTTACCCAAAAATCATAAAAGTTATTATTGAGGGATATTGAAGGTATTTTTAAAAAGTTAAGTAGTTATATGTGTGCAAGTATGTGTGTGTGAGGGGGAGGGGAAATTGAGGGGCATGGAAGGTATTTTTTTTAAAAGTTAATTATATATATAGCAAGTGAGTGTGTGCTGGAAGGAAACAAAAAAAAAAGAATAAACTTACTTTTTCAAAGAGAAGGAAGCATTCGACTAGGTGAGGGGAAAAATCCAAGCAAGGAAAATTTCTCAATTTAAAAGTGTTAAAGCTTTGGCTATTGCTTGGTAAGGTTCCCTCACATTTTTAAATAAGATTCTTGAAGAATTTATGCTTTAAATTGATTGAACTTTGTGAAATGAGGAATTAGGGTTCATGATAAATTTTAGAAAAAATTAAAATTGATTGTGAAATTGTGTTAAGATTATAAGTGAGTAGAGAAAGTAAGAAATTATGGTAATTGAAGCAAAATTTTAGGTATTCTTGAATAAATGATTTTTGGAAAAATAATAATAACAAAAATAAAATTTAAGAATTTTGATAAGATGATGAGATTGTATAGGAAAGAGATGTTATTAATGTTAAAGAGTGAATAGGTCATGCAATTTTTTTTATGTTTTCCTTTAATTTAAATTTTGGTAAATAAATAAATAATATATATATATATTGGAAGAACAGGAAGGAAATTTACAAAAGAAAGAAGAGAATTTTCATGTTTCTCTATAAATTTTATTTTGGCAAATGAAAGGATAATTGGAAGGATTTTATTTATTGAGTGTGTCAATATGAAAAGTAGAATAATGATGTGATATAACATGACCAAAAAATTGATGTCTTCTTCCAAGTGCAGGAGTATCGAAGTAATAAATAACCCGGCAAGACCGGGATCGAACCACAGGGAGGTTAACTATATAAATTATAAATAATAATAATAATAATAAGTTAAAGAGAATTTAGAGATGTAAGATTAATGTGAAGATTAAACAATGATAAAAATAGTTGTCAATGTTAGAGGATCCACTAATAGTATTTCAAATAAGTATAATATAAACTCTTGTTATTACTCAACTGGAAACCACACACAAAGGAGGTTCCAATCAGATGATAAATTGTTAATATGATTACATTAATTATCTTATTCGAGTAATGTCAACACTTGTAAATATGGTCAAGTATTCATGGTGATAACTTATATTAACAACAAATCAAGTTCCTTTCATAGCTCAGGTGTCGGTTATATCATATAGTTGGGCTATGAAAGTGCCAAGTATTTGTTGTGCCAAGGGTTGTTCAACACAAATCTAGATTAACCATTTAACAAGCAGGTATTAAGAGTGAGTAAGATAACAAATACAAAACATGTTAGTATCAAACATTAAAGTCCAAGTTGAGTTTATACTATACTTATTCTTACACCATTAGTGTAACTTTTTCACCTTAACATAATAAACTTAGCTGAACATTATGAATAAGAGAAACATAGATAAACAAGATAAGAACATAAGTATATAAGTATAGTAAATGAAATGAAAAGCATAAACAAGAGATTAAGGAAAATATAACATGGAATAAAACTTGAACATTACAAAATATAAAGAAAGAAAGCAAGAATATGATCTTGATCTGAAAACCAAGATGCCTAAATGCATGGCAAATGCCTTCTTTTATAGGCTAAAATTTAAAACTATTGATTTGATAACTAATTATTGAGTGGGTGACCACCTCTTGACTTGGTAACAATCTTTATCTTCTTGTACACAGAAAACATCATTGCTAACATCAGAATTTGAACAGATAGTCTTCATGAAAGTTCTGGGAAATTGTCTCAGTTTTCCAACAAAATAAGAATCAGTGCATTTGGACTTCTAGAACTCGAGATATGGGCTGAACACTGAATAATGTCTAGGCTGCAGGACAGATTCCGACTTCTCTGTTGTTGCTACAATTTGAACTTGAAAACGATCCTTTTGAATCTTGGACTCTTCATGAAAGTTTTAGGCCTATGTCTTAACTTTCCATACATATAAACCAGACCTAAATCCAAGTTCTACAGCTCTAGTTATGATTTAATAACCAAATGGTGTTCTAGTTTGGACTGAACCAACATCTCTTTTCTAAGCTTAACCCTTTCTTTGTCTTCTCAATTTCAGTAGTTAAACTCATCAATCAATCCTTTGATTTATGTAATAGGCCTGCATTTAAGATGAACATTTACCATAAATTAAAGGTATCTTATAATATTAGACATGTTATTATAAAACATGCTCTAGTTAAGAAGATATTGATACTTTAAGTGCAAAATGATGATATAAAACCTTGATAAAAATGCACTTTTAAGTACTAATCATGATATACTTGTCAATTTAGGAGAGGCTGTCAGGCCGACACCACAACAGGGAACTTCGACGTGGCTCAGTCGTTAGGTAATTACACGGTGCCCAAATTTATTATTGGTCAATATGTATTTTTATCTGATTAATTGTGGTTGATAAATTAGTAATTATTATATTGTTTACTTGAGAAAATAAGATATGCGATGTGATGAATTAATGGGATTAATGCCCTGGTGAATGGGCGTGATAAGGAATTAATTCCCTGGTTAATGGGATTAGAACCTTGGTGAATAGGCAAATCATTGAACTTATTCCTGAATTAATGGGATTAATGTTCTGGTGAATGGATGTGATAAGGAATTAAGTCCCCGATTAATGAGATTAATACCTTGGTGAATGGGTAAATCGTTGAACTAATTCCTGATTTAATGGAATTAGTGCCCTGACAAATGGGCGTGATGAAGAATTAATTCCCCAGTTAATGGGATTTGTACCCTGATGAATGGGTGAAACGTTAAACTAATTTTTGAATTGATGACAATAGTGCTTGTTAAATGGACCGGTGAAAAATTAATCATCTATTAGTGAATGTTGTTGTAACCCAATTTTGGCCAATTGGTTTTTATTTTAATTTTACGGGGTTTAAAATGTAAAATTAAAATATCAAAGATTTATTTCAATGAAAAATGTGATTTGTCAGCTTGTACGGAAACTAGGGACTACAATGTGCTTTTGCCATTATATCCTTATCTTTAAGATAATCCTTACCTTTAAGATAATGATAGTTGTCTGCTTTCGAATTCGATTCTAATTCGAACTTCAAAAAAGATAATGAGTTTGATTGAAACTTAGTTCTCACACAGGATGAGACTCTTGCATTATAAATACAGATCTTAGGGTATGCATAAAAGGGGAAGGGGAGGAAACCCCAGGAGAAAGTCATTACTAGAAACCCTACAAAAAAAATAAAAAATACATTTACAAAAAAAAAAAGGGCGCGGCCGAATCCTAGACTAGCCGTCGTTGCCCCCTCCCCCTAGCTTCTTTCCTCCTCTTCTTCCCCATTCACCAAAAATAGCCAGAGCAAGCCCTCCGTGGCTTTTCTTTTCCTCTCTGGCTTAAGACCAAAACCGCCACCACACCAGCCTTGGCCTCCCCTCTCAGCCAAACATACATCCCCAACCATCACCATCGTCTTCGCCTTCGTTTCCCAATAATAGCACAAAGCAACAACATATGAAAGAAAGACTAGGGAAGACACAAAAAAACAAAAAACACGGGGGAAAACAGCAGCAGTCGGGCAACCCTCCATCACCATCGTCATCGTCTTCGCCTTTACTCCGCAGCTGCACCAGCCTTAACAACTCTTCCACACCATAAACATCCAACAGTCCTCCATTGAAGCAGCTGCACTAATCTCAGCAACACCAGAAGCCGCCATCCTCAACCGCGACAGCCCTTTACCCTGTCGTTTTCATCCTAACCAGCGCAGCGTCTTTAACAGGCCCAACACCGCAAGCTTCCCTCTGGCAGCAGCAACATGCAACTCCAGGACGACCACACCACAGAGAATAACAAGTGGGATTTTCAACTGTGAGCGGTTGCCCAATCGTCACCATCATCTTCACCAGCACTCTGCAGCTGCACCAGACTCGTTCTGTATTCTTACAGAAACAGATTCATAAAAAATGAGGAAGCACAGGACAAATAGAGAGGAGGGAATACCAGTGGAGAACAAGAAGAAACAAAAGAGGAGGAGAAAGCAGTCGGCCAGTCTTCCTCCACCAATGCCTCCAGCCGCTGCCTCGCCAGGTAAGTCTTTCTTCCCCTGTTTTGCTAAATTAATTACCTTACTATTGTAGCATGCATGCGTGAGTTTGTTCACGCATGCATGCAACAGTGGTCAGCGGGGTCACTGGTTTGGACCAGTGACCCGACCTTTTTTTTTTTTAAGTTTTGAGACCGGGCTATATAAATAACAAAAAAATGATAAAAAAGGAAAAAATAGTTTCTGTTTCATTTAATTCAAATTTTTGCGAATTTATTCATTGGCGCCAGAGTCAGGAATATCGTACTTTTTGAGTTACACGATATTTACCAATGCTAGAGTTGAAAATATTCGTAGGCAACGATTCATTGATGCTAGAGTCGGGAATATTATAGGATGACCAATAAAAATGGAACACGAACAAACCTTTAGCAATTTAAGACAAAACCAGCAATGCAACTT
>Ga0307515_10017355_pt1 | contig 13116 bp, 15 predicted proteins | sample 17_EM_MG_FD_194513 | JGI IMG/M metagenome (GOLD analysis project Ga0307515, IMG submission 194513) | Populus trichocarpa ectomycorrhiza microbial communities from riparian zone in the Pacific Northwest, United States - 17_EM | ecosystem: Host-associated > Plants > Roots > Unclassified | place...
CAAAAAAGAGCCGCTTTTTAAAAGAAAAAAAAGTAGCAAAAAAAAGAAAACGTGTTAGGATGTGGGTAACGCGATAGCGTTATCCACATCCTAACACGACAAACAATAACAATAAATTGGATTGGTAATCCTTTTAGGATTACCTTTATAAACTACAAATAATCACTGTCAACCTTTTTCAGGACAAGTCACCCCGTACCAGGGTGTACCACCAAAACCGGTACACGCACTTTGTTGGTTATACATAGTACCTAAAAAGCTCCCATATATGATATGGCAGCCACCCACATCCAAACGCACAAGGCTTGCTCTAAAATTGATAATACGCAACGCTTAAATTTTTATCAATACCGGCGAATAAACCGATTTAGCAATTATTTACCGGGAAAGATTTACCATTTCAGAAAAATTGGTTTAGCATACCCTGCAGTTCGCGTTAAGGATTGCAGTGAAAAGCCCACAGCGCGGGCCGGCCGGGGCGGCAAAGGCAAAGCGAGGACTTGTAACGGAAAGCCTGACCGCCGTTGCTACGGTTTGTTATTGATGGTATAACAATTGGGTTAACATGTAAATCATTGTTTTTTTATAATTCGTTGATAATGAAGTCTCTATAAAAAATATTTTTTGAATTATGTTAAGTTATGTTAACCCAATGCATGCTCTTGGCATAATGATTATTTTCCCCTGATCCTACTGAAACGTATTCCCCATCTGGAACATCGGCAGGTACATGGCAATCATAATCACCCCAACCAGGAAGCCCACCACGATGATAAAAAGGGGTTCCATGATGCTGCTTAGGGAGGCTGTTTGGTATTCTACTTCCTCTGCGTATTGCTCGGCTATCTTGGCAAAAAAGTAGTCCAGTTTATTGGACTCTTCGCCAATCCTTACCAGCTGTATCATTTTGGAAGGGTAGATCTTGAACTGCTGTAAGCTCTGGTGCAGCGATTTACCGTTCAGAATATCATCTTCCACCTTTTGCAGGGATGATTCAATGGGGTACCAGCCTACCATCTGCCTGCTCAGCGCAATGGCCCTCAACAGCGGCACATGCGAACCTGTAAGCAAGCGCATAGAATTACAAAACCGACCCAGATATATTTTTTTTACCAGGTTGCCGGCAACGGGTACCTTCAACACAAAGCCCGACGAGATTTTGCGGTAGCTTATTGTTTTGCGTACACGAAAAAGGAAGATGACGATAACTGTAATCAACAGGAAAACCGGGACGAAATAGGTTTCCAGTCCTTTGGAAATGGTTATCACCAGTTCTGTTATCCAGGGTAGCTGCCCGCCAAAACGTTTCAGTACATCGGCAAACATGGGCACCACTACTTTCAGCATAAAATACACCGCACCGAATGACGATAGCAGTACCATACAGGGGTAGGAGAGTGTGGAGACAATTTTGCGCCTTTGTTTAATCCGGCCCTGGTAGTACTTAGCCAGATCCTGCAACACAATGGCCAGTTGGCCCGTTTCTTCGCCAATTTGGATACTGTATACCTCGTACAATGAAAACTTACCCGATTTTTCCAGGGCTTTGGAAAGGGCTATGCCATTATTCAATACACTATCCTGTATGGCTGCAAACAGTTTTTTGTCGCTTTCTTTTTCCTGTTCGGCAGTTACCAGCTCCAGGCTGGTTTTTAAATTGATTCCGGCTAACAGGAGCGAGCTTAGTTCAAGGTATAGGTATTCCTTTTTTTTATCGTTGAGCTCCTTACCCCCAAAGCTGATATCCCTGTTTAAAAATGTAAGTATACCCCCTTCTCCGGCAGGTTTTCCGGGTTTGGGCGCTTTCTTCTTTTCGTATTGGCTCAGGTCAATTGCCGGCATGGGTATCCTGTTTAAAAAGGTCAGCAGAACTATATTGTTTATAATAATGAAAAGTCATTTTCTCGTTATGTAATAATAAGCCAAATTCCAGCTCATCAACCCTGTTATCCTCCGCTTCTCCTGTTATTCCTACGGGATGTTGCTCAAAATACATATTTACGCTGGTTGTTTTTACTTTAAAGGTGTCTGTGATACCATTTTTGCGAACAATGTAATTACTGTTGAGAATATAGTTTGTGCTGTCATTACTGTTTTTCAAAAATAGGCCTGAATCTGTTTTAGTGATCAGGCTTGCCTTGCGGAAGTCCCGAATGAGCAAGAAGTCAAGCTGTGCAATATCAGCCGACTCGCCGTTTTTGAACAGGAATGCATGATATGAATTGCTCACCACCGCAAATGCCACATAAACAATGGCGATTAATATCCCCGACACCAACAGCGCAATGGTTACTTCCATAATGGTGAATGCCTTTAATTTATGGTTTAGCATCTTTACTGATCATTATTTCGGCAATCTTTGTTATTTCCTGCTGGTTTTCGTCATAGGCGGTCAAATAAAGCTCGTTTAGGCCCGGCTCGTTTTCAACAGGTTTAATGATGGGTATAATCCTGAAGCCATCCTGGTTAAATGGCTCCTGGGGCAATTGCAGCGACTGGTTTGCCTTTAAAAGAATATTTCGGAGGACAGCTGTCGCCCGTATTTTTTTTGTAGAGATTGCCTGCTGCGTTACATTGGCAAATATCATCATAGCCATGCCAAATACTACTACGATGATTACAAGGGCTATTACCACTTCTGTAATGGTGGTTGCCTCCAGCATGCCTTTTTTTGTTATTTTATCTCCAGCCATTGTAGTATTTTTTTTTCGGTTGAAGCTACGGGGATAAGGTCGCTGGTCAGGTAATATCGCGATAAGCCAGGGGCATCTATTTTCAGGTTGATCAGGTAGTTTTCGTACCGGGTAAATGTTGTTTGGTACATAAAACGCGCGGTGAAAACGCTTCCTTTAACCATTGCGCTGTCTTTAGTCGAAAAAACATGTTGTGCGTAAATCTGTCCGCTTATCTGGGCCCCTTTGCCCACACTGATGGTTGCAGGTAAGGCCGAGGCTTCTTTTTCATAAGTAAATATCACGCCGCTAACCCTGGAGTTTTGGCCGACATTAATTTGTGGCGGGAATCCTACAACGGGCGATTTGTAACGGAGCAGGCCCAGGCACGAAGGATATTCCAGCCGGCAATTTCTTTCGATACTAATCGAATCTGAAGCGAAGAGCTGACAGTTCCCACGGAAACCACTTTTAACAACGATGGCCTTTGCAAACACCAGCACATCGTTCAATGTAGCGGTACTATCTATCGTAAGCAACGTATCTGCATACAGGATAATATTGCCCGACAGCCTGGTGTTTTTTAAAATATAAGGGTTATTGCCAAGGTTAACTACCTCGGTTGGGCCGCGAAACGAACGGTGCGGTGTGTCTGTTTTCCAATTTGTATTGACCGGCCCCCTTTGCATATTAAACAATTCATCAAGCACCTTCAGGCGGCTTTCGTTCAGTGGCGGCAGGTTGCGTTGACTGTCTTGTATCTTCCCAACAACCAGCCTTTTGTCTCCTTCATAGGCTTTGTTGTCTACATATGCTGCTTTCACCCCGGCTTTTGGCAGGTAAGCATCGCCGAGGATGGCCGTTTTGCCACTTACCGATACAGGCCTGTCCTCGTCGATCAGGTAGATTGCTGCCCATTTGGATGAATCGATTCCGAAAGCTGTAGAAAATACCTTTATTAATGTGTCCTGTTGTTTGAACGCTTCCACAACGCCAATATCATAGATGCCCCAACGGATATTTTTGAGATGTACAGAATCGTCGCCATTATTGAATAAGCTCAATGTTTTCCCTTGTAAGTAAGCGATGTTTTTAGTACGCAATAATATATGTACACCCGAAGAAAGGTTATCCTGCAAGCGGTCGAACCGGGATTTTACCAGGTATTGCCCCCGGAAAAAATAAGCAGCCAGCACCAGTGCTGAACAGATCAGGGCAATTACCAGGCTGATAATGATAACAATATAGAGCGCCGAGCCTTTAAGCATGGCCTTTACCCTGCCGGGGCTTCTTTTTAAAAATATTGATCTTGTTGAAAAATGACCTGGGCTTACCATTCAAGGCTTTGCCGTTGCTGTAATAAACCGTCCTTGTCGAATCGGGCCCCTCATGAAATACGACAGGGCCGTTTAATTCATTGAGATGGTACTTCCCGCTTTCTTTCAGTCTGCCATCCTGGTTAAAAAAGCTGAAGGCGCCGGAACGTATGCCATCTCGCCAGTTCACAACCTGTATCAGCGTACCGCGCTCGTCCCAGTCCTTCCAGGTGCCATCCTTTAAGCCTTTTTTAAAAGTGCCTTGTGTTCGTGGGTTATGGTTCAGGTACGTTTCTGTATAGGCTCCGTTTAATAGCCGGCCGCTATAGCCGCCTTGAAGAACATGCACCTTATTGGTTGCGTACCAGTAATAAGTGAGCCCGCTTTGCGGCTCCGGATTTGAATTAACGGGTATAATTTCTGCTAATATCGTTCTGTCGGTATCGGCGATCCTTATCTTATGCGAGCTATAATCCGGCATTTTTTGTCCAAATGCCATGCTTTGAACCAATAAAAAAAGGAATGTGTAAATAAGCTTCATTTAAATTGCAGGTTGGAGATGGATATATTTGGTTTTGCCTTCACGCTTCACCAACACGGAATCTTTCATATTCCGAAGCAGTTTGAACTGTCCCACGGTTTCGCCCTCACTCATCATGGCCTCCTGGCCGTTGACTTTCATAAAAGCGATTAGTTTTTTAGAACCGGGATTTTTGATATATCCTGAATACCGGATGATATCCCAGTTAAAAGGTGGCGTCACGTTCATTCTCGAAATTCCGGCCGTTGACCGGTTTCTGATTGAAGGTTTTGCGGTATCTTTTTTTGCCGCCAGTCCAAAAGGATCTCTGTAATTCAACTGGAGATGACCAGTGTCTTTGGCCACAGTATAATCGTTAAAAATTTCTTTGGGCGCTGGTGGAGGTGTCAAAGCATCGTCGGCCCCACCGCTGTAAGCCATTATGATCCGATAAATTATCAATCCCCACACAGTGCAGACCACAAGGATCAGCCCAATCGTTAACACTTTGTTTTTTTTTATCATCACATTCCATTTAAAATAACACAAAGTTCCTTAATCCGCTGGCTTTTCCTTCTTTTCCGGAAGCATTTAAGGCACTTACTTTCCAATATATTTTCTCGCCGGTAACGCCAAGATTAAAGCTGTAACCGGTTGAATTAACTGTCATTGGGAAATTGTTACTGTATAAAGTAGTCGAATCGCTTTTAAATACATATAATTTATAACCCGGCACACCTGTAACAGAATTCCAGCTCAGTTGCACCGGCAAACTGACAGCACTTTCGTTCGCAGGAGATACCAGGCTTACCTGGCCGGGCAGCGGCAATTGATAGGTGACATAATTAACAGCCGACCATTTGGATTGCTCGGTTTCATTTTCTGCCCTTACCCGCCAGCTATATACCTGGTCTTTAGGGAAAGTAAAATTGATTTGAAGCCCGGGCACAACCTGGTTATAAACCAGTACGCTTTCATTTGTAAAGTTATTGGTGTCAATTTCTACCTGGTATTTGGTGGCGCCGTAAAGGCTGTTCCACTTAAAGGTGGCGGTATTCTGGCTGCTCACGGTGTTATTGGCGGGGGAGGACAGCGTTACCGTTTGACTAATTAGTGAAGACTGCTCAACAACAAAGCTCCTGGCCGCCGAATAATCAGTCTGCGAACTGCCATTTTCCGCCCTTACCCGCCATTGATAATTGCCCGGTTCAAGCGTCGACGTAAATTTATCATCTTTAACTAAAGTATCCAGGATCAGGCTTCCAATAGAATCAAAGCCAGGTGTTACCACTTGCAACCGGTAAGCCAGTGCATCTTCCACGCCGTTCCACCAAAAGTTAACCGTGTATTTAGTACTCTGGTACTGGTCTGCAGGCGCTTCAAGCACCACCTGCCTTTTGGCAATGGATGGTTCTATGAACTCCTTACATGACGATATCAGTATATTTGATGCTAAAAAGACGGGTAAAATATAAAATAAGTGTTTAAGTTTCATTCCGCACTAATTTAAGAATAAGTCTTTATTATATGAAAATAATATAAGATAATAAAGAATTTCAAAATACAAGAGACATCCCGATTTGATTTTTGTTATTCGGACCGGTTCCAGAAAACCAGAGAAAGAGCAGAAGGTTTTCATCCAGGCTGGCCCGGACGGAGCAGGACCATTTGCCGTCCATCTGGCGAAATACCTAAGCAAATAACAATAATGAAGCGGTAATATTTCACTAAACAACTGGCATGAAGCTCTTGTAGAAGTGCCAGAACTAACACCCAAAGCGGGTGACGTCCTCCTAAAAACTGGAGCCATTGGCCTGTTTATGCCTGGTGTGATGCGCCGTCTTGGCGGTCCTTATCCTGCTCCTACGCTACTTACATTTGAGGTGGATGTTTCTGAAATCAGAAGATACCGCGTTTTAAGGCGGTGATAGTGACAGGCGTCACTTTTTAACAACAAAACGATCATTTTTAAACCTGTTGCCCAGCCTTAGTTTTGATGTGTTAATCACTCCATATAATTAAAATTTAAAATCATGTTGGGAGCACTTACAGACTTGCAGATAGAAAGTTTGCTGAAACAGCAGGTTACCGGGCGTATAGCATGCCATGCTTACGGAACAACTTACATCGTTCCGATAAACTACGTTTATAGCGCGCCGTATATATACAGCCATTCTGCAAATGGCAAAAAGATGGAAATGATGCGAAAGAATCCTGAAGTATGTTTTGAAGTTGATGACATCCAAAGCATTTTTAGCTGGAAAAGTGTAGTAGCCTGGGGACATTTTGAAGAAATAACCGACATAGACGAAAAAGCACGCCTGATGCAGGGAATTATACATCGCATCATGCCGCTGGCAAGCCATCCGGCAAATCATCCTTCGCATGGGATAACCGAAAACGACAGCGACGTAGGCGATAAAATCGAGCTTATTGTTTATAAGATTAATCTTTATAAAAAGACAGGCCGGTTTGAAAGCAATTGAAGCCAACTTGATAAGACACATATAATTGATGATCACAAGCAATTTCTATAATGACCGGCGTCATGTTTTCTGTGAAAAGCATTTGTGAAATTTACACTTGAAAATTATAAACCCTACCCTATGAAAACGATTATAGTAATTAACGATGGTTCATCAGCTGCAGCGAATGCTTCAAAATTGGCGCTCCGGATAGCCCAGGCAGTACAGGCAAATATTTTAGTTGCAAATACTTATAAGGTCAACAAAATGGCCCTCCTGGCAAAGGTAATGGCTGGCGACAATGTTCAGTTGCCATTGTTAACTGCAAAAAATCGCCTGGTGCGGATGTTAAATGCTATTAATCGTGATTCGGTGGGCTTTCAGCCGGAAATATCAACCGCGGATATAGCCGGTTTTGATGCCGTGCAATTTGCTGCGATGATCATCAAAAAAAACATTTGGTTAATGGTGAGTGGAAGTGCAACTGCATTAAAAGATGAACCAGGACAAACGCAGTTGAATTTGCAAAGTGTTTTAAATAGAGTACTATGCCCGTTATTGATAGTACCCGAAAGCTGGGTATTAAAGCCCATAGAGCGTATTACTTATATTGCCGATTTACGATATTGCCGCGCCGCCATAGTAAAGTATCTTGTTCAACTGGCCGAACCTATGCAGGCAGGTATAGCTGTAGCTCATTTGTCGGCTAAAGGGCTGCCGGATATTGAAGAAGGTTACGGGCAACGCTTATTTACCCAACAAATTGCAAACCATGTACATAGTCACGGTGTTGGCTTCAACAACATCAGGGAAAAAGATATTAACAAGGCTGTCGACGTTATAATTAACGGGATGCATAACGATATGCTGGTACTTGTAAACCACCGGTTTCACTTTAAAGAAATTATTGGGTATTATTTGACCAAAGCACTCCCGGGCCACGTTACAATACCATTGCTGATATTTCCTTATTAATTCAACGCGACCGGAACCGCGGATGGGTTTTTACCTCCAGGGATATTAAAATGAAAAAGGTACTGCTTTATGCAATACTCTTTTCATTTTTTTTCAAACAGATGCAGGCAGGTATTCAAAATGCTGCTTTAATTTTATCTTTTGTAGCACTTAATTCTGCGTCGGTAAAGCTTAGTTTGGGGCGCGAAAAATTAAGATCGTCAACCCGGTTCAAGGGGATAAGGTGGATATGCGTATGAGGCACCTCGAGGCCGATAACAGCCACGCCAACCTTTTTGCACGGTATCGCCTTTTTAATAGCCGTAGCTACAATTTTTGCAAATATTTGCAAACCCGTATAGGTTTCATCATCCAGGTCGAAAATGTAGTCAACTTCTTTTTTCGGAATCACCAGCACATGTCCTTCGGCCAGCGGGTTGATATCTAAAAAAGCCAAAAACTCAATGCTCTCGGCAACAACGTATGCGGGGATCTCGCCTGCTATTATTTTTGAAAAGATGCTCATTTTGGGGTGAATAGTTGATTATGTGAGTGGTTGATTGAGTTGGAATGGTTAATCAGGCTAAAAGGGTTGCTGGCTATGGCGTTAAAAACCACTCACTCAATCAACTTGATCAACCATTCACTAATAGCTAACGGCTAACTTCCAATATTTCAAATTCAATTTTACCTGCCGGTACCGTGATCTCAATTTTTTCGCCTACTTTTTTGCCTAAAAGGCCTTTGGCTATGGGCGATGCCACCGATATTTTACCGGCTTTCATATCGGCCTCGCTTTCGGCTACCAGCTGGTAGCTCATGGTTGCACCGTTTTTAAGATTTTTTATTTTAACGATAGATAACGCTAATACCTTTGATGTATCCAGTTTAGATTCATCCAGTAAACGGGCATTGGCCAGGGTTTCCTGCATCTGGGCTATTTTGGCCTCGTGCAGGCCTTGTGCTTCTTTTGCGGCATCATATTCGGCATTTTCCGATAAATCGCCCTTGTCGCGCGCTTCGGCAATTTGTTTTGATATATCCGAGCGCCCGGTTGTTTTTAACCTTTGTAATTCTTCTTTTAGTTTTTCTAAACCATCCTTGGTAAAGTATGATACCTCTGCCATAACACGTAAATTAATTATTGTTTATCCTATTGGTTGTCCAAAAAAAACCGCCCTCCCTTTTTTAAGAAGGACGCAACGACTATAAAAACAAACAAGACTATATGGGCCATGCCTACATAGTCTTGTTTAGTATTAAACGAAGATAAGTGATTTAAGTTTTAATATGCAAATTTATTTGAGGGGGAGAGTTGGTACGGGTTGCGGGGTTCGGGGTGCCGGTAAAATAATGGAGCAATTAATCGTAAACAAAATACACGAACCTCGATCCCCGCCACCGGCAACCGGCCTCAGGCAACAGAAACCAATTTCTCCGCCATCACCTCACTTATCTTCCTGTACGAATCAAACGTCCAGCCGGCAACGTGGGGGCTTAGGATAACCTTGCCGCTTTGGCGCAACTCGTCGTACCAGGCCTGCTCGGCCAGGGTGGGGAATTTTTCCACTTCAAGCACGTCTAATCCTGCACCTAATATTTTACCTTCTTTAATGGCTTTTAATACACTACTTACTTTTGCGGTTTTGCCACGGGAGGTGTTGATGAGGAAAATGGGTTTTTTAAAATGAAAAAGGTACTCATCGTCAATCAGTCCGTTGGTTTCTGAAGTGAGGGGTACGTGTATACTTAGTACATCGCTCAGCTTTACTATCTGCTCCATACTTACTTCGCGTGCATAGCGGTCGCTAAAGCCGGTTTTATACTTATCGTAGGCAATCACATCAACCTGGAAACCGGAAAGCTTACGGGCAAAGCTTTGCCCCATATGGCCATAGCCAATAATGCCTACTGTTTTCCCTTTAAGTTCATAACCGCGGTTACCCTCACGTTCCCATTTGCCGTTCCTGATCTCGGCATCGCCCCGGTTAAAATTATTCATCAGTGAAAGCAGCAGGCCAATAGCATGTTCGCCTACCGCGTCAGAATTTCCTTCGGGCGCATTAATGAGTTTGATGCCTTTTTTGGCGGCGTAGGCCTCATCAATATTATCCATACCGGCGCCGGCGCGGGCAACAAATTGCAGGTTGGTGGCCAAATCAAAAACCTGTTTGGTTACCAGGAATTTCGACCGGATAACCAGGCCCGCATAATTACCAATAATCTGTAAAGCTTCTTCGGATTTTATAGTTGGCCTGTAATCGCATGTATAACCCTTGGCTTCGGCCTGCTCCATAAATATGGGATGTACATCATCAACAATAAGAATATTATTTTTCAACTGGGCTTAAAATTTTTATGAACCACAAATTTACAAAACAAGCATGATACTTATGGGGTTTGCCATATATGGCGTCACTTAATTACAAAGAGCCGACCCATGCCCGCCATATTTACATGTTTTAGAAACTGGCACGTGAATAGCATATCAAATATACAAAGGCTTGCCCTTTTACATATAAACCGATAAAAATGAAATCATTAAAGCAAATAGGTACCGGTATAAAACACTACTCCGAACAATTATCGCACGATGGGTTTAAGCAGGTGTTTGATCATATAGACCAATTGAACATAAAAAAGGGCGTCGACAAATTGGGCCTTGATAAATTTATAAACCAATGTGCAATTATGGCTGCCGGCAGCGGCGCCATATCGGGCAGCGGCGGTGTTTTAACCATGGTGATAGGTATGCCTGTGGATGTATTAAACCTGATAACCCAACAATTCAGGGTTACCATGGCTATTATGTACCATAACAGGGGCAGCTACCAAATGGGGTTCGACGAGTTTATGAAACTGGTAGCTATATCTTTTAAAGTAGAAACCGGCATTGCCCTCAGCAAAACGATGATGGAAAGCATAGCCGAAAAGATCATCCTCAACATGGGCGTTCGCACCGCCGAAAGATTAGTACCGGTTGTTGGTGCTGTTATTGGCGGAACAACCAATTACTTGTTTATTAAACGGATGGCGAAGTCGGTTAAGGAAATGCAGGCGCAGCCGGTGGTGATACAGGTAAATTGATTATCTTCTGTTATCTGCGTTTGATGTAATAGGTGAAAGTTATAAACATAAATTGAGGCTGCTTTCCTTTGGGTGCCGATATTCGGACATTTTCGACCTGGAGTTTTACTTCAAAGTTGTTGTTTTTGCGGCTAAGCGATAAAGAATCGGACGGTATTCTGTAGACATCCGAGTAAACGTCTGCGGCTAAGCGGGATTTATATGCAGCCAGCTTTTTCGGGTCTTTCATCAATTTTTGGATAATATCGTTGGCATCAAACCGGAAGCTCTCTTTATTGATTTTTAAAATACAAATCCTGCTGTCAAGCGTAGTATGATTTAATTGTAAATCGCCAAGCTCGTCGGTTAAGCTATCAATCATATAGCCAGGACTGTATGAAAAATCGTAGTCTTTGATATTCCTTATCTTGCTTTTTTCGCTAAATTCATAGTGGTCGGTTATTTTTTCTAATTCATTATTTGAAGAATTATAAGGCTCAAAATGGCTAAGCCCAAGTCGATGTTTAGCCCATTCGTATTTAATTTGTTTTAATTCATACTCGCTGTCGGATGGGTTGAAGTTTTTATGTCTTAGATGTTCCAACGAATCTGACACTATAGCCATATCTTTATAAAAATAGGGCTGTAAAGCCGAAAGGTCATATTTGCTAATAAAATATTGCAATGCGGCTACAGCATGGCTGCCATCTTTTATACTCACTTTGGTGCTGTCAATAACTGTAAATTTTCCATTTCTAATAGCATTGTACTTTTCAAAAAACTTAACAATAATGCGCTTTTGCGAATACATGCTCACCGAAAATGCACTCTGTGGCCCGTAAACTGATAACAATGGTAATATGCAAAGCGATATGGGTATCAGCTTTATGTTTTGTTTTTTGAAGGCTAAAAAGTAAACAGAGATAAACAACAACCAGCAGGCAAGCGCCAATAAAAAGTAACGCCACTCGGTAATGCCATATTTAAATACCCTTGCACCAACGGCAACAAATAGCAGGCCCAGTAGCGGGATTAAAAAAAAATAAAAGCTGCGGGCATAAGTTTTAATCCATTTGTTTTCGGCTTGCTCGCGCACAGGGTAAACCAGCAGTAATGATAATATACCGAAAACGGCATATCCAAGGATTAGGTTTGATACCAGGCCCTTAGGCAGGCTCCATTGTATTAATATTTTTAACTCATAAGCCAGTAGGATAAGCAGGTAAATGGTTGATAAAGGAATAAGCACATACTGGGCAAAATTCTTTAATCCCTTTGGGTAACTTAAATCGGCATCAAGCGATTGGGTAAGGGGTATTCCCGCTAAAAAAATCGTTGTTGTAAAAATACCCACTATCCAAATCCAAAGGATGGCATAAGTATCCCACTCAAATTTAAAATTGAACAAAAAGTTGGTTGCACCAATAGCTACAGCAATACCTAAAAACAAAGCTACGCCGAATTGGACGCTAAGCAAAAAACGTAAAAAGAGGGTTCGGTTAAATTGCCAAAACCCATTTACCTGCCCCTTACCCGTAAACGCCGCAAAGGCAACCAGCAAATGAAACGAAAGCGATAGCAGGAAAAATCGGATATAATCGGCCTCGCGGGCGGTTGGGTCTATGATAAAAATAAGCGATGCCGCGAAGATAGCAGCTATAACTTTTATGATGCGCCTGCTTTGTTTTGTCATTTCCCGGCTTTGCGTAAACAGCGTTGCCGACAGGCTCAGCAATAAACCCAGGTTGGCTGTCATCACCCCGCGCATCAGCCAGCCTTCGTGTACCCGGTTCAAATGGCGCAGTTCAACCTCCACAGTGCCTGCAATGGTGCCAATCAGCGCGAATACAAATTCAAACGGGTAGCGCTTTATGGTAGATAAAAAGCCTTCGGCGAGTGTTTTAATGGATGGAAATTTCATTGCGACAGGGTTTATACAGGCAATGTAAGTACAATTTGTAAAATATCTGTACTAAAAATGCAAAGTAGATGGGCTGCAATTGCATTTCACACATTAGTGATTATATTTGCGGTCGCAAAAAACATCATTTTATACAATATAATGAGAGAAATACAATTCAGAGAAGCGCTACGTGAGGCCATGGTCGAAGAAATGCGCAACG
>Ga0307515_10017356_pt1 | contig 13115 bp, 16 predicted proteins | sample 17_EM_MG_FD_194513 | JGI IMG/M metagenome (GOLD analysis project Ga0307515, IMG submission 194513) | Populus trichocarpa ectomycorrhiza microbial communities from riparian zone in the Pacific Northwest, United States - 17_EM | ecosystem: Host-associated > Plants > Roots > Unclassified | place...
CTCAATCACGGCCTCCAAGGGTATCTCCAGACTCGCTCGATTACGGCCTGCAAGTTCGCACGATCATGGCCTCCAAGTGCATCTCCAAACTCGCTCGATCCCGGCCTCCAAGTGCATCTCTGAGTTCACGATCACGGCCTCAAAGTGCATCTCCAAACACGCTCGATTACGGGCTCCAAGTTTGCACCATCACGGCCTCCAAGTGCATCTCCACACTCGCTCAATCACGGCCTCCAAGTGCATCTCTGAGTTCACGATCACAGCCTCACACTGCATCTCCAAACTCGCTCGATTACGGCCTCCAAGGTCGCACGATCACGGCCTCCAATTGCATCTCCAAACTGGCTCAATCATGGCCTCCAAGTGCATTTCTGAGTTCACTCAATCTCCGTCTCCAAGTGCATCTCAAACACGCTCGATCAAGTATATCTTCAAGGAGCGACGGCAGTTGTACAGAGATACAGGGGTAACGGAGGTGGACAGGGTGACGGGGAGTATATATTCGGCAGACCGCAGCCAGTCCAGATATAGCGTGTGTAGATGGGTAGCTACATAGATACATAGATACATAGATGAGAATACAAACTGAATACATGACTGTGATTCGAGGTGCTCCCAGACATGTCGCCGGCGCTCCCAGGTTTGTCGCTGGCGCTCCCAGGTGCTCCCAGGCTTCTCGTCGATCGCCAGGCGTTGTGTAAACGACTTCAGCATAACTGCATCCCCTGCGAAGAGTGTAACACACATGTCGTTCTGATGCTGCGTATACATCACCACAAAGTAAAGGAGGTATGTATGGAACGCGGCCCGTCGCCTGGGCGACGGGTAACGGGTAATTCTCCGTCAGAGCGAACGAGGCTCCGTCAGAGCCGTCAGAGCCGTCCGGAACACCCGGGCGTCTCAGATGGAAATTAGATTTTTGCTGATGGTCGTTCCGAGACTTAGCATTGCGACATAATTGGTTGTCTGTGTGGTGCAACTAATGGGCAATGGAATCCCAACTTCTCAAGGACTGAATGTTGGCCCCGGAACATCATATAGGTTGAATTGGGTGGCACTCATTCCGCCGATGGCCCTCCAATCAGCAGTGGGTACAGTATGGTCATATCTATAGTATCGATATATGTATTCTACCAGTGGTAAGTTGTACAATGGAACATGCTTGTTCTTGACAATGAAGCGCTTTGGTCTAAGGGATCGCAGCCAATGGACTTGGAGATGTCACTAATCCTTGCGGAAGTGGAGAGGTAAATCCTCCATTATCGGCACTTGCTCACAGTTGCATTTATTGATACCAATTTGATCTTTTGGTCGATATAATGGCAGTGCCTCCTGAATGTTGACGGTTCTTTTGCCTTTCTTAGCCAACAGCCGGAGGTGATGTCAACATTTTCCAAGCACATCGATGTGTGAGTAGTGGTAGAGAAGCTGCTGTTCAGACGGAAAGTTGCGATTTGACCAGGGATATCGGCCCAAACACATCGTTGGACCGTTCATTTCCCGCATGTTGGGGCTGTCGTTGACTAAGTGCCCAAAGCGCTGACCTGATTCCTCATGATGTAGCATGAGGTGAATTTTGACAAAGTTGAAGCTGGTACATTCGTGTACCATTGAATTGTAGACTTCTTGTAGGCACTGTATGTTCTCTGCCATTCAGTGTTCCTTTTGGGCGGTGGAAAGAGCTTCTCTGCGTTAATCTCTTTCTTCATCAGAGATGGCATGTTCGGCCATGAGTTGCATCGTTAGGTTCATCATGCGTGCATGGGCGATGCTGTCCATTGCCGTTGACGTCTGGTATGCAGTAACAATGTCCTTAGTTGCATGGGATTCTTCTAAATAGTGTGTTAGATAGTTGCAAATTTCGGTTGTGTGGGTTCGGTATTTTACCACAAGCCTCCAGTATAGCAGTCACCGAATGCATGTCAATACTCTCAGGAAGACCGCTCAGGGACGTGGCTGAGAGTTGTGCAATGCTGCTCCCGATGCTGGGATGATGATTCGACCGAAATTTCTCATCGCTTTACCACTTCACCACATCATCTGCTCATAGGCATCGCCACAGTGATACACACTGGGGTATGGAGGAATGCCAGCCCAGATATCATCAAATGCAGCGGCTTGGCAATGACATTGTAGGAAACCATCGATCCGGGTCATAAGGTCATCGAACATGGTGATGTACATCTTATGGAGGATACCAGGCAGGTGGAGGTTGTAGGCTTCGACATGTGGAACATCACCAAAGAAACATGAGACTGGCATTGCACTCACAGACTCGAACGAATCATCAATGGTCTGTATAGCCTGACTGTCACTAGCATACTTCGTATTCTTGGAATCCCTCTGTTTTTGCTTGAAGTCCGCATCCTTCCGCTGGTGGGATTACATGTCCGGTGGAATAATACATGAGCCCAGTTCATCCTTCGGTGTTTCACTGTTTCGGCAAGCATTGTACTTGACGCCCATACGGTATGCGTGCTCCATGTGATCCACATCTCAAGATGTGAGAATAGGCCAGCAACGAGACATTTTGCCATCAGAACCAGGCCAAAGAGAACAGAAATTGATGTCTCCTCCCTCACGAAATCACCTGACCAGCTCCAGCACTATCCTGGTGACATTGCACGTCACGTTGCGGTTTGTATCCCGCTGGACTCGATCATTGGTTGCAGAATTCCATTGGAATTCTGGCGGCACTGCAAGGAAGGCAGGCACACTGTGCACAAGGTAGGTGTATTAGTTCGATATAGAGGAATAGATATTCCCAATGGTCAGGTGGCTCAGCATGGTTGTCTTGTCGCCGGAGAGGTCCATGAGCTGCATCGTATCCATTCCCGAGATCAGTGGACGAATTGTTGCCGCTGGGGGAAGTCTATCCTGTGTCTCCAACCACCAGTATGCCAAATTCATTTCGGAATACACTTGATCTCCCACAATGTCTACAGTCCAAGTTAGTCCATAGGCCATGTAGTTTTAATGTAGGCATTGGCGAAGGAGGTACTGTGAACCCTCTACCGGGTCACAAAAATAGAAAAACCTCCAATCATTTGTGAAATCGCGACATGTGACCTGGGGCTTGGTAAGCGCCAGTGTTTATAGGTCACCGCTGCAGTACTTAGATTTGTATCGAATATCTTACCACGCTATTCTACATATATACTTACTCGCTCTTGTGTGCAACCGTATCACTATACCATTTGTCAACAGGCGAGCACAGGCATAGGTGCCATTATATGATATTCGATTGTTCAGTTCTCGGATGCATTTCGCTCACAAGGACACACAATTTCTACCCGGATTGTGAAAAATAACACAACGGGCTGAAAACGAATAGCCTGCATGGCAACTTTACCGCCAATCATCTACTATGCCTCCTAATAAAGCTGCTAGAGGTCAATTGCGCTTGGGTAGTCCATATTTGAGCATGGAAAACTTACAATCCCCTTTGGCCAATCGACCCTTATTCTCACCCGCTCAGTCCCTGTACTTCAGGTGGATGAAATCTACGACGAGTGTGATCATGACGTCAAACAGCACACTGCTGCCAGGGAAGATGACCCGGGCGACGGTCTGGGTGACAACCTGGGCGAGACCTAGCCTACCACGCAATCTGAGATTGTGGCCATGCAACAGATGCTGGAGGAAATGCAAGCGAATCATTTGCACAAATGCGATCGAGACTGGTGCAAATACTGACAGGTAGATAGAGCACCGATCGTTGAAACCTATACGGTTACCGTACCCGTAAACGCGTCATTCCACCGTCGATTGAGACGAGTTCAAATACCGACGGCCACATTGAGCACCCTTTGTCGTTGTCTACAATCGCCATACCCCTTAAACGCGTCAATCAATTTGCGGCTGAAGTTCAGAGTAATCAAGCAACCATTTACAAGCCAACAATGCTACCTTCCACGATCAGCTCCACTTATGATTGCAAACCTTCGACATGCCTACCAAAGAGACAAAAGGTTTGAGCCCATTCAAGAGGAGCTGGCCATTGTTATGCGGCGCCAAGAAATGCTCATGAAGACCCGGTCATCTTACCGGAGTTGCTGATCGTTCTTTGGAATGACTGCACGATCCTGCATATGTTCTCCCGGTCATCATACCACAGGAGCTGGCCATCCTCCTGAAGGACTGCAATGTGCTCAGAGACTCCCAGTCATGTCACCAGAGGTAGTAGTCGTTCTTCCCAAGGCCTTCTCTACAATACACACAGCTGCGGTTGATAAACTCAATGTGATGCAGCTGTTTGGGTTGACGAACCTGAAGAGCTGAATGATTGATTCCCGGTCTCAGATCGGAGGTGAAAGCCACACTTATAGAGAGCCCCTCTATGTAGATATAACATAATATCTGGGGCTATGTATATCTCGTAATTCGGAGGTCCACTTGGCTGCTGCAGGTGGTCAAATCTCTACAAACTCCAGTCGACGGTGTGGCATGAAGGTGACGTAATGACGAAAGTGCAGCACAGAGGTCAAATGATGATGACAGTGCAGCACGATGGCCACAAGATGGCGACAGTGCCTTGGTGTCAGCAGATGCAACTCTAAGGATATCCACGGATGTCGAATTGGCCTCATGGGGTGCGGTGAGGTCATTTCCTCCTCCGAAACTTATTGGTATACCACATATGAAGGTCAACTGAAACCATGCAAGAGGTTGTTCTGACATTCTCTGAATGAATCAGGAATGCAGTGGCTGCTGGGAGCGACCATGGAGGACACCATTTTGGAGGATCACAGTGAGATTGACTATCAAGCCAAGTGCTAGACAAACGAGCAGGGAGCAGCAGCAATAGTTGCGGCAGAAGTGCATCCTCGGATCCTTGAATGCCTGCTACCGGCTCGCGGAGTCATTATGGGAGGTTGTTGGACTGGTGGGGTTTTGCTCGTTCCTGGATGTACCACTTGATCCACAGGTCCCTGGTTTCCTTTCCCTATCATCATCCTAAATCCCAAATCTCAAGTCGGAGATAGAGGCTAATGCACAGATGCTGGAACAGGTAATATACCTACTGATGATGGAGGTTGTATCCCCATGAGATGCAAGGACTATGTGGACGTATTCAGCAAAGATATGGCAGAGACACTCGCAACGCACTGGCCAATTGACCACACAATCGTTCTGGAACCAAGCTTCAATTTACCATATAGCCAAATTTATATTCTTTGCGATCTTGATCACCTGTGGCACCGCAGTTCTGAATTGCGAAGAGGGACGACGGAATGGGGCTCTGTGTGGACTACCGAGCTCTCAATACCGCCACGATGAAGAACCGATATCCAATCCCACCGATCTCAGGGATAAGGGTGATGAGTCCCAAGACACGATTTTCACCTTGTACACGCAGTTCAAGTCCCGAGTCATGCTGTTTGGGTTGACGAAGATACCAGCTACCATACTACCAAGCTAGAACACCATTTAGAGGAGATAAGTTGTTGGTGGAGCAATGACCTTTATAGAGAGGGATGACCCTACTGGCACCGAAATCCTCACATACAAGGACCCTACCGGAACCGAAATCCTCCTAAGATGACCCGACTGGAGGTGCCCGAATGCAGGACCAGAGTGCATATAACGGCAGAAAAGTTCAGTGGTGATAATACACCCAGAGAGCAGGGATATACATATCTAGAGATGAATCAACATATACACCTAGCATCCGGATGATGATATGCCCACCTAGAGAATTCACGGCCAGAGCACAAAGTCAGAGACAAAGAGAACAGACCAAGCGAAGTTCAAAATGGTGAAGAGAAACACGATGCAAGTCCAAACACGAAGCTAGTTGAAACATGAAGCAATTCAACAATCAAAGTGACGCAACGCAGGGACAAAGCAAGTGGGAAAATGTGACGAAGCAGATGAAGTGAGATGAAGCAAGTCAGCTGAGACCAGCAATCAGACAAGCAACGTTGAAGACCGCCGAAGAGCAGAGACGAAGCATGCCGAATCACGAGTCGGTCAAAAAAGAGACGTACCGAACGGATCACTAAAAGTCTACGATCACATAAGTCTACGGAGCCACAATGGCAATCAACAACCATTTGAGTCTAAGTTGTCAACGTGGCTGCAAACTTCGAAAGGGGGGATGACCATGTCGAATATGAGTCCTACAAACAGGTACACATGCCCAATGGGAGGAAGTCGAATGGGGCACACACCAAGAAGTCGACCGACAAGTCTACCAAGATGTTGACCAAGATCCTACTGAAGCCGCCTATCAAGAGCAACTATGAAATCGACCAGGTGGTCACCAACGCGGACTTCCAACGACGATTATCTAGTCTTGCAGAGTCTACAAGTCAATGCCACTACCGGCGGCAAGATATTTTCTCCAGAGCATGTGGAAGCACTGCTCAGAGCTCAGACAGTGCTAGTGCGCTTGAACTTGGTAAGTATAACCATTGTAGAGAAACTTATGTGTTAGGTGTCTACGAATCAGACTTCACGCAATTGACATATACAATCGATGATTGCTGAAGGCTACAAACGATGCTGGCGGCAGATGTGCCCATTGATGCCAAGTCATGAGCGGAAGCTCGCTTTGATGATGTCATGAGCGGAATCTCTCTGGCACCCTGATGCTTCCAACAGCGACCTACCCCTACATATGTGAGCTACGAGTATCGATGGTCGGTGGAGTATGAGTTCGGAAGTGGCGGTGCGGAGGATATTGAAGCAGTTGAGACGTTTCCTTTTGTTCGTATGTTTCCTTCCCATCTCTTCTTTTCATGTCTCCTTTGGATCTCGGCCCGGTACAAGTGGTGTTGGCAAGGGTTTGTGCCACACACAAATGGAGGTGGAGTTTCCCCGTGCACCGGATCCACTTCAAAGTTGCCATTGAGTATACCAATCGGTTGTGGGACGTATGGGTTCGTACGATTGCGTACGTACGATGATTGTTTCATTCTTTGTTTCCCATTTCTTCACTTCTCTTATACTGGCTTGGGCATCCCAGGAGGTCTGCACCTAAAGAGGTGGATACTGTAACAGAAACATGTGACCCGAGGCCGGGTAAACGCCAGTGTATATAGGTCGCCGCTACGGCACTTGGATCTGCATCGATTGTCTTACCTGTCTATTCTAAATATATACTCACTCGCTCTCATGTCCAACCGTATCACAATACCATACGTCTACAGGCAAGCGCAGGCGTACGTTCCTTCACAGTATTGTGTGGAGCTGGAGGCTTCTCACTGTAGAGGCCGCTGGGAATCCATCGCATAGATTTGATTGTACATCGTCCATCCCGAGGTGTAGAAACAGTGCTTGGGAATTTTGCATCCACCTATGTTGAAGTGGTGATCAATTTGTGACTTGGGATAGTGCGCTTCGATGAATGTAATGGCCTGTTCGAAGTCTTTGGCGCGATAACAGGGTTTCCACTAGTTACTGATCAGATCTTGAATCTCATTGGAATCGGGATTGTCACCCAAGGTCCTCCCAGCCATGCAATGTACCTCCATTTGCAGATGTTACTCGTCCATCGGAGTTTCCCCAGGATGAGCCTCCTGTGTATGATATTCCTTGGCCGGAGAATGAGGATGTGCGACATGTCAGTGGAGGCCATTGCCTTTGGAGTCGGATTCCTGTGGACTTTGGTCGAGTGCAGGGGTCCGAATACTGGAGTCGGGTTTGGTGGTTTCTGTAGTTCTCTGCTGCTGCGGTCAATGCAGTGATCAATGCGGCGGGTGGCTCTTTCGATTGCTGGGCAGTGGCGGTGGCGGACCCTGATAGCTGATTCCCAGATGGTATTTAAGGTTTCCCCTGCAGACTAACATCTTTATGCAGTCAGGGTATAGGCAGTCAAGTGGGTCTAGGGCGCATATTTGTGGTCTGCCTGTTGGTGGCATGGCTCGAGGTATGCCAGATGATTGGAGGGTGTTTGTGGTCTGTTGGATGAATCCACTTCCCAAGTCACCTGTTCCTGCACAAAGAAAGCCCAAGGAATGGGTCAATGGCGATGCATTTGATGAAGTGCTTATGGAAAGAGCGCTTGAGATCTGTCAGAAGGTCAGGGAGTGTGCATTGAATACAGAAGTGCTTGAACAAAGAAGAGCCATCTTGTCGATCATTTTATCTTGTGTTCATATGAAGTTTGACCATGCATATACAGTTTGATGATGTATATACAGTTTGGCAATAAAGATAAAGTTTGGTAGTATAAAGATTGACGATAGACTCCAAACCCGGTGGATGAGATGGGTCTAGCAGGCGGAGAATGCCGACGGATTGCCTAGGGCAGCTCTGGGTACCAGCAGCAAATATGGGTGTGGGTGCATGTGTGCGGCAGACTAATGTCAGCTAGTTTTTCAACCCTCTCTTGATCCAAAGGATGTTGATAACCATCAACTGTCATGAGTCTCAAGGATCACCAAAGGCCTTCTCTCATCGACCAGAAGTGCGGAAACCAATGAATCGGCCCTGCTTCTCGACATATCCATCAGAGATGCTGGTTCCGTTGAGTTTGATTTTTCCACTGTTGACGTAGAATTGGTATACCCATGGATGTTGGGAAGTTCATAGGATATTCCACTAGATAGAGTTTACTACCTATATGCCCACTGTCCCAGCTGATACGTCGTATACATAGAGACCATCTGAAGCCATCACACCCGTTTGCTCCATCTTCCTTACACATCATGTACTCCAAATTTGCACCCCCAAATACTGCCATTGCCACCGCTCCAATTCTAGCATTCCGAGACTGATTCCACAGCCAAACTTCCAACCTCTGATCTAAAAGCTACCAATCTCACCCTCTCTACATGATCATCCTCGCCACCGAATTATAGTCTCAATGTGAACAGGGGTTGCCAAGGCAGGTTACATTGATTCAGCCTAAATATGGTGGCATCACTGACTGATAATCCCAAGCAACGGAACCCCAACCACACTGGCAGCCACCAACCGAAGAAGGACCACGAGAATATAGACTCTTGCAGGCCTGCGATGAGCAAGCCAGAATTGACCAAGGTCAAATCTGGTGGCTCAATCTATGTCCAGATTCCGGAGGTAATGAAGGCAATTACCATCTCCGATGATAGCGAGAGTAACGAGGAGTTGGATAAGGAGTCGATGCAGGGGCCAATTGATACACAGCTGGTGGTGGTGACAGCCGGGGACTAGGACGACAAGGACGAGGATGACGAGCATGACGGTGACAAGGGGAAGGACGATGATGACCAGGAGGATGATGTTATGCCCTATCTCAGCTGGGAGACAGTGGATGGTTACCTGGTAAGTGGTTTGAGCATCTAGAGGAATATACCTGACTGCCATATATGGATGCCGGTCTCTCTGAAGAGGCCATCTGTATTACATGCTGTCGGCTATGGCAGAAGCCATCCTCAGAGTCGACAACGGATCATTCACGACCTGCCAACAGTACATCCAAGAAATATGGTATAACACCAGGGCCGCCTCAGTCATCACCACCGCCGAGGGCACCGAATGGTTTCACGAAGATGTGGCAGTGGCCCTGAATACATTTTCACAGTACATCCCTCAACTTGGCGCGGTAGCTGAGATCCACTGCAGAGCAGCTACTTGGGAAGACATCAATGACATGGTCTCGCTTGGGTGTGACGAGGATCGCGTCTCGTGGGTTGTGGAGAAGCTGGCTAGCCAGTGGCTGGACAATACGGAACGGCACATTGTGCGTCTGAACTGCGATTTTTGGATGATGAAGATGATGACAATTCTAATGGCAATTCGATGAGCAGTGGGCAAGACATGGCAGCCAACATCGGCAAACGAAACGAACCTGTTGGGCCAGATCAACCTGACAAGGACGACAATCATCCGTCCGAGGACAATGACAGAAGTGCCCTCGAGTTGTTGCCCGTGTGCTCTCGAAATGACTTGGCGACGGAACTTGTATCTTCTCAATGTGCATTCTAGCGGATGTTATGAAACTTATCATCCAGACAACAACACAACACACACTGCTAATCATGCAAATCAGATCGTCATAGGTCTAAGTCCGGACACTATAAGTAGATGTGACGGCACAATGGGATGCACCCAGGAGGCATGGCGAGGTCTGATTTTGAGCGCTGGAATGCCCAAACGTTGGAAGGACACAGCAGAATCCCATGTGGTCAGGAGGATTCAGGACAGTGACTGACGAGGTTGGCTTTTGATTTGCCATATGTGCTCTGTTCCATGGTGGGTGGAAGTGTAGAGCCAGAAGAAGAGGTAGCGAAGGTTTGGATGTTCAACATGGGTAGGATGCTGTCAGGTGGGTACTGATGCACATCTTTGAAGAGTGGGCCTACAAGAGCCAGTGGAAAAGTAAGTGGACCGATGATACTGTCAGGCCAACAACAAAGAACCGAACTACCTCTGGACCCCGGGGACAACTGGGCCCCTCTGCACCACCGCGACCCTCTGGACCACCGGGACCCTCTGGAGAACCGGGACCCTCTGCATCGCGAGAACCCTTGATTCCTGACTGTTCTATTCGTAGTTCGGGGGTCGATACTACTTGTGCCACAGACTCTACTCCCGCAGTCTATCCTACTTCCATGCCCGATACCACTCCTGGGATTCACCCTTCCATCATGGGAAGTCCTCCGGGTGTCCGTCTTCCGGTTGGCCCACTTCCGGTTAGCTCTCCTATGGTTGACCCTCCTCAGGTAGGCCCTCCCTGCGTGGCACACACCCTGGGTGGATTGTTTGGTCACATGTTGCAGGGTTAGGATGATCACAACCCACTGGCAAAATGGGTGGCACAAAGTTGCCCGATCTAGCACCACTGCACAATTCATGTCCCAAACTGTGTCTGATGCCTCAATGACTATGAAGTTACTATCTGGATTCTGGATTTTTGGTGGTCACATGGGACTCTCCAGGGGCTGAAGTTACAGGACATGTGTCCATTGGGGAGGCCTGGTGCTACGTACATGAACCGATTATATAAGCCTGGTGGGCTTCCATGGTCCGTGCCTTGGGACAGACTGGTCTCCATCGAGCGGGACGTGGACATCTCAGCTTGGCTTTCACTTTCCTGGGATGAAGATATACCGAATCCGATCCTCCTTGGGTTGCCGCAAGCAGCTCCTTGGGCCGATGGAGGTAGGTTTCTGGTGTCAGTTTGGTGGGTCATTTGTTGACTGCAGTCAACAGCATTCACCCAGTTGATGAACCTCCTCTGGGTAGTGGTATAGACTGTGGGTTTTTGAATTGGTTCATGCATCTTTGGGATTATTATTGTTGCATGGTATTCCGTGGGTTTTGGTTTGGATTTCCGCAGGTCAAGTATCAAGCCCCACTGTTTCTGTCATTTCGATGGTATTTCATTGGTATTTGTTTGCATTTCCTGCCGGACATCTATCTTCGGGCTGTGTATCGGTTACGTGGATTATATTCCGTTGGCTGCTGCATTTTGTTTACTTGATTATTGTGGTTTGGATATCGTCATGTGAATTTTGTTACCTTACCGATATATAGTATTTCTTCCCTATCGATCGTATCTGATTGTTATCCAATGGTTCGCGAATCACTACCAGTGGCCTGTGAGTCTCATCCGGTGGAAATAAGAGTATGGAGATCAGGATCCAGCTTCTCTAGTGGGATTTAGGTAATGGAGATCTGGATCAAAGGCTGCATCCAGGGGGAACAAAGTTATAGAGATTGAAGTGTTCGTCCAGCAGGATTGATGATAAGGAGATCTGGATCAAAGTCTTCATTGAGCTGGAACAAAGGTACAGAGATGTGGATCAAAGTCTCCGTCCAGTGGTAACAAATTGACAGCGATCTGGATCGAAGATTTCATCCAGTGGGAACGGAATCACAGATATCAGACTTTTGGTGATAGAGATCTAGATCAAAATCTCGATCCATCACAAATAAGGTTACACAGATCTATGTGTTCGCCTAGTAGAATTTCGGTTATAGAGATGTAGATCGAAATCTTGGTCTAGCAGAATTGAATGGAGTATAACTGAACCATGTTAAATGCCCGGACCCCAATGAGGTACATATACTGTGGAAAGCACACTGCACATGACAATCTCCTTTCCTCGTCTTACCTCTTTTGCTAATCTTTCAATTCACCTCATCCATTGCCTCTGAAAGGGCAAGAGGAAATACTTCGAGACCCAGGACCAATGCTGTGGCCAAATCCAAAGCCACCAGCCGATCGACGAGAATCCTGAAGGAAAGGGAAGATGGAGAGGACTACGAACAAAGCCTTTCTACCGGAAGTGAAGATGAATATACATCAGCAACAAACATTTCCGTCCGGGTGGAATGGCTCAGTCAGAGTGGACGCGCTCCGTCAGAGCCGTCAGAGACACCCCGGTGGCAGATTACTCCGCGCCCGGCGTCATTACCACCCGTCGCATTGCATATCGCCCTCCGATCGCTGTTTCGCCATTTCTTCTCGCTCTGTCGGTCTATACATCAGCAAAATGTATTTTAGTCTCTGGAAGACTCCAGGAGTGTCTGAGAGGTTGTGGAGTGTAAACTTAGAAGCGTCAATTTCAAGAGAGTATCAGACCCTAGGAGGGTATTCCGGCCGGCGTTCAGAGTAACTGGGACCTCTGACGACAGCTACAGGAGTAACCGGGATCCCTGATGACTGATTCAGGAGTACGATGGGAGTGATGGTGATAAGTTTGGGAGCACGTCGGAGCGCCGGAGAGAACTTTGGGTGCACCTGGGAGTGTCGCCGGGAATCACAAACAAACTCTGAGAGATGCCTGGGATCTTATGGATATTCATTCGGAGGACTGCAGGCGTTATCTGAGACTCTTCGGATGTACATGAGCAATCGACTTCCCTCAACATTGAATATGATGCATTGATTATTGTTCATTATCGCTTCTAAATCATACTAGCCGTCATCTTCTTCAACATTGTATTTTGTGCCTCGCTACATTAAGGAAACGAAAGAAAAAGGCAAGGGATTCAAACATAAACGCAGGTACACTGAAACAATAACCCAACTAAGCGATCGAAAAATATCAATCAAACATGGTGTCGATGTCATCCACTCCATCTCCCATCTCATCAGGGCCAACGAAAGCAGGAACACACAATTCATCAACGGCGCAAAGAAGCTGGAGGCGCTCCTTGTATTTGCTGATTATTCGTTC
>Ga0307515_10017357_pt1 | contig 13115 bp, 2 predicted proteins | sample 17_EM_MG_FD_194513 | JGI IMG/M metagenome (GOLD analysis project Ga0307515, IMG submission 194513) | Populus trichocarpa ectomycorrhiza microbial communities from riparian zone in the Pacific Northwest, United States - 17_EM | ecosystem: Host-associated > Plants > Roots > Unclassified | place...
TCTTCTGGTAGCTTATTATCTTTATTATACTAGTATTCCATCTATTTGTCTAGGTACCTTAGCAGTCTTAGTTTATTAGGGTAACGGTTATAAAATTCTTAAAGCTTATAGGGACTGCCGATAAAGTTCTACATAGGGTACTAGGTAGGATCTAGGTTATAGCCTTTCTAACTAACGCGGTACTTTAGCGTTTTCCTTACTAGCTTATAGGCCAGTATCTCTTTAATTTCCTATTTGTCGTCGCTATTAACTTAAATTAGTAGGGGGGTTTATTCTTTTGTCTAAGTAATAGGTTATTTATAGCCTTTTATAGCTTATCTAGTGAGAAGATAGGGTAAACCTTAATTAAATCTGGTAGTTCTACTTTATATAAGTTGCCTATTTTCTTAAGAACCTTATATTGTAAGGGTACTTTTGGTCCCTTACTTGGCTACATCCTAGGAGCTCTTAGGGGCTGCCAAAGCTAGCCTTCGGCTAGGCCTTGGCCACCCCTTATAAGCTCCTCGGGCTTGCAGCCTCCTTCCTCCCCCATTGGTTCGTCTCCGTACAAGGCTATTGCCTACTCTTTACCATATCGTCCTCTTCCATCGACTCTCCTTGTGACTCATGCTCGGCTTACCTACTCCCTACCGTACACCCTAGCAATACTGCCTTATATATATAGTCCTACTATCTAATAATTAAGCTTATAACTAGGCCGTTTTGTCTTCTAGTTCTTTATTATAACCTAGACTATATTACCTATAGTAAAGTTAGGCTCGCGCCTATACTTATTTGCCTGCTATTTTATTAATTTTTAGGCCTTTTTAAAATTTGTACGGGCTACTGTCTAGGCTTCCTCTAAGCGCTTGGCGTACTGCTAGGCTTCCTTATAAGACAGTTTCTTGCGTATAGTCCGTAGTTCTTCTAGCCTATCCTAGTTAAAGCTTATTTAAGGTAGATACCCTATTTCTAGTTAGATAGGTGTAAATCCCGTAAAGTTATAGAGTAGGGTCACCTAAGCGTAGTTTATTAGAGGTAGCAGTTCGCCCTAATTATCCTAGAAGTAGTTAATAAAGGGCTAAAGTCTCTAGTTTAAGTATTAATTTATAATCTCCGTCTAACTATCTATCTAGGGGTAGTACGCCGTAGAAAGCTTTAGCCTAATTTTTAGGATCTAAGTAAACTCGTTTTAGAAAGCCGATATAAACTACGGTTTATAGTCCGATATAATAGTATCTAATAGTCCGTAAATTTGGTAGATATAGTAGATATATAATTAGGCCGCCTCTTTAGTATTAATATTCTTATAATAGGGGATTAAGAAGGGGTGTTTGCTAAAATAGTTAACTAAGATTATAACCATATTGTACCCATTACGGTCCACTAGTAGTTTATAGAAGTTTATAAAGATATACTACTAGGGGCGCTCTAGTATTGGGAGTAGCTTTAATAGTCTTAAGGTTTTATCTCGTGGAATTGTAGACCTATAGCAGTTATTATAGTTCTGTAAGTAACGGTTAATATCTATAACTATTCCGGCCTAGTAGTAATGGTTACTGATAATCTTACGGGTCTTATTTTTTCTAGGGTAGGCCGTAAAGACTTAGGTATATGCTTTGGTAATAAGATAGGTTTATAAGATCTATTCTTCTGCTACTACTAGCCGTTCCTAGTGCTTAAGCAGTCCATTTTTAAGGGACCATAGGCTAGTAATATCCTTTGCTTTTTCGCGGTACTCCTATAGAGAAGGGTCCGTACGGTTTACTTATAGTAGTTTATTAATAAGGTCGAATTCTATGGGGTTAATGGGATATATCTTAGCGCTTAAAGATTTAGTACTTAGTTCTTCCTATATCTAAGGGTTAAGGTACTCTAGTTATAGTAATATCTAGGTCCGTAATAAGATCTTTACGGCTATCTAGTTATTTAGGTCCTATTTACATCTTATAAGAGTATCCATACGGTTAGTGGTACCTAGCCTATATATAATTAGGAAGTTAAACTAGGATAAGATATCTACCTAGTATACCTACTAGGCCGTAAGGGCTTTTATTATTATAAAATATTCTAAGGCCTTATAATCTAAAACTACTTAAATAGGTTTAGGGGTCCCTTCTAGCTATACTCGCTAGTACTAAAAGCTAGAAATAATAGCCAATATTTCTTTATTATAGATTGGGTAGTTTAGCTTAGTATCTATTATAGTCTTTAAGTAGTAAGCAATAGGGTGCTATTTTCCGTCCGTTTACTTCTGGGAATAAATGCTAGCAATAACACTATCTAAGGCATCCGTTTTTAGTATTAAGGGCCGTTCTAGGTTAAAGTAGGTAAGTAAAGGAGTGGAGACTAGCCGTTTCTTAAGTTTACTAAAAGCCTACCTATATACGGTATTGAAGTAGAAGGGCTAGTCCTTTATGGTAAGGCGGTGAAGGGGCCGAGTAATCCTGCTATAGTTTTTAATAAAGCGTTGGTAAAAGTTATAAAAGCCTAAGAATAACTATATCTCTTTTACGGTCTATAATAGTTCCTATTAATTAATTACGGCTGTCTTTTTTAGGTCTGCTTTAATTCCGTCCATACTAATAATAAACCCTAAGTACTTTATACGCTTTATGCTAAATTCTAACTTCTTAATATTAGCCTAGAGACTAGTCTTATAGAGCCGTTATAGGACCTTATAGACGTGCTCTTTGTATTCTAGCTTGTTTTTAGAGTAAATTATAATGTTATCTAGGTAAGCTGTATAGAAGTCGTCGAGGTAGTTAAAGAGAATATTATTTATATATCGTTGGTATGTCGCTAGTCCGTTAGTTAGTCTAAAAGGAAGTACTTTACACTTATATAATCCGTATTGAGTCCAAAAGGTAGTAAAATCTATAGATCCGGGGTCTATTCTAATTTAGTGGAAAGCCTAATAGATATTAAGCTTTGTAAATATCTTAGCTTTATTTATTTAGGCCAGTATTTTATTAAATAGGGGCAGCGGATAACGGTCTTTATGGGTTATATTATTAAGCTTATAGTAGTTAATATAGAAACAAAGTCCTCTATTTAGCTTTTTAGTAAAGAGAATAGGGGAGGTAAAGGGGGCCTAGCTAGGCTTAATAAACCCCTTTACTAGGTTGTTAATAAGGTACTACTTAATAGCCTATAATTTAGCAATAGACTGTTTATAGAGGGGGGCAATAGCTAAGGATGTTTTCCTTATCTGGCTTAATCTCGATCTTATAGTTGTATAATTAGTGGGGTGGAAGTATATTGGATATTGCCTTAGAGAATACGTCCTTAAACTTTTGGTACTAATAGGGTAGTTTTTGTTCTACTAGCTCCTCGTTTATAAGCTTACTTTCCTATCTACTAAGCTCGCCTTCCTTTTCCTTAATTATTTAATTAATTTTATATAAGCTAGTGGTAAAGGCAACGGTATTAGGTTAGACTAAGTTCTGGTAGAATCCTACGGCGCTAATATAGTAGATATTAACTAGTAGGAGGTCTATAGGTTTCTTTACGGGCTTTTATTGGGCCGTATTTTGCGGTATAGGGTTTATAATCTTTTTAAACTTACGTTCAATTTTCTATAAGATATCCTTTTGGTCTATTAGTTTAGTATAGCGTTTAGTATTCCTAGCCTTTCTTTATAGCTATGTAGGGCCTAAGTTCTCCATTAGGAACTTAGGTAGGTTGTTACTAACTTCTTAGGTCTCTAGTGTGGGTGGCGTAATATAAGTCTAGGGGCGGCGTAGTATGCGGATCCGTTGTGGGTTAAGCTATATATCCTTCTTAAAGGCCTAGTCTCTATATATAGCATCAGTCTAGTAAATAGTATTAATCTAGGGTTATATAAGGTTCTCTATTATAATGCTAATTTCTTTTATAAAAAAGGGGTTAGGGGTAAGGTTTTAGGCTAGATAAGCTGTCTACTTTATATATTAAGCTATAAGCCTAAATAGGCTAGCTATTTCCTCCCTAAAATTATATTATAGCTCCTAAGGTCTGTAATAAGAAAGGGGATATTATACTAACTTTATCCGTTTACGTAAAGGTAGATCTATAAGATTATTATAATAGGAGGTCCCACCCGTCCGTTATACCCATAAATTAAAATTAGCTTAGGTAGTTCTTCTAAAAGTATATTTAAAAGGTCAGCTAGTTTTATAGCGCACTTTATATTAATTAAGGTAAAGGCATTTACTCTTAAGTTAGCTAAGGCAGAGGTTAAAACTTAGTATTTATTATAAAATAAAGTATAAGGGATAGTGTAGCTTCTTCTACTAACTAGCCAACCTAGATTAATATATGATATATTAATCCCTTTTAACCTTAGAAAGGAGTCTTCTTTTAAGGTTTCTCTTTTTTTAACTCTATGCCTTCCTCCTAAATTAACAGGACCTTATTTACTTTTACCTTTATTAGGCAGTTCCTTATAGGGTAGCCTTTTTAACCGTATAAGAAGTAAGCCTTTTAATCGCTGAGGGCCTATATATAGGGGTTGTTATAGATAGGCCGAGTAAGCGCTTAGCCTATGGTAGGGCTAGCTGTATAGCTAATTACTAGGTTAGCGGCCGGTGTAGTAGGCGTTGCGGGTTATACTAGGGTATTACGGGCCGTTCTTGCATTGCTTATAGCTTAATTTAAGGGATTCCTAGCCTTTATCCGGTTAGCTTATACCTTAATTTAATAGAGGCCTTAGTTAATAGCTAAGTAGTAGTCTATAAGTTCTTTTAACGTCTATATAATAGTAAAAGCTAATAGTACGGCCCGCTACAGGTCTAGGGTAAGCTTATTAAAGAGGTCTAGCAGTAGGTCTTCCTGGGGATTTTAGGCTTATCCGGCTAGGTATAAGAAGCGGGTTTAGAAGGCTAAAAAGGTCTCCATTGTTTTTATGTTTAGACTTTTATAGCTAAGGCGGGCGTTTTATACCCTAAAAGGGTCCTTATAAATAGAAGATAGGTAGTTAATTATTTCTTTTTCTAAGACGAAAGGGTCTGTTAAGTCTGTAGTATATTATGGACGTAGGTGCGTCTAGGCGTCTCCGCCAGTACGGCCGAAGACGTAGGCCATTTTAGCTTAAGTAGTAGGGAAGTAGTCCGTATTAACTTTGAGCTTGTCCTATAATTAAAGCTTCCAATTATTAAATATAGGGTTGGCTCCGTCTATAAGCAATAGGGGATTCGCAACCTTTGCGGACCGCGATAATACTAATACTATATATTAGGCTAGGGCCTTAAGGACCGTAGTAAGTCTGTCTAATAGATTATCGCTAGATATAGGAGTGTCTCTAGTTTTAAGCCGTTCTTATAGCCGCTTAATTTCGGCATTAGCTGCTGTAAGCTCCGCCTAAGGGGTTAAGACATTAATTATTTCCTTATCTAAGGTGTTTGCGGGTCCTACAGCTGCTTTACCTACTACTATATTTTATAGTATGGTACTAGGGTGTTAGGTAATCCCGGGTAATTTCTTTAAGGGTTCTAGTCTGTATATATCTTATAAGTCCTTTTCTTAGGGTTTTATTCTTTTCCTTTAGGTTCTTTCCTTAGTCCTAGTAATGTCCTTAGGGTCCTATTTATGGTCTTATAGATATATTTAAGTTCCTTTTTAGGAAGAAAGAGTGGTTTAAGCTTTAGATAATATTAGTAACTTAGTTAATTAAGATATAAGCACGGCAAAAGGGTTACGCAAGCCTGTATAATTAGATTATCTATAAACAAGAATCTAAAGCTAAAGAAAAGGAAAGGAAAGGATAAGTAGTAACGCAAGGAGTTATATACAATCCCCTAGTCACGTAAGAGTTACGTAAGCCCTGTGTCTACCATAGCTGCCGCTTTCTGCCAGTGCCGTAATACACTTTATTTACTTCTTTAAGTACTTTAGGCATTCTAGCTTATTAGGGTAATAGTATAAGGCATATTGCCTAGGTATACAGTAGGGAGTAGGTAAGCCGGGTATAAGTTATAAGGAGAGTTAATAAAAGAGGACGATATGGTAAAGAGTATAGTGATAACCTCGTATAGAGACGAACTAATAAGGAGAATAAGAGGGCTATAAACCTAAGGGAGCTTATAAAGAGGTACTAAATGATCCCTTATAAATAGTTATAGAACTTTTAAAGCTTATAAAGACTACTAATAAAGTTCTATATAGGGTACTAAGTAAGATTTAGGTTATAGCCTTTCTAACTAATATAGTACTTTAACGTTTTTCTTATTAGTTTATAGGCTAGTATTTCTTTAATTTCCTATTTATTATTACTATTAATTTAAATTAATAGGGGAGATTTATTCTTTTATTTAGGTAATAGGTTATCTATAACTTTCTATAATATATCTATAATAAAAAAAGTAAACCTTTATTAAATCTAGGAGTTTTACTATATAGAATATAACCGACTACCGGTACTATGCCAAAACGCCTGCGTATCACCTGCGTATCGACTGCGTATTGACTGCGTATCACTTACGTATCACGCTGTTTTAGTTACGAAGTAGTCTCCCCTTTCATCTTATTACCAACACCTTCCTTATGTATTTATATTACTTGATTTCCATAGATTTACAATTAAGTCGTTCTTGCAATCCTTCCGCACTGCAAAGCTTATATATAAGTTACCTATCCTTTTAAGGACCTTATATAATCCTATTATTTAATAGTTTAGCTTTATAGCTAGGCTGTTTTATCTTCTAGTTCTTTATTATAACCTAGACTGTATTACCTACGGTAAAGTTAGGCATATATTTATACTTATTTACCTACTATTCTATTAATTTCTAGGCTTTTTTTAAGCGCTTAGCGTACTACTAGGATTTTTTATAAAATAGCTTTTCGCGTATAGTTAGGGTCCTTTTAGTCTATCCTAGTTAAAGCTTATATAGGGTAAGTAGCCATTTTTGGTTAAATAGGGGCAAATCCTATAAAGTTACAGAGTAAGATTACTTAGGTATAGTTTATTAAGGGTAGCGGTTTAGTTTAGTTATTCTTAAGGTAGTTAATAAAAGGCCAAAGTCTCTAGTCTAAGAATTAATTTATAATCTTTATCTAACCGTCTATTTAGAGATAGTATACTATAGAAAGCTTTAGCCTAATTATATAAGAGGTTTTACTATAATTCCGTAGTTATAGATAAACTAGTAATAGAAGTTGCAAAAACTAAGGAAAGATTAGATCTCTTTTACTATATAAAGGGGCTTCTAGTTATAGATTGCCTCTACCTTTTTAGGGTTAACCTTAATTCCTTCCGTAGTTATAATAAACCTAAGGTATTTTATACGTTTTACTCTAAACTTATATTTTTTAATATTAACTTATAAGCTCGCGTTCCATAGTCTCTCTAAAACCTTTTTAATATAAACTTAATGCTTAAGTTTATCGTCTAAGTATACTATATAGAATTTATTAAGGTAATTAAAAAAACGTTATTTATATACCTTTAGTATATAGCCGGTCCATTTATTAGTCTAAAAGGAAGAACTTTATACTTATAGAAACTATAATAGATACAAAACGTTGTTAAATCTTTAGATATAGGGTTTATCCTAATTCGGTAAAAAGCTTAGCAGATATTAAGTTTAGTGGAGATCTTTGCCTGGCTTAGATATATAAGGGTCTTATTAATTAAAGAAATAGGATACTGGTCCTTTTAAATAATAGCGTTTAGCTTTTAATAGTTAATATAAAAACAAAGGCCTCTACTAGGCTTTTTTATAAATAGAATAGGGGAAGTAAAGGGGCTTAACTTGGCTTAATAAACCCTTTATCTAAGTTATTAATTAAGTACTACTTTATTACTTTTAGCTTATCCGTTAATTATTAGTAGAGGGGGCTATAGCCTAGCGAGTTATTAGCTTTTAATTAAATCTTATAATTATATATCTAGTAAGGGGGTAACTTATATACAGCTACTTTTAAAAATACGTTCTTATAGTTTATATAGATAGTAAAGAGGAGGCGTTTAACTAGTTCCTTATTAGTTCCCTTAGCTAGCTCTTCTTCTCTATTATTAATAATTTAGTTAATCTTATATAAGCTTATTATAAAGACCTTATTATCCTTCTAGTATATATTAAAGTGGAACACTATAGCGCTAATTATAGCAATATTTACTATAGGGGGGTTATATAATAATGGGGGCGTATATAACCTTAGGGGCTTTTAGGGTACTAGTATTATTATTACTCCTTTTAGCTCTTATTATATCTTTTAGAGGTTATCCCTTATATCCTATTAATATGTTCTTTTCTATATCGATTAAATCTGCGCGATTTAGACGTCTATATTACTACCTATCCCGCTACAATATATAGAGTCCTCTTTAAATATAGCACTTTAGTAGAGTATCTTTACCGGTACTAAGTTCTTTCTAGCTTCGCGGCGGACGTCTTTTAGGCAAAGGCTAGGTTACGGGCCTAGACGTCCTATAGTGTTAGCTTTTACGGCTAGTGTCTTATAGTTAGTTCGGATTTCCCTAATAAAGGAGAATACTTTTAGTCTATCCTCTAGCTAGATAAATTGTTTTTATTATATGTTTAGCTAAATATTAAAATAGGACATCTATTTTTGGCTAAGGATAATATTATAGGATCCTAGGTCTAGAATGTAAAAAAAAAAACTATATTAACATTATCTGTTAAAAGCGATATATAACTTTAAGATATAGGTAACTGGCTAACCAGCTTGGCTATTATAGCCTTTTACCTAGATAGGCTTCTCTAGTTAGGTAGCTTTTACATTTAGAAACTTAGCAACATTATTTATATAAGTAGTATTTATAAAGGCGAAGCTATTTGCTCTAGTGTTAATAAGGGTGGTTATATTAACTCTATATCTATTTTAAGATACTATATATAGAACTATAAAATGCTTTCTACTTATTAACTAATTAAGATTAATCTCTTTAAGAGTAATGAGGTACCCTAAGGGGGAGTCTTTCCCTAAGGTTCTTCTTTTTCTAACTTATTGGACGTTTTTCCTTTCTTTATCTCCTTAATATTACCTATATCCTTTAGCTCTAGGTAAAATAAGGTAAAGTAACCCTCCTTATTGCAGTTATAGCACGTAGCTAAGGTAGGGTTAATTAGGGTATTATAATGAGTACTAGTTAATGGGGTAGTATATAGCTAGTTAGGTAAGGCTTGCTGGTGTATTAATATAACCGCTTTTAGTATAAGAGCCATTATAACTTATCTTCCTACTTTAGCTCCTATAGGTATAGTTAATAAATTTTAACCACTATAAGCCCTTTTTTATTAATTATAATGGGTATTAATTTGCTTTAGTTCTAAGTTTAGTAATAGATATTAGGCTGCAAGTATTTAGTAGGTTAGTAGGTTGTTTAAGGCTACCACAATCTTCTCTTATAGTTAAACTGTTAGCCTATTATATAGGTCTAAATGGTAATTCTTAAGGGGAACCTAGCCTTTGCCTACTAGATATAAGAATTAAGTCTTAAACTTAGTAAGGATTAGTTTAACTTTATTATTAAGCTATTATAGTTATAATGCGTATTTTATGCTTTATTTAGATTTATATATATAGCGGCTAAATACTATAGTATTTTGCTAGTAGATATAAAGCGGATAGGGAAGTCGTCCTTAAATTTAGCTTAAAGGTGACATTAGGCATCTCCTATAGTTCGACTAAAGAGATAAAGTATTTTAGCTTCTTTAGATAGAAAATAATTATAGTTAATACGGAGTTTTCCTTATACTTAAATCCTCTAATTCTTAAAGGTAAGGTCTATCCCGTTAAATAGGGGTTAGGGGCTAGGGAGCTTAATAGACTTTAATTACTTTATTATTATATTTATACTCCCTTGTATATTATATTTAGTAGAGTAAATAGGTTAGCTAGGGCTTTAAAAAGGGGAAGCTAGGCTATTTTATAGGGCCGTAAGGCTTTCTAGGATCTCTTATAGGGTCTCTTATATATTTCTTACTTTAAAATAATTAGCTTTTTAGCTGGCCATAAGGGCGCAAATCTACTCGCGTATATCTATAATAATATTATTATCTTCGATTTCTAATCCTAATTAGATCTTAGGTTCTTTTTAGGTAAAAGTAGCTCTCTATAATAGAATCCCCTAAAAGGTATATATTAGATAAGATAGTAAGAGGTTTTATCTATATTCTATCTACGTTCTAGAGGACATAGTTAGACAGATAAGGGGCGAAGGGTTTTGCTAGCGTCTTAGAAGGATTATATAGGGAGCTAGTTCTCCTTTAGAGAAAAACTAGCAATTAGTCTCTAAATAGAAGGGGTTAAAGAGCATTTGTCCTTTATTTTATAGAGCTTATTCTACCTTAACTTATCTTCTACTTACCTATAACTCTTATTTTATACTATTAATTAGATAATTATATGTTCTAGTTAAACTGGCCTCTTATAATTCTAATCACTTATAATTTATTACAGAAGGAACGTATAACTATTAATTAACGATAATGGGCTATACTCCTATGCCCCCTAAAATAGCGCCCTTACCCTAAAAGGCTGACGGAGTCTCCCTAGAGGAGCGCTTCTGCTAGCAAAAAAAATAAAATAAGAGTTGGCTTAATTAGGAAAAGAGAGAGCTTAGTGGATTTTTACTCCATTATACTAGGCTAGTAAGAAAAGGAGGGAGTAAGCTACTATATAGTTATTCCTGTCTCCCTTTAAGTTAATAATAAATGGGTAACATAAAACTGCCTTATGGATAGTAGCGCGACTATAGGGTTTATCTCTTAATTACTAGTAAAAGAAATAGATTTAGACCTTAGCGGCTTATAGGTACACACCATTTAAAGCATTAAAGGCTACTAGATTCTGTGCTATAGGGAGTAAACTTTTCCTATGGCTAGCTAGGACCGCGATAGTTAATAGGATATATAGGAGATACGCTTCTACGCTATAGAAATTAAAGGGTATAACCTTATTTTAGGATACCTATAGCTTTAATAAGTTAATCTAGACATTAATTGGCCTTTAGCCTTATATTAATACCGGAAGTCTTAACCGCGCATTATAGTTAAAAATTAAAAGACTTTCTTAAACTATATATAAGAAGAAGGGTGGGTATATACTATATATATCACTCTTAACCCCAAAAATAGAGATATAGGGTGTTTATTTTTAAATATCCGGCTATACGCAGTTAAGGAACTAGAGATTCTATAGGAGTATACGGACTTAGAGGATGTTTCCAATAAAGAGGCTATATAATTCTTACTTAACCCTATATTAGTTAAGCATAAGATAGATATAGGGGACAAATAACCTCCTTTTAGACTACTGTATAACCTATTAAAAAATAAGCTAGCGGTATTATATTAATATATAGTAGACAATCTTTAGAGAGAATAGATTTAGCCTTTTATAAGCCGAGCAGGGGTACTAATTATATTTATACCTAAGAAGGACGGGACCCTTTATCTTTATATTAACTATTAGGCGCTAAATAGGATTACTATAAAGAATTGCTACCTACTACCCTTAATAGGGGAGCTTATAAATAAACTTTTAGGCATAAAGATATTTATAAAGTTAGATTAAAAAGATATATACTATTAAAGCCGGATTAAAGCCGGCAATAAGTAGAAAACGGCGTTTTAAATATAATACGGCCACTTTAAATACCTAGTAATACCATTTAGGCTTACTAACACACCGGCTATATTTTAGGCCTATATTAATAAGATATTATCGGGCCTATTAGATACAATATATAGTCTACCTTAATAATATTATAGTCTACTCTAATAACTATAAAGTATATATATACCATGTATAAATAGTACTAAAAAGATTACGGGAATACGAGCTCTATACAAACCTAAAAATATATATATTCTATACTATTAGCATTAATTTTCTAGGCTTTATTATTAGCGTTAACGGAGTATTAATAGAGAAAAGCTAGGTAGACGCTATTAGGAAATAGCTCTACCTAATAATATTTAAAAAAGTGTAGGTTTTCTTAGGTACGGCGAACGTCTACTAAACGTTTATTATTTACTATACGCAAGTAGTATTTCTAATTACTAAGCTACTAAAGGGATTTAAAAGCGGCAAGAAGATAAAACCCTTTATATTTAGGGAAGTTACTAAGTAGGCTATAAACCGGTTAAAAGATTTATTTATATTGGCGCTAATCCTAATATACTTCTACTAGGAGCTAAATATATACCTTAAAACGGATATATCCGGCTTTACCCTAGGGGTAATTATATCTTAATTAAAAGACGGATAATAGCATCCTATAGCGTTTTAGTTAAGGAAAATAGCCCCTATAAAATAGCGTTATATAATATATAACTAGGAGCTATTTATAATAGTTATAGTAATAAAGCACTAGCGGCATTATTATATAGGAAGTAATTGTTTTATTAAAGTCCTTACAGACTATAATAACCTAGAATACTTTATAACTATAAAGGTATTAAGCGGTCGATAAGCCAGATAGGTAAAGGCACTATTATAGTATAATTTTAAAATTACGTACTATCTAGAAAAGATAAATCCTACTAATAGGTTATTAAAACGTCCGGATTATAAGATTGGGAGAATTTAGGACAGTATAGGGGAGAATAATCCCTATATTGCAAAATTTGCTTAAGAAGAAAAAAGACTCTTTTCTTAGAGCTACCGAATTTTACAGCAGAATAAAGGTCCTGGCAATGTAGCTATAAAGCGCTATAATTATAAAGCTATAGGATATAGTTATAAACTAGGCAGATGTTATAAAGTTAGCGTACCCTAAAATTAGCGAGAATTCTATAGGACGTACTAGGGGTATTACGGCACCTTTAACTTGACGGCGTATTAGCTGCGAGTTTCTAGATCTAAGGGGGATAGGTAAGATGCCTATCTATAGTATAGCACACTATATAATGGTAGGAGAATCTACTAGCACTAATAGTTTAAAACGTCTTATACTACGCCTTATATCTATAATAGCGGTAGGCGAAATAGAAGTAAGTAATCTATATAAACCCTTTTTGGATTTTCTTCTTTAAGTACAATAAAGGGACGCCTTTATTTTTAGGGAGAGGTAGAAAGATATAGTAGAGACTAGCTTAGCCGGAGTTACTAAAAAGCTATAGTAGTAAAACTAAAAGAGTTTGTTATGCTTTAAGGGTATTATATATATCCTAAAGGACTAAGCA
>Ga0307515_10017358_pt1 | contig 13115 bp, 7 predicted proteins | sample 17_EM_MG_FD_194513 | JGI IMG/M metagenome (GOLD analysis project Ga0307515, IMG submission 194513) | Populus trichocarpa ectomycorrhiza microbial communities from riparian zone in the Pacific Northwest, United States - 17_EM | ecosystem: Host-associated > Plants > Roots > Unclassified | place...
GCCGGCGAAGAAGAGGAAGTCGCCCGCCGGGATGTCGGCGTCCTCGGCCGGCTGCGCGGGGTGCGGTTCGGCGACGTCATCCGGGACGAAGTTCGGGATCACGCTCGACGGCACCGGGGCCGCCGCCACCCCGTTGCGGTCGGCTACCGCGTTGCTCACGCTCACGATGTGGTCGACCGCGTGGTTCTTCCACCTGCGCATGATCGGCACGGTCGCCGCCGTCACGGTGCCGACGACCGGCCCGTAGTGGCCGCTCGCGCAGGGCAGGCAGCGGGTGAGTCCGGGTCCCGGGCAGGGGGCGCCGCCGCGCATCATCCGCTTGGTCGCGCACACGTTGCTGTAGTCGTGCAGGGTGAGGACGAGTTTGAACGGGTGCCGGGAACCGCCCCGGCGCACGGCCACCGCGCTGTTGACGATCCAGTTGTGCGCGTGCACCACATCGGGACGCTCCCGGTCGATCAAGGCGGCGAGCGACCGGGTCAGCGCCGGATCCGGGACCGGCAGGTGGTGCGGGCGGCGCTCGTCCGAGTACGCCGCCGCCAGCCGCATCGCCGTGCTGGCGAAACGGTGCACGACGACGCCCGACTCGAGAGTCTCGACCGGCGCCGTCCCGGGCAGCAGCTGAGTGGCCACGCTGACGTGGTGACCACGCCGCGCCAGCGCGATGGAGAGGTTGAGGACGTGCCGCTCCTCGCCACCGATGTCGGGCGGGAAGAACTGGGCGAGCATGAGGATTCTCATCGGGCGGCTCCCGCGCTGGTTGTCGGGGCGGCCCGCACCGCGGGCTCGCTCGGCGGATCTGCCCGGCCGCGGCGCCCGAACGTCACGACCCAGACCGCGCCGAGGGCGAGCGCCGCCAACCAGCCGACCAGAGCGCCGGTCAGGTCCGCGATGGTGGCGCCGAGCAGCGTGCCGGTGACCTCGAGCGCGGTCGAGACCACGACGTACGGCATCGCGCGGGTCAACGTCCGGGCCGAGCGCATCCCGGCGATGTACTGGTCCTTGAAGACCAGAAGCGGACAGGCGAGCCCGATGATGCGCAGGTAGGTGTCGCTGCCGGTGGCGTAGTCGCGGCCGAAGACACCCAGGATCAGCGGGGCGCCGAAGAACAGCACGGCGTACAGCACGAGGCTGAGGCTCAACGAGAGCCGGAACACCGATCGGGCCCGCTGCCGGTTCGCCTCCGGTTCGCCGGCCGAGGCCGCGAACAAGGCCATGGCCAGCGCGTACGGGGCCAGGAAGGCGAAGGCGCTGACCAGGCGCACGGTCGTGAAGAGGGCGTTGGCCTCCGCCGAGACGACCGCCGCGATGATCACCGGCTGCAGCGCGGACGGCGCGGCGAGCGCCACGTTCATGCCGTGGTGGTGGGTGGCCTCCCGCCGGTACCGGCGGATCGTGCTCCGTACGCCGGCCGCTGTCACCCGTTCCTCGGTGGGGGTCAGGCGCCATGCCGCCCGCGCCGCGAGCGCGCAGCCGGCCAGTTGTCCCACCACCCAGGCCGCCAGCGCCCAGGACACCCCGGCGTGGCCGGCGAGCAGGGCCACCCCGAGCAGCACCACCTTCAGCCCGCTCGCGACCGCGTTGCGCACGACCTGGGTGGCCGGCCGGCCGAGCACGAGCATGGCCTCGTCGAAGACGCCACCGAGCGTGGTCAGCGAGGCGGCGGCGACGAGCCACCAGAAGGTGGCACCGGCCGGGTTGAGGAAGGAGAAGGCCGGCAGCAGCAGCCAGGCGCCGATCCCGAAGAGGCAGGCCAGCAGTCCGGTGACGGCCGGGCCGACGGTGGCGGTGGTGACCAGCAGGCGCCGTTGTTCGGCCGGGGTGGCCGAGCCCAGCCGGCTGATCAGCAGGGTCCCGCAGCCGACCAGGCCGAAGGTGCTCAGCAGCAGGGCGGCGGCGGTGGCGGAGCCCAACCGGCCCAGCACCGCCGGCGGCACGCCGCGGGCCGCGACGGTCCAGAACACGAAGCCGAGCGCGCTGGTGACGATCTGGGTGCCGAGGATCGACCCGGCGATGGCCGTCAACCGCGACCGGCGCAGCGCGGCGATCCGGGCGCCGAAGGTGGTCCCGCCCGCGCTCATCAGCGGCCCTGCGCCACGTCGGCGAGGATGCGCGCCACCTGGGTCACGTCGACGACATGGGCGGAGTGCACGGCCAGGCAGATGCCGGCCGTGCAGAGCGCGGTGGCCAGCAGCACCGCGGCCGTCAGACCGGTGCGCGGGGACTGCGGCGGCCGGGCTGCCGGCGCGGCGGCCGTCCGCGAACGCCATCCGTGTATCGCCATCGCGATGCCTATCGGCAGGGCGACGGCAACGGCGAAGCGCCAGCCGGGCCGGAATCCGACCGCGATCGACACCCCGGTCAGCAGCACGGTCGCGGCCATGATCGTGCCCGCGGTCCCGGCACCGCCGAGCGCCGCGGCGGTCGCGCCGGCCCAGCGGCGTACGCCTTGGATGCGCCAGATGGTCAACAAGGCGATCAGCAACCCGACGGGGACCTCCAGCCACGGCGGGGAAGTCCTGCTCTCGGTCAAGTCGTGCGTCGGCGTCGCGATCCCCAGCCCGGAAAGGTCGTAGATCGAGACCGGCCCGTGGTGGTAGACCGTCGCGATGCCCGGCACCGACGTGAACTTGGTCAGCTCGGCGACCGTCAGTTGCCGCACGTCAGGGGTCTCGCCGGGATAGAAGTACCAGCCCTGGTGCGGCAGGCTCGACGCCAGACGCGTGTCGACGTAGAGGTAGCGCAACCCCAGCGCCTTGGCCGTGCTGGTCTGCTCCGTACCCCAGGTCTGGGAGAAGTAGAACGTCGCCGGCTCGACCCCGGCGCGCGGCCCCGCCTCCGGCCAGAGCCCCCCGACCGACGACAGCAGGGTCGCCGGCATCCGGTCGGCCATGATGCTGCTGCCCGGTGCCAGGTGGTCGCCGGCCCACTGCGTCGCGGCCAGGGTCTCCGCGTCCAGGGACCGGCTGTCGGCGACGACCAGGTAGTCGCCCGGCAGGCGGCCCCAGTCGGGCCCGTTGCCGAGGATCAGGCCGCCGAGGAAACCCAGACAGAGCAGCGCCAGAACGACGCTCGGGCGAGCGCCCGGGCGCGCGGTCCGCTGTTGTGGCCCGGCCTGCACTTCCCGGTGCCGCAGCAGCCAGGCGACGCCGATAGCGAGCGGCAGGAACGCGAACGTCGTGGCCCGGTCGCAGATCTCCGAGAGGTTCGACGCGAGCCGGCCGGTGAACGTGGCGGGATAGGCCATGCAGAGCAGGCCAAGGACGAACAGCAGGCGGTGCCGAACCCGGACGGCGTGTCGAAGAATCACCGCGCCGGTGGCCACGGCGACCACGACGCAGAGCACGGCGTAGCCGACCAGGACAGCGCGTTCCCAGTCGGGATTGCTCACGCCGGCGGAGTCCGCGAAGAGCGTACGGCTACCGCTGCCGCCGAGCAGGGCCCCGGCCTGGTCGAGGGCGGCGCCGAACATGGGCCCGAAGTACGACCGCAGCAGGACCGCGATCGGAATGATCTGGACCGCGACGACGACCGCGGTCGCGGCGGTCACGGCCGCGAGCGCCGGCCGCTCCCGCCGGGCCGCGAGGGCGGTCCACGCGAGCAGGACGGCGAGCGCGATCCAGCTGGTCAGGTGATGGGTGACCGCGGTGCCGGCGAAACATAGGAACGCCGCGGTGGCAATGCGCCGCCGATGCACGTCGGCGCGGCCCGCCCGGGCCAGCAGGAGCAGACCTGTCAGGGCGAGCGACAGTGCGAGCGTCTGGTAGGCGTACTGGGAGTTGAAGAAGTAGAACTGCGGCGAGGCGGCGTAGCAGAGCACCGCGACCGAGGCCGACCGGGCGTCCCCGGTGATCATGCCGGCGAGCCGGTAGATCGCCACCACCAGCACGAGCCGGCACAGGATGACCACGACCGTCGCCGCCACCATGGTCGGCAGGTCGAACGCGCGCACCACCGCCACCGTCAGCAACTCCAGCCCCGGGAAGTGCGGGCTGGCCTGCAGCAACGGGTTCGGGCTGAACAGCGCGGCACCGTTGAGCAGGTCGTGCAGCGTACGCAGGTGAAGCTGCTCGTCGAATCCGGTCAGCAGCAGCGGATCGGTGAGCCGGTACAGCAAGGTCGGCATGACACCCACCACGGCGACCATGCCGAGCCGGGTACGCCGGGTCAGGTCGCGCCGCAGCAGGACCGCGGCGCCGACAGCGAACTGCAGCATCACCGCCGCGAAGAAGAACGCGAGGCCTATCCCGTACGCGGTCCCGCGGGACGCAGTGACCGCGAGCCCCAGCAACAGCACCGAACACCCGACCGCCACCAGCATCGCGGAGATCGCCCGGGACGTCGCGCGGCGTTGCGCGGTCGACGTATAGAGCCCCGGGCGCTCGGGCACCGGCGAGCCCTGCGGCACTGGGCGTTCCCGGACGATCGCGAGACTGCCGCGAACGTATCCCGCCGAGGTGGCGAGCAGGCCGAAGATGATCGAGAAGGCCCGGCCGGCCGCCGCCGGGCGCAGGAGCAGGACGTGCAGCAGCGCGAGCAGCAAGGCGCGCGGAAGCACGCCCCACACGTACGAGCGCTCGGCCGCCAGGCCGCTGCCGGCACCGACGAGCCGGGAGACCGCCGCCTTGGACAGCCCCTCGCTGTAACAGCGATCACGGAAGTAGCGGAACTCGCGGCGATCGGGGCTCACCCAGTGTTCGACGTTGACCGCGGGGTCGTAGAGCAGCTTCGCGCCGGGAACCGCCTGGTTCAGCCGGATGCACAGCTCCGTCTCCTCGCCGCCGAGCGGCTTCTTGCCGATCCGCCCGATCCCCGAGCTGAAGCCGCCGACGAGATCGAAGACCTCGCGGCGAAACGACATGTTGCATCCGACCAGGTTGCGCACGGACGCCGTCCCGGTGGGCTGCCCCCGATAGGTGCACCCCACGACCCAGTCGAACTCGGCCGGCAGCCAGCGTGGTCGCGGCCCACCGGTCCACACCGCGGTCGCCGATCCCCCGACGCCGTGCACCATCGGGTCGTCGTAGTAGGTGATCATCGTCTCGAGCCAGCTGGCGGCCGCGGCCGCGTCGTCGTCCAGGAAGGCGATCACGTCGCCGCCCGCCGCCCGGATGCCCGTGTTGCGGGCTCCGGAAAGCCCCCGCGCCTGCGAGTTGCGGATGACCCGGACGTCCCGGAAGGCCCGGCGGGCCTGCCAGGCCAACTCGTCGTTGTGGTCGACGACGAGGATGACCTCCGCCGGCGCGAGGGTCTGCGCCCGGACCGACTCGACGGCCCGGACGATGTGCTCCCAGCGTTCCATCGTGTAGGAGCAGATGACGACGCTGATCGTGCGGGTCGCGGAGGGAACGGGCGCGAGGAAACGGGTCGCCGTCACGCAGCCGCCGTCCGATGGCGTGGCGGGGTCTTCGTGCCCGAGAACGCAGTGCGCAACAAGGCCTCCACGCAAGTCCGGCGCACCGCGCCACCGCTGGTCGACGTGCTGGAAACGAGCGCATCTCGCATCCGGCATTGAGATTGACAGCGCGAGCGCTACCCGGGGGATCGTCGCGGGGCCAGAGATCACGCGCGTACGCCCGGGGAATCGGCCCGTTTTCGGCTAAGCCCGGGGCCGACCGGGTGACCATGATCGGGTCCGAACGGCGGAGCCCGGCCTGATCAGCGATCGCCGTCCGGCTCTGCGTCAATTAGCCTGCTGCCGTGGGGCAATCGTCACCCGAGTCCGCCGTGCCGGGTATTCCCGGTGCGGTCAAGATCGAATTTATTCGCCGGCTCGGCGCGGACTGGCGCGACCTGGCCGACATCTTCGACACGCGGGTGGATCAGCAGGAGCATTTCGGCCGGGCGGCGGATCCCGGCCGCGCGGTCTGGGACTGGCTCTCGAATCGCGACCGGCTGGCCGATCTGCCGGCCGCGCTGACCGCCATCGGCCGGGCCGATCTGGCCACCCTGATCGAAGGGCATCAGCCGGACCCGGCCGCGGACGCCGTCGACTTCTCCGCGCTGATCGACGAGCGCACCGAGGATTTCGTCGGCCGGCGGCGTCTCGCCCGCGACCTGTGGGACACGTTCGACGATCCGGCCTTCGGATCGGGGTATCTGATCGTCAAGGGCGAGCCGGGCATCGGCAAGACCGCGCTGCTGGCCAGCCTGGTCCAGCGGTACGGCCTGGTCCACCACTTCAACAGTGTGCTGACCGGAGTGACCTCGGCCGAACGATTCCTGCGCAACGTCTGCGCGCAACTCGTCGTCGCGTACCGGCTGCCCTACCGCCGGCTGCCGGATGAGGTCACGGCGGACAGTGCGACGCTGCTGAAGTTGCTCGGCGAAGCGAGCCGGTCCGAGCGCGTGATCATCGCGGTCGACGCGCTGGACGAGGCGGCGGACCGGCGTACCGGAAACAATCGCCTGCTGTTGCCGCCCGCGCTCCCCCGCAACACGTATGTGCTGCTTACGCTGCGCGACACCGAGGGGATCCCGCTCTATGTGGACGAGCGGCGGGAGATGACCATCGACGAACGGGATCCGGAGAACGTCAGCGACGCCCGGGAGTTCATCGCCGCCTTCCTCGCGCGGCACCAGGCGATCATGACGGCCCGGCTGTCCGGCCTGGGCCTGGACGAGACCGGCTTCGCCGCGGTGCTGACCGATCGCAGCGAGGGCAATTTCATGTACCTGCGGCATGTGCTGCGCGGCGTACGGGATCGCACGATCGGCGGGGATCGCCTGGACTCGCTGCCGCAGGGCTTGCAGGCGTATTACGCCCATCTGGAAAGCCAGCTGGGCGTGGTGCACGGCGCCGCGCCCGAGCGGCAGCTGAAGATCCTGGCCGTGCTGGCCACCTGGCCGGAACCGCTGCCGGTGGCCCGGCTGGCCGAATTCGCCGGCGAGCCGAGCGACACCACCGCGGCGGTGCTGCGCAGGTGGGCCGGATTCCTGAACCGGCTCGACGGCGCCGTGCCCCGGTACGCGCTCTATCACGCCAGCTTCCGCGATTTCCTGGCCGGCCGGCTGGACCTCGCCGATGTCCGCTCGCAGATCGCGCTGAGCATCGAGGACTCGCTGCCGTGAGCCGTAGCTGGGCCGAGGTGTCGACCGACGTTCTGACCCACTACGTGCCGGCCGTGCTCGCGCCGGACCACCGCTACGGCCGGATCCGCGAGCTGATCACATCGGCCGGCTATCTGGACCAGAAGCTGCTCCGTGTCGGGATCCTGGCGGTGCTGGACGATTTGCGTACGGCGCGCCGGCTCGCGCCCGGGCCGGCGGCGGCCGGCGAGCTGGCTCCGCTGGAGACCGCGCTGAGCGAGGCTGCGCAGATCCTGCAGCTGCAACCCGAACAGTTGCGCGGGCAGCTGCTGGCCCGGATTCCCCGCCCGGCCGCGGCCGACCTGGCGGCGCTGCTCGACGAGGCCGCCGGCTGGCGGGACGGTACCTGGTGGCGCCCGTACGGAATCGTCCACAACCATGGCTACCTGGCCTCGCTCGGGCCGGTGTCCGGCATGGTCGACGCGATCGCGGTCAGCGACGACGGATCCGTGCTGCTGTCCGGCAGCCGCGCGGGCGAGCTCCAGGCATGGGATCTGGCCCGCCGGGAGCAGATCTGGTCGAGCTCGGCGGGTTACGCGGTCAACGCGATCGCGTTCCGGCCCGGTTCGTTCGAGGCGTTCGTGGGGCTCGACGACGGGATCGTGGCGCGCTGGTCGCCGGGCGACCGGCGGCTGCGCAGGTACGAGGAGCTCGAGGAGTATGCGGTCGCCGCCCTCGCGGTCGGCGACGAGATGCTGGTCTACAGCGGCGGCCCGGAGGTACGCGGCGGACGCACCGGTGCCGACGGCGCCGTGTGGCGGTCCTCGGCCGGGCAGTCCCTGGTCACCGCGGTGGCGATCACCGGAGACGGGAAGCGGTGCGTGTCCGGCGCGCGCGACGGCAGCCTGGTGCTCTGGCGCCTGTCCGACGGGCGGGAGCTGCGCCGTTTCCCGCCGCCGGTGGATCGGGTGCTGTGCCTGGCCGCGCTGCCGGGGACCGGGACCGTGGTCGTCGGCGGCAAGGACAAGCGGGTCATCGCTGTCGATGTGGACACCGGCGCGACCCGAACGCTCGGCCGGCACCGCAACCAGGTGCGCTCGGCCGCGGCGTTCGACGGGCGCCGGGTGGTCACCGGCTCGTACGACGGACAGGTGTTGATCTGGGAGGTCGGCTCGGCGACCAGCCGCCGGATCGGCGCCCACAACGGGTGGTGCCTGGCGGTGGCCGCGCCGCGCGGCGGTGGTCCGGTGGCGACCGGGTCGGGGGACGGCCGGCTGCGCCTCTGGGATCCGGCCGGCACCCCACCCGAGACCGACCGGAAGCGGCACACGCGGTCGCTGATCGTGGCGGACGGCATCGCGTACGGCGGCACCAACCGGGCCGTGCACCGGATCGACGCCCGCACCGGCGCGCCACTGGCCCCGCTCACCGGACATCGGGGCAACGTCGAGACGCTGGTGGCGACCGCGTACGGGGTGGCCTCGGGGTCGGGCGACAAGACCATCCGCCGGTGGGATCCGGCGCTCGGCCGGCCCCTCGTGCTGCGCGGTCACGAGGGCGGGGTGCGCGCCCTGGCGGTGACGCCCGACGGGACCGAGATCGTGTCGGTGTCCGGCGACCGGACCTGGCGTCGCTGGGACGCGAGGACCGGTGCGGCCGGGCCAGTCGGGCAGGGCACCGAGCAGTACAACTCGGTGCTGGTGCTGAGCCCGGACGGCCAGCTCATCGTCACGGCGACCATCGAGCACACGATCGAGGTGTGGCAGCGCGAGTCCGGGCGGGCCATGGCCGTCCTGAGTGGACATACCGGCTATGTGGAGTCGCTTATCGTCACGCCCGGCAACGACCTGCTGGTGTCCGGCTCCTGGGACCGGACCCTACGCGTCTGGGACCTGGCCGGCGGACGCCCGCCCTGGACGCTGTCGTGCGACGACTGGATCGTCGATCTCGCGGCCGACGGCGACCTGATCGCGGCGTACTGCGCGAACGGCACGGTCATCCTGGTCGATCCGGCCGCGCGGACCGTACGGGGCACGCTGGAACTCGGCGGCCCCGACTACGGCCGGCTGGCGTTGCGGGCCGGCTGCCTCTTCGCCCTCCGGTCGTACGAGCTGCAGGCCTGGGACCTCACCACCGGCGTACGCCTGGCCACCTTCGACGCCGACCTTCCGTTGCGCCGGCTCGCCCTCGCCGGCCCGGACACCGTGGTCGTCGGCACCGAACTGGGCACCCTGGTGACGATGCGGCTGGAACGCAGCCAAAACAAAAGGCAAGGAGAACGCGCTCCCTGCCACTTCTAACGTATATCGCACCGGGGGGCTTGCGGCAAGACCCGGGTCATGCTCGAGAATCGTCGGCCGGACCAACAAATGGGGGAAAAAGACGTGCGTGTGGTGGGTCTGCAAGAGGTTGACGAGACGCAGGTCGCGCTCGTCGGCGGCAAGGGCGCGAACCTGGGGAGTCTGTCGCGCGTCGACGGCGTACGCGTGCCGGCCGGGTTTTGCGTGACGACGGACGCCTTCCGGCAGATCATGGCGGCGGCACCGTCGATCGACGATCAGCTCGATCGGCTGTCGCGCCTGAGCCGGGATGACCGGGAGGCGATCCGTACGCTCAGCGCTGAGCTGCGCCGGACCATCGAAGGGATCACCATTCCCGGCGATCTGGCGGCGGCGGTCGCCCGCGCTCTCGCCCTGGTCGGCGAGCAGACCGCGTACGCCGTGCGATCCAGCGCGACGGCCGAGGACTTGCCGACGGCCTCGTTCGCCGGCCAGCAGGATACGTACCTGAACGTGGTGGGCCTCGACGCGATCCTCGAGCACATCGGCCGGTGCTGGGCCTCGCTGTTCACCGAGCGGGCGGTGACCTACCGCCAGCGCAACGGCATCGATCACCGTGCGGTGCAGATGGCCGTGGTCGTGCAGCAGATGGTCTTCTCGCAGGCGGCCGGCATCCTGTTCACGGCCGACCCCGTCACGTCCGACCGCCGGGTCGTCTCCGTGGAGGCCGGCTTCGGCCTGGGCGAGGCACTGGTCTCCGGGCTGGTGAACGCGGATGTGTTCAAGGTGCGCGACGGCGAAGTCGTCGCCCGGACGGTCGGCAGCAAGCGGCTTGCCATCCACGCCGCGCCGGCCGGCGGAACGCGGGAGGTGGCGATCGACCCGGAGCGGCAGGCCCGGCCCGCGCTGACGGATCCGCAGGTCGTGCGGCTCGCGCAGCTGGGCCGGCGGATCGAGGCGCACTTCGGCCGCCCGCAGGACATCGAATGGTGCCTGGTCGACGATGACTTCCAGATCGTCCAGAGCCGGCCGATCACCACCATCTTCCCCATCCCCGAGTCCGGCGACCGGGAGAACCACGTCTACATCTCCGTCGGTCATCAGCAGATGATGACCGACGCCATGAAGCCCCTCGGGCTCTCCTTCTGGCAGATGACGACCCCCGGCACGATGGTCGAGGCCGGCAGCCGCCTGTTCGTCGACATCGCCCAACGGCTGGCCTTGCCGGCCACGCGCGCCGGCCTGCTGGAGGCCCTGGGGAGATCCGATCCGCTGATCGGGGACGCGCTGCGGACCATTCTCGAGCGCGACGGCTTCATCCGTACGCTGCCCGACGCCGATCCCCCCAGTCCGCTCTTCGGCGGCGCGCCGGCTCCGATCGAGACCGATCCGGCCATCGTCACCGAGCTGATCGCGCGCAGCGAGGCCTCCATCGCCGCCTCGGCACGCGACATCCGGACGAAGTCCGGGGCGGCGCTGCTCGACTTCATCCTGGCGGACCTGCAAGAGCTGAAGCGGACCCTGGTGGATCCGCGCAGCCATCAGGTGTTCATGTCGGCGATGGAGGCCGCGTGGTGGCTCAACGATCAGCTGCAGGCGTGGCTGGGCGAGAAGAACGCGGCTGACACGCTCACCCAGTCCGTTCCGCACAACATCACGTCGGAGATGGGGCTGGCGCTGTTGGACGTCGCGGACGTGATCCGGCCGCATCCGGCGGTGGTGGCGTTCCTGCAGCACGTCGAGGACGAGGGTTTCCTGGACGAGCTGGCCGAGCTCCCGGGTGGGCGGGAAGCGCGCGACGCCATCGAGAAGTGGCTCGAGAAGTACGGCATGCGCTGCGCCGGTGAAATCGACATCACGCGGCCGCGCTGGAGCGAACGCCCCGCCACGCTCGTGCCGGTGATCCTCGGCAACATCAGGAACTTCGAACCGGGGGCCGGCGCGCGGCGCTTCGAGCAAGGGCGCCAGGAGGCGTGGGCGAAGGAACAGGAGCTGCTGAAGCGCTTGCGGGCCCTGCCCGACGGGGAACAGAAGGCCGAAGAGGCCAAGCGGATGATCGACCGGGTCCGGACCTTCATCGGGTACCGGGAGTATCCGAAGTACGGCATGGTCAGCCGCTACTTCGTCTACAAGCGGGCCCTGCTGGAGGAGGCCGACCGCCTCGTGCGGGCCAAGGTGCTTCACGACAGGGAAGACATCTTCTACCTCAGGTTCCCGGAGCTGCAGGAGGTCGTGCGCACGAACCACGTGGATGACCAGCTCATCGGCCGGCGCAAGGAGGCGTTCCGGGCGGATCAGGCACTCACGCCGCCGCGGGTGCTCACCTCGGACGGCGAGGTCGTCGCCGGGGCGTACCGGCGCGATGACGTGCCGGCCGGCGCCCTGGTCGGTCTGCCGGTTTCCGCCGGGGTCATCGAGGGGCGGGCCCGCGTCATCCTGGACCTGGCGCAGGCCGACCTCGAAGCGGGCGACATCCTGGTCACGGCGTACACGGACCCCAGCTGGACGCCCCTGTTCGTGGCGATCACCGGCCTGGTCACGGAGGTGGGCGGCCTGATGACGCACGGCGCGGTGATCGCCCGGGAGTACGGCTTGCCGGCCGTCGTCAGCGTGGTGGATGCCACCCGCCTGATCCCCGACGGGCAGCGGATCCGCGTACACGGAACGGACGGGTACGTCGAGCTGCTGCCTTGACCGGCCGCTCAGGTCGCCAGTTTCTGGTTCAGGAAGTCGACGATGTGGCCCATCGTCTCCCGCGTGCTCCAGGGCTTGGCCGCGCTCGTGTCGCCGGTGAGCGACAGGTCACCGTGGCCGGCGCCGGACAACACGTACCGCGTACTGTCGATGCCTTTGGCCTTGAGCGCATTGTGCACGATCAGCGTCTGGCTCGGCGAGACCAGGTTGTCCTCGCTGCCGTGCAGCAGCAGGAAGGGGGCGGTCCGGGAGCTGAGGTAGGTGAGCGGGCTGGCGGCCTTCACCTCGGGCGTGTCGTCCTTGATGGACTTCGTGGTGCCCGGCCCGTAGACCCACTGCGCCGCGGAGTTACCGGGCGTGTAGTTGGCGTCCTGGGCGGCGGCGTCGTAGTCCGCGGCCAGCTGCGACAGGTCCGAGGACCGAACTGGTCCACCACACCCTGCACGTCGCTGCTCTGGCCGAGGTTGTCGCCGACGTCGAACTGCTTGTCGCCGTTGGACGCGCCGGTCATCGCCGCGAGATAGCCGCCGGCCGACTGACCCCACACCGCGACCTTGCTAGCGCTGGTTGAGGTTGGCCGACTTGTCGGCCATCATGAACCCGCCACCGGTGATGTAGATGACCAGCGGCTTCTTGCCGGACGTCTGCGGCACCTGCAGGTCGAGCTTGAGGTCGACCTGCTGACCGCCCGAGGCCGGCGTGGAATACAGCACGTCCGCGTGGGTCGCGACCTGGTTCGCCGAACTGCTCACCGTCATCGAGACCCTCGACGCGCACGCGTACGTCCGACTGATGACCGACGACGTCGTGCTCCAACTCTCCGACGGCACCGTCCTCACCGGCCGCGACGAGGTGGAACAGGCGCTCGCCGCGGCCTGGGCGCCGCTGTCGTCGCTGACCCACCACGAACGCAACATCTACGGCACGGCTGAGCACTTCGCTCACGAAACCGAGGTCGAGATCCGCACCAAGGACGGCGCCGCCCTCACCTCCGTCACCACCTCATGGATCGACCGCGCCGGCAACGGCTTGCTGCGGTCGGCCCGCCTCTACGGCTGATTCAGGAGCACGATCATGACCATCACTCATTCCGGCGTCGCCCTCGTCACCGGC
>Ga0307515_10017359_pt1 | contig 13114 bp, 10 predicted proteins | sample 17_EM_MG_FD_194513 | JGI IMG/M metagenome (GOLD analysis project Ga0307515, IMG submission 194513) | Populus trichocarpa ectomycorrhiza microbial communities from riparian zone in the Pacific Northwest, United States - 17_EM | ecosystem: Host-associated > Plants > Roots > Unclassified | place...
TTTTTTTATTGCTTCAAGTGTTTATGATTTATCGAGCATCAATTTTATAAAATCAAACTACAGTAATTGAGAAGCAAAAGGACTAACAAAAAAAATGATGTAAATAAAAAAAAGAACTAACAAAAAAAATGATGTAAATGAAAAAAAATAATGAGTGAGAAAAAAAAAATTTGAGGTGGTTCAGTGTTGACAATCAAAACACAATTTCATGGTTTGCTAAATGCAAATTTCATAAAATCAAAACATAATTGTTAAATAAAAAGCAAAATAAATTAATAAAAAAATACAAATAAAAAAAAGGACCAAAAGACAAAAAAAGTGTTAAATAGGAAGTAAAATGCCTTTATATTAAAGTATCTATACCCATAGATTTACCTCACATCGATAAATCCACTCATCAAAAGAGCCCCGAATCAAACCCCCCTCCTCTTTGGAATCCCTCTAAAATAAAGGATGCAAATAAAAAAAATTATCCAAAAAAAAAAAGGATGTGAATGAAAAAAGAATTGAGATGATTATTATTTATAATTCAAACACCTTTTTATGGATTACAAAGTCGATTTTATAAAATTAAATTATAATTATTAGATAATAAACAAAATGATCCAATAAAAGAAAGATGCTAGTATCCAGTAAAAAAAAAAAGGATGTAAAAGAAAAAAAAAAGATTCAAGGTGGTTTGCTGTTTTTAAGAACAGTGTCTTCACCTGATATCATTTAATGTTTTATATATATATATAATATAATACTCGTATGGAAATTCGTTTAGTTTTATATATATCGAGGGTGCAACTGTTTGTGTATTTTTACGCAGGGACTGTAGTCCACCTTCCTTCACTTCAGGCTTGGATCGATCCGAGCAGTTGGTTGCCTTACCAGACCCGAGCTCGGAAGTTGAGACAATGTCCAATCACACCATGAAGCCCTCGCCTGGGTTACCAAACTCGGCGATTGAATTCAGTGTGCAGAGTTCTCATAAAGTACAATGTGGTATATTTTTCTTCCGACCAGGAATATGTTGGTTCTTTATTAGAAGTTCGATTTTCTCGTTTTCAAAGAAAAAAGAATAGGAAAGGAAACAAGACGGATTATATTTAACGTCGCGGCCTTTTATCACTGATAAGCATGCGTTAAGATTGCAGATGTCACCTACCTTGATCTGAAAACCGAGGAGTTGCGCCTTGAGTTCTTGTCAAGAACGACCGACTACGTTTAAACTAGACTTAGTGGGGTGCGCCAGGCTCTTGCTATAGTGCAACGCATGAGCGACGCCCGAGAGCCCCAGTAGCAAGCTACTGTTATGGACTCTCCCCCTCAAAAAACTAATTTAATATCGTGTGGACCTATGGCCCACGTATCAGATATTAAACTGATAAGAACAGATACTACACTTGATCTTAGCCAAAAGGCCGAGAAAGGTATGATTTGTCTAGCATTCAGCTTTCGTTTATATACACGACTCGTCTCACTTACATGGTCTCTTTAGCGATGTGGGACTATCGAAACGCATTAACATGGCTTGTAACTTGTAAGAAAAACCAAGAACCAGCAGTTTTTCTCACTTGCAAATTGCACAAATAAAAAGAGAATTTCTCTCTTTTGGATGCCTTCCAGTGTCGAGCAATAGATTAAGAAGCAGAATCACTGGTTTTTGGCTAGAAGGTGGCGATCTTGCTGTCAAGATCAAGGCCATGTTGGTCATGTATGGGCTAAAGCTGTTAAACGACTGTCTTTTTTAAGCTAATAAAGCTGCTATAGGAAACAGTGGAGGTAAATTTAAGAGGCTCCCAATTGGGGTCCAGTAAACAAATTTGCGGCAGAGGCATATTTGTTGGTGGGTTATCTCAAGAAGGCAAGTAAAACGTTTGAATTGCGATTGTCATGCTCATATCATCAAGAGAAGGTATCTTCCTTGTTAACTTTCCTTTGATTTCTCAGTAATTAAACAGCTAATTGGTGTTATGGTAACGCATGCCGTTAAATTGGATAGTTTGTCATAGAATACTTGATTGCTGAGAAAGTGGTGGGATGGGAGAGTTAAGTTGAATTTATCGTTTCAGTAGAATGAGAAAACTGCAAGCATAAATCTTCAAACAAAATTTTTGGCCCCTCTTGCTGCTAAGAACTATTGAAGTTATTGTAACTACGAAGGAATTGTTTTAAGGTTGGATGCAATGCTATTGATCAAGGACACATTTGAATTAGATATGGGCATGCACAATAACTAATCAGCCGAAGTAGCTAAAAGAAGCTAAACAAGCAGAAGCAAGTACACAGCTTATTTGATAATATTCCAGTTAAGAAGATTTGATAATTGTGAAGAGAGCACTCTGGTACGAAAATCTCTAGTAAATGTTTTTGCCTGATGGATACATAAAAGTGGGCAGTTCTGAATCTTCTGATGGTATTAAAACTCTACTTAATGATTGTTTATCTTAATAGCCTTTCTTTTTGTGGGCTTGTCTTCATACTTCTTTACATTAAAACGAGCCTCCCCCCCCCTCCAATCGGTCATCATGCTGGTAAGTTAAGCTTTTGCAGGTTGCATAAATGCTTGCACAAGTTAGTCTACTATGCTTTTCTTACAGTTAGCTTTCCTGTGTGTGTTTTAGTTCCTTCTTTGCATTTTGGAGTCATGAGGATGTGATTTTGAGTAATGGGATCAAATTAAACCAGCAGCTGTTTCCAATCCAGCAGAAGAGTTTTTATTGTGACGTTTCATCTTCCCCTTGCCAAGTTTAACTTGAGATATTAACAAATTCAGTGGGCATTGGATTTAGGAACTTCCAGTAGTTGAGAATGGTTTCGGTACAGTGAAAACTTACAGCAAAATGAAACAACGGCCTAAGAAGTGCCATATGTGGACGATGATGGTTTCAATCTAGAATCATGTGTTTTCTGTAACAAATACAATAGCCATGTACAAACCTCGATCTATCCATTCACAAATCTTTTTTTCATTTGCTGCTTTTATTAGGGAGAATTAAAAGCTAAACAATTTTGATTGCCATTTTGATTTCATATGTTGTTTTGTAAATAAAAATTGACATCGTTTCATTTCTTTTGTACAACAATCCTTTTGTTTGAAGATGATCATCTGACTGTCCAGTCTTCCTTGCCAAAATGTTTGAAAGTGGCTGCGCTATAACTAAATAGAATTGCATTTACTTGGAGCAAGGAGCATATGTCTGCTGAGTGCTAGTTTTATCAAAGAAGAGGATAGATCCCGAAGGGAAGATTGCCTTGGAGCCACTGGAAAATCATGAGAAAAGCCAGAGAGGTAGTGGAAGTTTTGAGTAAGATACTGAACGATGCCTTGCTGCTTGTAGCACATCATTTTTGTCCTTGATTTTGTTTTCATTTATTTTTTGTCCTGTTTTATTTTTATTGCTTGCCATATATGCGAGAACAATCTTCAATTGCTTTAGTGTTCTTTTAGCTATGATGGTAGATGGCTGGTGCCAGGGACTCAGGTTTGGGAACTCGAAGGTCAGCTAATGAGGGCAGAGGTGTACCTGTCCATTGCAACAATGAAATGCAATCGGGGCAGAGATGGTTATATTAAAGAATTATCATTTTACGTAAATACGCAGCTAATTAGAATTCCGAACTGTCAAAATCGTCATTTTTTTCCTAAACGCTCATTTCAGCTTCTTACATTATTTAAAAATTCTAACACAACTTTCAGTCATGCAGGGAAACCAAAATTAGATCAGGGAGTGTACCTCTACTCCAAGCTGTTGAGTTTGTGGAAGCTCCAGGATCTTTGTTATTCCACATGCTTACATGGTCATTGTGCAATCATTCCTGGAAAACGAACATGCTTTCACCACTCAAGTGCCATGACCATCGTAGAGAGAGATTTTACACAGAGATGCAGAGAGTTATTCTTAGAGAGTTTTTTAGACTCAAGTTCTGATCCATGTACTGGCTAGTTGGTTTTCCTTTTGAAAACTAGCTAGCAAGTTCATGGATCGGAACTCTCAGTCTGAAAAAACTGATGAGCTGGTTTTTTATTGGCAAAGTTCCCGTTGATTTAGAGGACATAATCCTGCATTATGCAGTACATGATCATGATATTACCTTTTCCCTCTGTTATGCATTGACAGTCATCAGTTTGCACATGTATTAGAGTCCTTCTTGCTAGTGGATTCTATATTTACATGTATGACAAATGCAATGTTTTTCCTCGAATTCGCTTCAGATTGGAAAGCAGAAGTTAGGGCATCGTGGGAGTATGTATGCATGCTCATTATGCCCCTACTGATGCCTGCATATAATTGGTAGAAAACTGCATGCAGGCAATGTATGGGCAAATTTACCTTGGATTTTATGTCCCTGATGACCTGAGGTAAAAACAGTAACAAGGACCGAAGTCTTTCGCAAGTTGTTCTCACGGGGATGGATTCATGTAACATTACTTTTCAGAGATACACATGTGCCACGTAATGGATTGATGTGCCTTCTCTTTGGCTTGCTTTCTATATAATGAACTTGAATTTCAAGCATAACCAAAAAATATTTTATATCAGAACTAAATTAAATATGAAGCAATTCTATTATTTGTTTATCGTCCTCTCTGTGCTGTACATTTTATATTGTAGGGTTGATGGTTGTGATCCTGATTATGGTGGCTGTCGATGAAGCAATGATGCGAGTGGTTGCAATCGTGATGATAATGGTGGGGACTTTGATGGACAAGATCAATGTGGTGGTGGCCAAATGGGAATTAGGTGGAGGAGGGTAGGGTGGATTTGGCAGTGGTTTTGGTATGTGGCAGTTATGGAGGAAGAGGAGATGCTGGTGGCGGTGGAGTTGGAAGTGGCAGTGTAGGTGAATGTGATCATGGTCAACGGTGCTCCTAGCTAGGATGTCAAATGTGTGTTGGATGCAGAGCCAGCTTGGTTTAATTTTTTAATGCTCGCATCAGTGCCTATTCCATGATGTTTCCATTTTGTAATACACGCACAAACCCTTCAATTTTGTGTGCATCTAGCAGAACTGTCTTTCATTATCTTAGTTAATGTCTTGTAAGTTTGTTTTCAGGTGGTAAGGTTGTTGCATTAGCAGTCCATCTCAAGGGTTGCGCATGCATATCACTCTCATACATGCTAGCTACCTTAATTCTCGTAATGTTTATCTTGTAGTAGATGACAGTGTCTTGAATAAATACACAATAATTGTATATGTGATTGCTACTGACTTAATTATCTTACACTGTCTGAATTTTGCTTTCAATGGGTTATATTAGTTGCTTTCATAGCATTTGACTAGCTAGCTAGACACAGTCAGGCCTGTGACAGCAACAAAGGCAATGCCTGTCTCCACCATTTTGACTTTTGCTTTTCTTTAATTTGGAGTTAATGTATATATACTTCTTCTGTCTGGGATTTATTGTCAATAAATGCACATTAGACTGATCTGAACTGCTGCATGACACTGCCTGTACAGGTGGTTTACATGCAAAATTCGAGTTCTGATTTTATCTGTAATAGTCGAATCGAAGAAACAACTTCTTAGAAAGATTAAATAACAAAAGCTGAAACTGCATGCAAATTTTATCCTTTTAGAGAGAAAACGTATGATTGGACTCTCTTATATATGATTTTAAACTGTGTTTCAATTCGCGAAACTACGGTGGATGGTGGGGGCTATATATGACATCCCAAACTTCAGAGAAAATTTTACATTTTAGTGTTAGAATTTTGAACATGTTTAATTATAGTCTTCAATTTTATATATTATACACCCAAATTAAAATCAATTATTTTCTTATCCATCCCCCAATTTGAAGTTTTTGATTTGAAGTTTAATCAACAAATAATATAATATCTTAAGAAAGCAATCTCGTATAAATGTTATTATCTCTAATAGCAACAATTTTTTATTTTTTTATTCGTCTAAATGTCTTTTACGACTCTCAATATATATATATATATATATGCGTGTATTTAGTTTGTAATGTTAAGGGTATTTTAATTTGGATTAACAATGGAAGGGGGAGTGCTTTGTAGTTTCTGATTCATTAATTTCTTGGTATTTGACTATTTCTCGAGGCTTTGCTGATGTTGTTTTCATGTTTATTATAGGAGTAAAAATAGCTTTTACTCTTCTTCATTGTATTTTTATTTATTTTCTTTTAAATTCTTTTTTATAATCAGATTGACCATTTAATTAAATCCTCAAATATTATATAAAATAAAACCAGTTACTATACAAAAAAAACATATATACAGAAAAAGAAGGTATTTTTTTTATCTTTTAGAAAATGATGAATTTATAAGGAAAATTTTAAGGCAATACCTTGCTTAGAGTATTTGATTTGGGTATTTGGATATTATTGAACTAGTTTGGGAATTAATAGAATAAAATTGAAATAAGGAAAACATTATCATGTCTGCTTATGTTAATTTTTTTATCTTCTTTTTTTTCCATTAATCTCTCTATTTTCTTATTGTTCTCTCTTGTTTTTACTTGCCTGCTAAAGCGCCATAAAATCTATAGATATTCAAAATTTGATATCTTGCGAAGCGATTAAAATCTCTACAAAAATTAAGAGAAACTCAGGTGTAATTTTTTTTTCTTGAAAAATATGTGACCTTCCATGAAAATATTTAGTTTTTAGGATTTTCACAAATCTTGTAAGGAAAATTTTCTTATAAACTAGAAGTAAAAAAGGGGTTATGACAATAGTGAACTCCGGTGGTATATGCCCCGGCCCTGGCTACGTATACTGTCACAAAATCTAATATATAGTTCGATCATGGGAGCATAAATTAAGCAGAAGTAATTGTGCCTGAAATATCATAGCCAAATCGCCAAAGCCTAGCATGCATGCTTGGTTCTGGTTATGTTTTCTAGTTCACAAATCACAGACACAACTAACTAATTATGCCAAGAGACAAGGTAATTACAATGATAAATCCCAGCTGGGACAAAATTAACACGAGGTTTTGCTAAAACACGAAGGCAACAACTGCAATTATCATTGAAACATAAAGATAACAACACATACAGCATAAGATGTGTCCAAGGAAACAACTATTTGACAAGGATAATAACTCGCACTTAACACAACGACCTGTCTCAGATAGTTCACTAAAAGTCTAAAACACCAAACCAAGCGCAAAAACATTAAGCTAATTATTGACTTAAGGGGATGGTAGAGTCGAACCACCAGCACCACAAGCTGCACCTCCTACACCACCAAGACCACCAAGACCACCAGTGCCAAGGCCAGTAGCACCTCCTATTCCACCAACCCCTCCAACCCCTCCATATTTGCCAATTCCACCAAGGCCACCAATAACTGGCAGACCACCAATGATACCAGCGTAACCTCCCATTCCAGCAAAGCCACCAACACCACCATAGATGAAATTCTTTTTGTCTTTAAGGCCAGTGCTGCTAGGTGAATCGGCAGCTGGTGCACTAGCATGCAATACTTGCTCTTCATTAGGGACAGCATTATTGCTATCAAGATCAACATCATCACTTGGAACATTACGTGCTGCTGTTGCATGCACAAATGCTAAAACAAGCACAAAAATCACAACCCAGCTAGCCATCGCCCTCTCTCTTTCTCTCTGATATACTTTTGAAGCAATACTTGAGCTAGTGTTGTTGCATGGATGTGGATTTTATAAGGATTTGAAGGGTGGGTAACGGTTGAGGATAATAAAGGGGTTATAGTAAATGACAATGAGACATAGCTCTCGTAATCTCGAAAAGGGAAATTCTTTGAAATTAGAACCAGAGAGTTAGGTGAATCAAAAGTAGTAAAATTTAAGGAAGTCATGTGTCATGTCATCCAAGTGATTTGCCAGGTCTGTCTGTGGTGTTAAGCCTCATTAAACAGTGCCAAATACATACATTTTTGTCCTCTGGGACAGAGTACAGATTAACAGATCATCCTTCATAATTTATATATATATATATATATTATATATAATTTATATAATGGATCGTATAAAGATAACTATATAGATTAAAATCTGAATTAATTATAGCTTAGTTCTGCAATTTAGCAAAAATATTATTTGATCTCTAAATAATTGGTCCACGTAAAGAAAGAATTTCGGGAGGGTTCAAACAATTTTTCGAATAAAGAAATATTTAAGCAAATAAGTATTTTCCATAACTATGTAGTTTTAAACCCTGATGACGTTCTTGACATGCTAATCTTAATCCTATTATTAAAGAAGGTCTTGATGAACATATGGACCAATCACGCTAAAAGTTTTAAATAATCTGTATAGTTAACAATCAAAGAAATTATCAAGCATAGCAAACCCTCCCACCCCTGAGAAAAGAGGAAGAGGAAGAAGAAGAAGAAGATTTTTCATGTGTAGAGAAACTCTTTCTTCAAGGATTGCTAATTTTTATGCACCAACGGCTCCTGATATGGAAGCATATTCTGTAGAGAAAAGACTAACTGTAAACATATTTTCATATCTTTTAAGTTAAGGATTCCCTTTTCAAAACTAATTTGAAATTAAGTTACATAACTTCTATCATAATAGAAATTATTAATTTTCACACTTAGAAAATTGGGATTGAATTCTAAGCTGGGAAGGTTGAAGACTCTCTCGGACCTAGTATTGAAATCCATGCAGGTCTATTACGGCATAAATTGATTTTGGAATTTTTATCGTAGAGATGTGCTGAAAACTATTTCAAAATACAAAACAAAAATGAAAAAGAGTTCTGCGTCAAATCTAGCCTAGAAATCTATCAAGGAAGGAGGGAGTTGCAAACAAGTAGTCCATGAATCATGATGGCGGATGCTTTTTTGTTAATAAAAAAATAAGATTTTATGGTTTTTTTTCCTTCAAAATATACTAACTCCTAACCATGGAAATCTATATTATCGGAATAGAGACTTTTGTAGAATTTCCATTTTGTGATTAATTAAAAACTTTTCATGATGTTGAATATAAAAGAAAGTGCATTATGGGATTAATTATACTGCCGATTAGTTTTTTTTTCTTTCAAAAATAACAATTCGTAATAATGGAAATATATATTCTAGGAATAGAGATTCTTCTATAATTCCTATTTTATAACTAATTAATTACATTTATATTTTTTTTTCTTTTGTAATAGTCAACCGTTCGTTGTGTTAACATGTGAACCAGTCATATAATGTAGAAATTTTTCTAGGATTGCTATTGTATGGCTAATTAAATCATATAATATAAAAATTACGCTATATTTGGAAACGGTGAATATGCCAATATAATTATTGCAGGGGATATAATTAAATATATGGAAACCCTGCTGAACCTCTCAAGAAATATAAAAGGTGTACTGTGCTGATAAAAAAAACTCACCTACACTACCATCGCAGAAAATCATAGAGGTGAAACAAATGGCTGTAAGACATTCCTCTGTCAAGATATCGATCATCGCAATCATGGTCATCGCTCTCCTCTTTGCAATAGGTACACACACACACACATAAATATATATAGAAACTGAAGCTGTTGCTTATGTTTACTTATCTGTGATATGTTCCTGTAAACTTTTGTTTCTGTCTCGTAATTAATCCTCTTACAACTTCACACAGTGAACTAACATCCTTTTCAAGATCACACAAACAGTAATTGGTCACCAGATTACATATAATTATAATAAATAAATCTACCAAACAGACAACTTTCAAAACACTTAATCTCTTTTGCAAGAGTACTCGGGCAAAACCTCGTTGGCTGCGTGCACTGGAACAATGATTTTCCGGGTTGTTATATATGTTTTTATTCACTTCTTAGTTTAGATAGGTAGGATTATAAGTCAAGATAATTAGATTAAAAGTTGAGGACCTCGCTCAAAGGCGTAAAGGGTTGGTTCTCAATCTTCTGTTCAGACGATGGACTAACAACGAAATATGCAAAGCTAGTGAAATCTTGAGGTATAAGGTTCCCGTGGCTTGTAAAAATGCCCAATTATTTTTTTAGTAATTGGAAAAAATATAATTAAATTATCATAAGAAAAAACCAATAAAAGGACTATGTAACAAACAAATATGAAAATTGGGATTCAATAATGGGTTTTTAAAACCAAAGGATTAATTGATTATTTCACTAAAAAACAATGAGATTAAAAATATTTTTTTTTAGAGCACCCAATTATCCTTTAAGAAAAACTATCATATTGACATGCGTGTGTATATTACCTTGTGGAAGTTAGAAAATTAATTTTCTCCTCTTCTCTAAATACAATCAAACTCTTAACAATAGAAGATTATGTTTATGTTTTCAGAGAAAAAGGAAAAAGAAAAAAACGCTTACTGATGCTTTGCTTGCAGGAGAGGCTGCGCTGGTTTGCGTAGAAAGATGTGGAGTCCATCCTGACTGTAATGCCTTTTGCAATCGCCTTGGTTACAGAGGAGGCCAATGTCTTCCACCAGTTTACGTACAATGTTGTTGCAATCGGTGATGGATTTCTCTTTATTATTAGTGGCAAGACAGTTGTTGTGATACCTTTCTCGAGGAATAAAACAGGATGGTTATAATGCCATTCTCAAGGAATAAAATTCATTATTCGTCTCTTATATTTTTTTCACCTTGCTAACCTTTGCTGTGTTTTATTCCTAAATATAAATAAAAAAGAAAGAAAATATGAGAAGGTATAAAAAAATTACTAGATTGGTGTCCAGTGCTATGATGCAGACTAGAATAAAATGTATTTTAACATAAAAATAATAATTAAGTATTATTAACATGTTTTCGGGTTCAGTTTTATCATAATCAGACTAAGTCTAAAAAAAATCTAATTGAGCCAAAATAAAACCTAGTTAGGTTCAGTTTGACCAAGTTAAACTAAATCCCGTATTAAACTAGGTTTGACGTTGGTAAAACCAGGCACCAAAGTAGTCCAGCCAAGCCCATGTTAAACTACATTCGATCATGGTCAAACTCAGCCCAAAAGAAGTGCAACCAAGCCTAAGGTGGGCTCGGTTGGGTTTGGTTTGACCGGGTCAAATTAAATTTTATATTAGGCTAGTTTTGATCCAAAAAAATCTAATTGAGATTTGTTTTGATTGGATCGAATCAAGCCTTAATGTTGGGCTAAGGTTTCACCGTGGTCAAACCAAGCCCACAGGCTTAGCTAAAAATCATTATATATTTTTTCTTATTTTCTTTTTGAACCCTTGTCATCGAGTCCCCCAGAAACGAAGTTATGATGAGAAGGTATGGACCGAGCCATGGAGGAGAGATGTCCAAACAATTTGACCTGGCACTCCTCAGCTCACTTGCTATTCAGGTTAAGCCTCTACGGATGAATTGGTAAGCTATGGAAGCATGGAGAAAAAGGTGCACAGAATGTGATCCAATTCTCCCGGAAATTAAACAAAGAATGACCCGCGAAAGATGGATCACCACAATGGAGGTAACCGACCAGAGGGCTGAGAAGCATTCCAGAGACTGACAAGTGGAAGTGGTTTCATTAGGACCTGTGAAGTAAATTAACCTTGCTGGTTTTCACTTGGAAAGGAGAACAACAATCAAAAACTAGCTTAGCATATTTAGCATACCAAGAAGATGTCAACCCTGAAAATTACTTCGATGCTTTCCAAATTCCTTACTGCCAGAGGGAAAACGACAAGCATTGGGAGGCCGAGCCATCGTGTTTTTGTCACTGCCACTTCTAGACCACTGCAAGTGAGTTGCCTGTAATTTCTGGCATATATAAACATGTTTGTGTGTACCTGTGTGTCTGGACAATTTTGTTCAGTTTTTTGTTCACAGTCATTCATATTTTATACCTTAAAAACGTGTAAGAAAGAGATTAGTTTTCTCGTACAAATTTTCTTCAATTCAATAACATTCTTGGATTACGATACATTGGTACAACAATGGCATGTTCCACCAAACCCGTAGAGAAGACAATGTGTGTGGTCTCTAACCAATTCAAATCCTGAAATCCACGCACTTTTTTCACTGAAAATTACTAAGTAAACAAACGGGCCATGCTTTTGCTTAACTAATTAAAACACATCATGATCGATCATTCATTTTTATAACTTGTGTATGAAAGATTCGGAGTATATAGTGCTTTTTTCCTCCAAAAAACTTAACAAGATCTACAGGACAAAAAGGATAAACAGACAGCAGAGGCATGTCAGAGTGTAACAGAGGCAGCAGAATCAGTTAAAGATGGTGCAAGATCAGTGAAGAAAGCTGCTGAAACTGTAAGAGCAGTGTTAATGAACATCATCTGTACAGAAATGTGCATATATATATAGACTTCAATCAAAAGAACGTATTAATTGTGCATAAATTATAGAGAATATTAATAAATCTGTTATTGTTTTGTGCGAGATGATCAGGTGACAAATATGAGTAAGGAGGTGACAAAAAAAGTATCTGAAACTGCAGAAGCCATCACAGACAAGGCTGCTTCAATTATCAAGGAAAAAGTAGTTGGCAAGTAGATTGATGCTTGCTGTCATGATCAAGAACACAAAGAGACTAATATTTTCATTTCTATTAGTTTCTTAATTCCTTCAACTTTTTGTAACTTGCCTTTTCTCAAGTTGATAAATGTTCGATTTTCTCTGTTTTTTACCTTCTTAATTTAATTTTCTCTGGAATACTAACGTAGACATTATAATAAACTAAAGACCTTAAGCTAGATGAAACGCCTCTTGCGACGTTCGTGCATGATCTTGGGTTTAGATGCTCTGTTTCTGCTTCAAAATATATTAGGGCCAGGTGAGCTATGGCTGTATCATCAACAATATCATATTATACCTAGAACTGAAGTTGCTGCAATAAACATGCATGGGCCGGCAACGTTTAGTGGCACCAGGACATGGCTAATTAAGTGATCCTAGGTGGGAATTCTGTGAACGGGCAGACACTACATCATCTAAGCCGACGACGTCCATGCCCAATTAAGTGATTGAGTTGAGAGTTATTACCATCTGTCATTAGAAACACCATATAAAGACAAAGTAACCCTGCAATATATAGAACAGACGAGTTACATTATGCGGCAATATACAAGATGGTGCGCGCGCTTCAGCATTGCCAAGTCTCCCCACTGCCTGGCACCGTCTCTGAGAAGTCACTACCTTCAACCTTTTTTGATCTTATGTATTTGCATATTT
>Ga0307515_10017360_pt1 | contig 13114 bp, 7 predicted proteins | sample 17_EM_MG_FD_194513 | JGI IMG/M metagenome (GOLD analysis project Ga0307515, IMG submission 194513) | Populus trichocarpa ectomycorrhiza microbial communities from riparian zone in the Pacific Northwest, United States - 17_EM | ecosystem: Host-associated > Plants > Roots > Unclassified | place...
GCTTTCCTCCGATTCAATTCTTAATTCTTTAATGATTCTTCAATTCAGTCTCCAAAATTAAATTAACTGGATGTATAACATGCTAAGAGGAAAGGGTAAAGGAGAGAGGGTGGGGGGGGGGGGGGGATGCTAATCTCACCTACCATATTACTAACCTTGTCAGCACGATGCCGGTCCAAGCTCTAGCACAAATTATAGACACGTGACTTATCAGTACGGTGACAAGCAACCATTCACTGGGGTTACATGGCAAGTGTGGGTACATTAATTGTTAGTGTAGCGTCTGATTTTTTCTCCAATAGCTATCACCAATGGTAAGTATGATGTCAACTTTCTCACCAATCACAGAGCCATCCTTTTCCACTAATGGCACAATCAAGCAAAACAACGAGCAACTTATTCTTCTTTCACACTTCACCTAAAAATTTCTTTTCATATATATATAAACACACTATCAAAAAAATTAATAAATACAAACAGAAATACCGAAGAAAAACTTCCGTCGAAAATATACTGATGGATTTTACCAACGGCAATTACCGATGGAATAAATGTCGTCGGTAAAATCTGTCGGCAAAACCATTGGTAAACTATGAACACTGTTCATCATGTCAATTACAAAGAGAATCACCAATGGAATTTTCCTTCAGTATTTTTTAGAGAGCTCTGGAACTGTTCACTTTCCCAATTGCACTGTTAATTACTGTTCTTTACAGACAAAATCACCGACGGATTGAAAAGTCGTCGGTGTTATTTGACTGTTTTCTGAAAAATTTAAATTAAATTAAAAAATTAAATTAAATATTACCGATAGAATCACCGATAGATTTAAATTAAAGATTGTGGTAGTGATATATGAGCTTCTAATTGGTTTAGATAAAAACAATAAACAAAAAACATGTTACAAGAAATTTTTATTCAAAGTTTTTTATTTAAAACTTTTCCTTTATAGTCTCTCTCTTTAAATTGTGTTATGATTATTTTTTTCTTTTAGGCACCTCACACAATTATTATTCAGTAAAATATTTTATAAATAGTAAAATAGAGTTAGTCAACACTCGAGTCATTATACATGTGGTATATATGTTATTTGTTTAGTTATAAACTCAGGAGTAATTTTCACTTAATAGCTAAAGAGAGACTTAGTTAAATTTAATTATATTATTAAGATTAGTTAAATTTAATTATATTATTAAGATTAATATAATATAATATAGAGATAGTTCTGGAAAACAAAACGGATATAAAGTGTTTTTCTATCCACCTAACATGTATGGTTTTTCCTTCAATCAATTAATCATTAAAGTCAATATTAATCTTGATAAGGATAATCTAGAGACATCACTTATGGATTAATTATTAATGTTGGAGGTGCAATTGGGACTAATATTAACATTCATAGGTACAATTGTTTTTTTATTATTAACATGGATGTTCGAGTCAGCTTGCACACAACTCGATTAATCTCACGGGCCCTGTAGTTAACGTCCATGTAAACCTCTAGTGATTCTGAGATGACTCAAACTCGTGACTATTGAAGACCAAACTCAAGGCCTGATTAATTGAGTTACCCCTCAGGGTTTAGATATAATTTTTTTTTACATCTAAACTATGTGCTTTCCCCGTTAGAATTTAAAAAAAAATATTTTCTTACAATTTTCTCTAATATTTGAACCAGGGATAATAATTTGAGAATCAAACTCATTTGATGATCATTTAAGCATTTTAGGATCAATAATGCCAAACTACAACTTTATTTGAAATCTTAGATGAGTATTTAGAAATTTTAATAGAAAATATAGTTAACTAGTGTACCAGTTATTTGTTAATTATGTTTATTTGATTAATTTTATCACCAATTCTCAATTACTTTACCAATTGATTAATTACACAGCCAATTGATATTGATTATTCTACTAAACCAATTACAGTGCCAGCTTGTTGATCCAGTAACACCATTAATTTGCACTTATTGCATATCTAATTTTAAAATTATATATACCATTGATTAAAATTTTAAATGTATTAATTAAAATATTAATATACTTGTTGCACTTGTAATTGATTTGAATTATAGAATTATTATCCAAAAAAAGAAATTTACTCTATCAACTTGATCAAATTACACTCCTATCTACTATTAATTAATTGTAATTTTATGCCTTCCAACCTTGTATTGGATAATCTAAAGAGATATCCTTTTTATCTCATACTTGAATTTCAGATAAAAAATAGTAAATTATCCTTGATAGTATAAGATTATATCTTGTTAGTTGTTAGTGACGATCTCCTCATTCTCAAAAATTGTAGAAGAACATAACACATTTTCAAAAAAAACTCTTCATCCTCAAGAGTTCAAGCATCAATAGACTCCACCTTTCTAGGAGCTCTAGATTACAACTTCAAATCTTGAATTAACACATAGGATAATAATTAAAGTTCTACTATTTAAAGTTCTACTATTATTTATATCCTTTATATATATAACAATCTTAGTTGATACTTTTCTGAAGCTAACGGTATCATAGCCTTTATAAGACCATCATCTTTTTTTTTTCTTTTTCAGATCCTCAATGACTTCCTCATCTTCCTCACCTTCTAATATTTTTGTCAACTCTATTGTTGTCCCAACACTCTTTAATATTCCATTTACTATCAACATCAAGCTTAATTCTTTTAATGACCTTGTATAGAAAGCCCAAGTTATACCTTACTTCAGAAGTCAAGTTGTCTTTGGCTATCTTAATGGCACCATTCCACCCCCCACATAATGACATTGATGCTTCTCATCCCAGCAAAGATATTATAATTAAAATTCTCAACCCATAATATAAACATTGGCTTTATTAAGATTCATTAATCCTTATTACAATCAATTCTTCCCTTACTAAGGATATTCTTACTCAAGTCATGTCTAACACAACCTCTTGTGAAGTTTGGCTTGCACTTTAACATAACTTTTCTTCCCTCTCCAGTGCTAAAGCCATTCAGATTTTCACTCAACTAGCTACTACATCGAAAAGCACCATGTCTGCCAATGACACTTTCTCTCTATTAAACATATGGTTGATGAACTTGTCATTGCTAGATAACCCCTCAAATATGATGACATTATACATATGTACTTACTGGCCTTAGTCAAGAATATGACTCCTTAACCTCCACCATTATTTCTCGTCCTAATCTCGTCACATTGAAATAATTATACTCCCTGTTTCTCATTAGTGAATCACATATAACTCATAATAATCAACATTATTTTCTTTATTGCCTCAATCAACTTAATCACCAAGAAACCTCAATAGACTCACCAGTCTATTTTTTTGGCCAATTGCTCATTTTCAAACTTCCAACCGTGGTCGTGGTGGTTATCATGGTAGAGGATGTCTTGGTCGTTCTTATTATCGTGATTCATATCAATTATCTACAATCAGTTGTCAGGTATGTTTCAAACCTGGTCATATTGTAAGAAAATGCTATTATAGTCTGTTGAGGTTTCCTGATGAACTTGTCATTGCTAGATAACCCCTCAAATATGATGACATTATACATATGTACTTACTGGCCTTGGTCAAGAATATGACTCCTTAGCCTCTACCATCATTTCTCGTCCTAATCTTATCACATTGAAACAGTTATACTCCCTCATCTTATTAGTTAATCACGTATAACTCATAATAATCAACCATTTTTCCCTTATTACCTCAGTCAACTTAGTCATTAGGAAACCTCAACAAACTCACTAGTCTACTATCTAGCCAATTGCTCATTTTCAAACTTCCAACCATGGTCGTGGTGGTTATTATAGCAGAAGATGTCTTGGTTGTTCTTACTATCATGATTCATATCAATTATCTGCAATAACTTGTCAAGTATGTTTCAAACCACACTGCAAGAAAATGCTATCATAGGTTCAATCTTTCCTATCGGGATTCATAGACTCCTACCACTCCGCCACAAGTTATAGTTGTTGTGATTTCTGAACACACTGATAATGATTTCTCTACTAGCAAAATATTCATCTCTCATCCTGTTGTCTTTGATGAATCTCTTTACCCATCTAAAGTTCTTGAATCTGTAAAACCTATTACCTAGTTAAATCATGTTGTTTGTCTGCTTAACATAAATTCATCATCTTCAAACAACTCCTTGTCTGCAGGTAACTCCTCTCACTGTCCAACACCAAGCCCTTTGAATATGATCTCATTGTCACATCATTTGTTTGATCCTAATATAGTTCTGAATTCTCCTATTAGTGACATCATTCAATATCACCATGAAGTTCAATTAGATGCTTCTATCATACCTTCTATACCTCTCAAACATTAGAATATTCATCTCATAATTACCAGATTTAAGAATAACATCCACAAACATAAATTGCTATCTGATTCTCATATCAAACATCCCCTTCTAAAAGCTCTCTTGGCTACAGTTCAACCAATGAAAAAGAGCCCACATGTTATTCAGAAGTTGTCAAACATCACAACTAGCATAGGCGATGAATAAAGAATTTGATGCCTTATTATCTAATACAACCTAGATTTTAGTTCCTCACCTCATCATATTAACCTTGTTGGCTGCAAATGGGTGTACAAAACTATTAAAAAAAAAAGTTGATGGTCGCATTGAACGATTCAAAGCATGACTGGTTGCCAAAAGATGTCATCAATAAGAGGATATTGATTTTGGTAAAACTTTTAGCCCTGTGGTAAAACCTATAATAGTAAGGATGGTACTCTCCATAACAATTTTTCGTGGCTGACATCTTAGAAAAATTGATGTCTAAAATGCCTTCATGTATGAATTTTTATATGAAGATGGCTATATGGCTCAACTTCTTCACTTCCTTCATCCTCAATTTTCTTAGCATGTTTGTAAACTCCAGAAGTCTCTCTACGGTCTTCGTCATGCCCCACGTTCATGGTTTTCTCGCTTGATTGATAGGTTACAATCCATTGGTTTTATTAGCAGTCAAGTTGATCATTCTCTCTATGTTTATAACCATGGCTCCACTCTTATTTAATTTTTAATTTATGTCGATGACATAATTTTAATCAGTGCTAATCTGTCTTCTATTAATCGTGTCATAATTCTACTACAGGACTTTCTTATTGTCAAATATATGGGTAGCGTCAACCTTTTTTTAAGCATTGAAGCCATCCTAATGATCATGGTTTTTTTATCTCAGAAACGCTACATTCTTGATCTTTTTATACGCAGTCAGATGAACAAATCCAAACCATATATTACTCCAATGTCAACATCACAACATTTAACCAAATCCAATGGTGCTCCATTCCATGATCCTCTTTTATATCACAATATAGTTAAGGATTTGCGATATCTCTCTTTTAGAAGACCTAACCTTGTTTCTGCTATATATAAAGTTAACAAGTATATGCAGAATCCAATGTAGTTGCACTAGGTAGCTGTCAAACATATATTGTGTTATTTAAAGCACACCATTCATTATACTTTACTAATCTAACCATCTCATGATCTTAAGCTACAAACATTCAATAATGCCGACTGGGCATCACACCAAGATGACAAACGTTTTATTAATGCTTATTTTGGCACAAATTTGATTTCATAGAGTTTTAAGCAGTAACAAATTGTTGCTCGCAACAACACCAAAGCTGAATACAAGGCCCTTGCTAATGCTGCTACAAAAATTCAATGGTTCAAGTCCTTATTACATGATCTTGGTATAAAACTTGCTCAGTCTCTAATGTATAGGAGACTCCTTATCCTCAAAAGTTCAAACATCAACAAACTCCACCTTTTTAGAAGCTCTAGATGAAAAATTCAAATCTTAAATTAACACATGTATAAGTATTTATGTAGGATAATAGTTAGAGTTCTACCATTATTTAAATCTTTTATATATACACTATAAATGTATCACATATAAGACAATTTTCGTTGATACTTTTCTGAAATTAATACATTTCAAATTGATCCATAATTTGTTTTCTTGATGAATATACAATCTAATATATAAAGCAAGGAAAAAGCTGATTTTGGAATTAATGATTTTAGCAAAAGCCTAAAATTTGTTCTTTTTTCTGTGTTCCTTTTAAATTGATTTCTTTTTAGACTATAAAGAGATACATATTTAAACAACTATTCAACTTAGGAATTTTCAACTAAACTTTAGTTGATATAATTATCTCATGATATGATATGATGATTGCATTATATATTTCATTGGATTTGCAGCTAGTAGGTGCTTTAACTTCATTAGATATCCTATAACTCTTTCATTATTCGCCACTTTTAATCTTTTTCCTCATCCTTGAGATAGTTGACATTACAATTGAATTCATCAAATATGCAGCATTTACTTTTATGACTCGATGAATATGAGATGCTGGGAATGAAACTAGATGTTCTTGGAAGAGAATTAAGTGTTTTTTTATAGAATAAAGTTGAGCTTGTATTGTTTGGAATATGTCACTAATAGAATGGGAAAAATAAATGGATATGCAGATGAAAAATATTTCGTCATGGTTTACCACCAAAACACCAATGAAATTTTTTGTTGACATGTCAAATTGCTAATGGAGTTTCCATCAACAATTATCAGAGGAATTAAAACTCAACATTCCTCTCATCTCTCTATGTTTTCCTCTTCTTTCAATCCAAATTACAATAGCCCTATCTTTCCCTAAAAAATTTCGACAGCCCCTCCCCCTCACAAACCATATAAATCTTTAATGGTCCTGAAGGAACTCAAACTCGTAATTATTGGAGAGCAAGCTCAATACATTACCAGTTGAGCTACCTCTCAGGGTCAGGATGTGTTGTATATTTAACAATAAATATAGAGGAACAATATTTATAGCAATGGACTTCAAAAAAAAAAAAAAAAGCAATGTGCCATGAAAAGGCTATAAAAACCCAACACACAATCATAGTTCATTTTGTTTCAAATGTCAGTAGCATTGAGAGGCCGACAAATAACATGAATTATTTTATTTTATTTTATTACTTTAAATGTACAATTAAGTAATCTATTCGTGCATTAAAAAAGAAAAAACCAAGACTATCCCTAGACTCTATATATATATATATATCGCTTCCAAGAGTATTTTTAGTATTTTTATTGTCCATGAAAATAAAATAGAAAACCCATTATTTTTATCATCCAAGCCAAGTATTTTAAATTCAATTGGAAAATCATAATTTGATTGCTCCAATTTACAGCACACATGAGTCATGTACTACATACACTGTTTAAGAAACATTTTTTTTAGTTTATTATTTTATTAGCGATCATAATTTTATTTTTGATTTATTATTAATATATTTTTAATTTATTATATTAAATACATGCATTATGTTTTCATTTATCGGTTGATAAGTTTCGTGATATAAAAAAACACGTATCCATAATATCGATGTCCCTTTCTTTCATTCAAAATTAAATTTTAATTCTACGTATAGCATAGCAAAGGTACATAGACTGGAATTTATTGATCGAGACTAACCTAAGCCGACCTTGTGTGAATTATTTAATTGAATCCGAACTCTCCAAGTCAATGCTTATTAACAAGTACATTATTGATGCGTGATTGATAACAGCCGCACAATGAGAAATTCCCACACACATTTCCAGTCTTGACTAAGAAAATAAATTGTCAAAAAATAAAAAATAATCAGGATTATTCATAATAATCTGTGTATATGAACAGTGCCAGAATTAAGAGGAGGCAACCAGGAGCTCGCACCCTGCAAAACATTTTAATTTTTTTATTTAATATTTAAATATAAATAAATTTTTTAATAATATATCTTGTTAACTTCCTCAATTAAATAATATCAGCTCTGCCAGCCGGTATCTAAAATGAAATTCCACACGTTTTAATATTTAGAATAATAATAATAATAATAAGGTATAATATGGACAAGACGCGGCTTGGCAAAGGAAAAATCGGCAATGAAGCATTTAGTCAGTGGTTGATGGAGTCAGACTCTCTTTGCAAAATAAGAAATAAGACAAGGGTGAATGTTTTAAGGAAAAGCATAATGAAACTCATTTTTGAAAATTTGCAATTATCTAACACTAATGTAACCCATGACCTGCAGATTAGATCATTCTCAATTTTCCAATTAATAATTGAATTTAGTTGGCATTAATTTATTTTCAACTCTTTTAATAATAAAAAGAAAAACCCTTTTAACTATATTAATTTTTTACTTGGTATTAAAAAACCTTTCATTAAATTAAGTAATAGAATTTTTTAGGGTGTGTTTGAAAGTGTGATAACGGTTGCTTTTTAAAGTGATTTTCATTCTAAAACACATCAAAATAATATATCAAAAAATAATATGAAAAAATAATATGAAAACATAAAAAAAACTATTAATTTGAAGTAAAAATAAAATTTAAATTTTAAAAAAAATATTTTTAAAATACAATGTAAAACACATCCTAACTCTCTATCAATCATCATTTAAGGACAAAACTCAATGGTAGGTAGTATCAATGTAAACATGAGATATTTAAGAAATTGAGGTTGACTTTGCATGGGGGGGGGCTCACAAGTTCGTCAAATCCCAAATTCCGCTCAATGACAATTTTAGTTTGTCGTGTTGACTTGCTGTTCAAAGTCTTCTCCTGTTAACTTGCAGACCATCTTCATTCCTCTGCACACGACAATGCAAGGCTACACCTCTAGCTATCCATTACACATTAAAATTGACAAAAAATACAAAATACAAAATCTAGATTAGAAAAACAAGGCAAAACATGATAAAATTCAGATTTTAGATGAATGAAATGTCAACTCAAGCAAAAAATAACAAACTAAAAGAATAAGCTTGTATGATTTTAGGCAAATAATAAATTTCCATGTGTTTTTTAATCAATAAAAGAATCATTCGATGAATGTAAGTTCTTTGATTATGGGTTGTTAAGTTATATTTCACATGCAAAACATTCAAGTTATTTGATTATTTTATAAGTTTAAATTTTATTAATGTATATTAAAATACTATAAAATTTAGAAACATCATTACAAGTATGAAACTATAAATTTAGGATTATAGGAACAATGTATGGAGTTAAGATTATTAACATTAAATTTAATATCTAACTTTGAAATTTAAAATTTTCTTCGTTAAGGTAAGCATAAAAGAACCGGAAATACTATCCATGAATAAACCAACTAAATGTTTAAGTTAATCATACAATGCATGAATGATTCTCATGCACAACCCTTTCCATAAATAAAAACATGTATATGTAATCAATCAAATTGACTTTTTTTTTTTTAGGACTTAATCAATATGAGAAGAGGTCAATAATTTTACAATTAAATAAATACAAATTTCATAAATATATAATCAAGAAAATAAATTTAAAAAAAAGTGAATCTAAAAATATCACTTAAAAGGTTATGCTTCCAAAATCAAATAGATCACTTATTCTTTTAAAAAAACCATTAGATCAAAATAGATTACTTAGAGATTAGTTAAGGTTTCTAGATTAAAAAAAAACTAATAAACTATAAAGGTTTTTTAATAGAGCAAAACTTTTAAAAAAATACTAATAGGTAAGAAAAGTGGTAAAGAAAGAACTAAACTTATAAAAATAAAATATATGAAAGATAAAGCATAATGCTAGATATAAAGATAAATTACAACCGCCAGCAGTTGTTTTTAAGCAAAACCAATTGTTTTTTAAGTTTTTCAATTTTTTTCATCTTAATTATTTTAGGATTTTTGAAATCTTGAATTTTCACAGTATATTATTTCCTATGTTTTCTAGGATAAACAAGATTTTTCTTTTCTTTTCTTCTCTTTGGTTTTGTCAAATATTATCTAGGAATTTAAAGTTTTTTTTTATTTTTTTAAAGTTCTTTTATATTTTTTCCAGCTTATTTTTCGAGTTCTTTTAGTGTTTTTTTTCAAGAAATCATAAAACAGGATGTGCTCGTGTAAAAAAGGGTGATGAGGTTCCCCTTCGAAAAAGAGACATTAAGGAACAGATGATATAAGAAATACAGTGACAAATTAAAGAGCTGGCCCGTCAATTGATGAAAGTGAGGAACTTGAGAGATCATGAAGAGACTGATCACAAACCAATGACCAACTTTGAAAATTCATTTCAAAGACGAGCAAAAGAGATAACCTCTTAGTTGGGATGAGTATTGTGGATATTTAAGGTTTCAAATAAAAACTCTTTAAGTTTTCCAAACTTTGTCGCATATGAGTTTATTGACTAGTTGAATAAACTAGAGAGTATTTTCAAGAAAGTCTTAGAATAGATGAGGGTGAATTTAATCACCATCAAATTAAATGGGTGAGCTTTTGCATAATGAGAGCAATTGAAGATGTCTTGGGAAATATAAGACAAACAAAAGATTAGTGATTAGGAGAAGATGAAAGAATGTTTTATTCTATTTGAGTGCACTTAGACTTTGTACCAATGACTTTGTACGTTAAGATAGGGTGGGAAAATGTTGATGAATAGACTAATAATTTCTACCGACTAATGACTAAAAATGATCTATCATAAATATAAGAGTAGTTATTCGCCAAGTATCTAAATAAATTATGTTTGTCAATCTAGGACGTGATGTTTTGTAGTTTTTAAAGAAAAAATTTAGAAGCATATTAGAGAGCTTTGATTGTGGAGAAACAACAAGTTACTAGGGTAATTAACGAAGGTGGCTTTCGATTTAACCAGAATAATAAGGGTGCACCAACAAGTAGAAGTCATATATTTATTTTGAGTAAGTAGCTAAACAAACCATTAGTCAGGGTTCTAAATCTAGATCTTGTTATAAGTTTTAGTGCATCAGATGTGGTGATTTATGGCATCAAACTTCTATATCATGTGCTACAAAGCTAGAATGATTATCTATCTTCAATCTATTTATTATGATTTATAGTTATCTATATAGAATGTATCTCATATACATATTAAAGTTGAAAATGATATTGAGATTTCTGAAGCTAAAAGTGAATATACAGTTAATGATAAAAATAAAAAAAAATAAAAAACTTTTTTGTGTATGCTAAAGCTATGAACACTCTCTATTATGCATTAATTAGAAGTGAATTTAATAAAATCACATCATGTAAAAACGTTAGAGACATTTGGCATACATTAGAGTAACTCATAAAGGAACTGACCAAGTCAAAGAATATAAAATTGACATGTTAGTTCTTCAATATGAATTATTTAAAATGCTCCCTAGTGAATCCATAACTAGCATGTTTATAAGAATAACTACCATTATTAATAGTTTGGATGCACTTGGTAAGACATATATTATACTAATGCAAAAATTATGAGCAAAATTCTTAGGTCTTTATCAAATACTTGGGAAGAAAAAGTGATGGCAATTTGAGAAGCCAAAGATCTCACAAAAATTTCATTGGAGGAGCCCATTAGTTCCCTAATGACTCATAAGATTGCCATAAAGAATCAAGAACGAGAAGAAAATCCAAAGAAGAATTTGGCATTCAAAATCATCCATTACAATGATAACGATGATGATAAAGATGTGAAGATCATCATGAAGACATTGAAGAGTACATTGTGCAATTTTGAAATTTCTTAAAGAATAAATAAGGGAATAAAAAATTCTTAAACTTCAAGAATGATGGGGGAAAAAAAGAATCAAGTAAGGAACTTTTAAGGTTCCACAATATAATAAAATGGGTTACACAAAAGTAGATTGTCCATTTTTTCAAAATAAAAATAAGAATCATCATCATAAGAAAGCAATGAAAGCTACATGGAATGATGATTCGAACCCAAGTTCAAGTGATGAAAAAGAGTTCATGGCAAACATGTGCTTCATGGCAATCAAAAACGAGAATGAGTTACAATCTTTGGATGATGAATCTGACCCTACTTATGATGAATTGCATGATGCATTTGAATCCTTATATGATGAATTTAAGAAGTTAGGTTCAAAATACAGTACATTGAAAAAGAATTATACATGCTTACTTATTAAAAAAAAAAACTTTAGAAAAGAAAGCTTGCATTGTTATTAATGATAATGATAATGTGAATCAACATAAGAATAAAAACAAATCCTTTAAAGAAAAGTAGATAAGTTGAACACAACCTTAGCTAAACTCACACAAGGTTCTAAAATTCTAGAAACTATGCTTTTAAGCCAAAAATGTGCTTTTAACAAAACAGATTTAGGTTACCAACCTAAAAAGAACTAAAAAATTTTGAAAAAAAATTTTTGTTAAAGATAAACAATCCTATGACCCTAACAATAAATGAAATTATTGTGGAACTATAGGTCATTTAATTTATGCTTGTCCTGTTAAAAAGAAAAAAGTTTATAATATAGCCTGGGTTTCAAAACAAACCACCCTTAATAATAAAAAAAACCCAAGAAGGTATGGATACCAAAACCTTTATCTTGATCTTTGTGTGTAGAAACCAAGAAAGTATGAAGAGTAGTTTTTAGATAGTGTTTTCTCAACAAATGATAGATGGTATCTTCATCAGCTAAAGCAAGTACATCAAAAATCTTCTAAAGACTTGGATGAAACATATAGGAATATCAACGAAACTTGATATGAATGAAAATGGTAAGAATATAAATATCAAGGTATGATCGGTTCACTTATATAATTAAATTACTAATAGATATGATATCATGCTTTGTATATGTCTATGTGTATATTTTCAAGCTTACCATATAAAATCGCATATTAGTGCCATAAAACTTTTTTTTTAATATTTGTATGGTACTATACATTTAGGATTATGGTATCCGAAAAGAAGCTGGATGAGTTTGATTAGCTATTTGGATGCAGACCTTGATAAACAAGTTGAGTATAATAAGCCTTTAAGTAAGGATTGCTTTTGCAAAATAAGAAAGAATTTAGGCTTTATTCGAGCTAAAGATGTTTGATGTTATCATTTTATGTATACATTAATGGATATTAGTCAAACATATTTTAGTGTCAAATGAATACCCTCTAAGCATGAAAACCATATTTGTTCTACAATTTTTATTGTATGTCTAGGTCTAAGACAAACCAATTGACGGTTTGTTATGATTAGTTCAAACAGCCAACCGGTTAAGCCAAAGAAATAGAAGGACAATTACTAGATGAAAAGTAA
>Ga0307515_10017361_pt1 | contig 13113 bp, 15 predicted proteins | sample 17_EM_MG_FD_194513 | JGI IMG/M metagenome (GOLD analysis project Ga0307515, IMG submission 194513) | Populus trichocarpa ectomycorrhiza microbial communities from riparian zone in the Pacific Northwest, United States - 17_EM | ecosystem: Host-associated > Plants > Roots > Unclassified | place...
CCTGGATGGTACTCATGGAGAGATTATCATGAATGGTGGGAGAAATGGTGCTCTTCTCAGTCCTGGTATGCCAATGTCCTCCCGCACCTGAAATTCCTGTCCATACAGTGTCCCAAAGGCTTTTCTCAGTCTGAGCGCCTTGACAATTTTCCATTCCTCAGAGCTATTGCATGGACTAGGGCATATCTGACTACCCCTTTGGAGCATTTGAAAGTATGGGAGGGGAGAGGGAGCATGGATGATATTGCGGTTGATTACACTTCCACCAGTTATCTAGATAAACACCTTGGAATATCAAGTAAGGAACATGACGCAACCATTGTCAGGGCAATAGTCACACGCCGTCTGGCCATTGCGTTTCCTGATACTCCATTACTTGCACTTTATTCTACTGCCCTCTTTAGGCAGCTCCGGCATCTTGAGATCATCTGCGAATCTAATCATGAAATCCTTATTTTGCCATACCTGGAACAAATCGAGAAGCTGGAGATTACAAATGGATCCATATCTGAATATTCCTTGAACCTTGACTTTCCATTGACTCATACTCTCCAGTCACTTGTACTGAGATATTCAACATCTTCTTGGATGCTCGAGAGGAACTTCAAGGCCTTGAGAGAGTTCAGGGTTTTTGGACTTCCAGACGAACCCGAGATCCATTCTAGGCATGAGGGGCTGCAGGTGGACCTACCTGCCTGCACAAACCTGGAGTTGGTGTACTGTCCAATCAACTATCTCCGCTTCCTCTCCTGTCCAAATGTCCAAATCCTTCGCTGGTCCCAAGACTCATTGCAGACCTTCGATTTGGCAGCATTCAATTCATTCCATGATTTCTTATTTAATCTTTCCTGTTTGCAATACCTTGATATTGTTGTTCCCCAGGGTTCGGGGATGGATTCCTTGATGGATTTTGTCTTCTGTGGGGCGCGGGAGCACGGAGTATGGCGAGATATCAGGAGTGTGGAAGTGGAGATCTGGTTTTATTCTTCCTCAGAAGCATCTGACTTCATGGACCAGACAGTTGGACACCAGCAGCGTTATGAGAAATGGTGGAAATCATTCACAGTCATTAAGGGATACGCCACAAACTCCACAATCACTGCATCCATGTGAATGGTCTTGTACAAAGGGTAGATCAGGAGCATTCTTTGTCGTTCAGCTGTAATACTACATTCACTTTCATTTGGATTGTTCGGTACTTTCATTTGACTTTTAAGAGGATTTTCGGCACCCTATAATAAGTAATAAGCTCCCAACTATTTGCAGCCAATTCATGAACAGATCGATCCTTCAAATCATCTACGTCAACCATGACCTCAGCAATGGGACATAGTATATATAACTTGGAGCGTTATATGAATAACAAAGGGAAGCCAACTGGATGACATAAAAAATGAAGGTGGACGCTGGACGGGCGGGAAATTAATTACAGCGCTCAGGATTGATCATCTAGGGGGGAAAGGGGTCCATGAACAACAAGAAGAGGAGCCAAAAATGACACATTGACATTAGGACATGCAACGAGCATAAGACGAGCCCAGTCGCGTAGTCATAGGTAAGCAGTCTGAGTGTTCCAAGGGGACATTCTGAGCGCCCAGCATTAACGATGAGCAAGCTAGGAAACACGAGAGGATGCATAGCTTGTTCGTAGGCAATAAAGTATATATACAAGCGGACGGACGGACGGGGGACTGTCGGTAGGAAGGACGTGAATCGGGTCGGTAATGGATTCGTGAGGGATTTGCGGTGGGTGGTACGGACATCCCCCGCATTTACACCGTGTAGCATAGTGTCTGTCTTCATTTCATCCCCATACTTCTGCCAACCGACAAATATCGAGCAAACGTAGGGTGTCTATTCGAGGTGATTGTATGGTTTTCTTGGCTCACGATGACGTACACGAACAAGGCTATGACATCGGTCGAGCGACACCTGATGGGTTATCGTTGCAGCAGCGTTGGGGCTCCTGTTGCGCTGGTGTTGCGCTACGAGTTGCTGCCGTGCTTGAGGTGCTCGACGATTTGCTTGGTCCTGTCGTCCGTCGTGGATAATGAATAGTGGACAGTAGGAGGTGTTTGGAGAGAGAGTAAGAGTGATGACAGGAGGTTGACACGGCGACACCGGCGACGAATGCGACACGGGTCGACGCGAGCGCGTAGCGGAGGCGATAATGCAAGGTGGATTCAGAGCGTCATCGGAACAAACCGCAAAGCAATGAGAGAGCGCGATGTTATGTGAGTCAAGTGGACAAATGGGAAGCGAAAGACACCCATTCGTACATGCCGGTACATGATCAGCTTCACCATAGATAGCATGCGTGCTGCCGGTGAGGTTTGTGTGGGTGATGGCCTTGTAGGCGGGCTCTGAGGTTGAGCACCAGCGAGAGGGAGAGTCGAGGAGCACATAGATAAGTCGAGGAAGAGGGGGCTAGAGCGGTAGATACGCACCAAATAACCGTTTGGAGACACCTGGTGCTGGTGGTGGCTTGATCTGGGTAGTAACGGTGACCAAAGCTGGGGCACCCGCGACGTTCCTTGGGACGGGAGAATAGCCATAGTAGCTCGAGTGCGAATGCATGGACGATTCGCGCTCCTTCTCAACCAAGCCAACGAACCGCCGTTGGTGGCTGGCAAACTGCGACTGCTGTTCACCAAAGCGCCTTGCTCAAGATGAGGGGGAGAGATCGGTGTAGAGAAAGGGTAAGAGGTTGGGGCGGGAACAGGTTCGACCTGATTGTCATGGGCGAGAGTGAGAATGAGTACGTAGCGTCGTTGTCGAAGAAATTCCTGTCGGCTGATGAGTGGGAGAATGGTCCCGTTGTCGAGTGCGCAGTGGCCTAGCGGACTGGTGAGTAGAGCGCTTATAACGAGCGGCGCAATGGACGAGATTTGTAGAGTGTGCGTCGGGGCAGATTGTGCAACTGGTCGAAGGCTTCTACGCAACAATTGCAGAGGTCATAAAACAGAGGGGTAAAGAGGATATCAGCGGATGTTGTAAAGGCGGGGACGGTGTGCGGAGATATTGGTTTGGCGGGTTGTCCGCGAGTCGTTCGTTTCATGCGAGAGAATGTGGTTCATCGAGGAACCCCGTGCAAAAGTAGCAAGTGTTGAGTAGTGGGTTTAATATGTGGATGGGAGGTTGCGCTTGGACTCTGCTGCCGGAGGTGCTCTCAGCGGTCTGGGGAATCGATCGCCTGCGTGGATTCCGATAGTGCACGATGGACTAGAGTTGAGTAGCGACTATTTTAGCATGAACGCTGGAATTGTCCAGAACGGGCGACCCACAACACGATGCCATCTTCGGAGGTCGCAAGGTGGGTATGCTGTTGGGCAATGGAAAAGCTAGCGTTTTAGACGAACAAGCGCGGCTTGTGAAGTATATAACGACCCAAGAAGATGAAGCACCGTCGCTGTCGGTTGAGGCGGTAGAACAGGTCGGATGCTTTGTCTCCACCACATGTGCTTATGAATGTATGCCCACCTTTGCAGAAGTGAAGGTGAATGCAGGCAACAATTTATTTAACAAAATATCGTGGGATAACGCCCTCCTGCGCATAGGACCGCTCCTGCGCATAGGACCGCCCTCCTCCATCCCGCCGGAGTCATTCCCAGCCCATACAAACATGGTCTAGCCACATGTTATTGTATCGACCTTTTTCCCTGGAATGTTCTGGGCCCATCTTGAAGCAGGCTAAGTGTACCACCTTCTGTTATCGATGATCGAGGAGAAGGATGAGGCTGGGGAGACTGACCTCATTGATGGTGGTAGCTGTGTTGTTTTGTGGAATATACATCTAGAATACTATCGCGTATTCCCGTACCTGAACAGTCCGCCGAGGCACCCACTAGGTTGAAGACGCGCACATTTGACACTTGAAGCCATATGACCTGCGCGGATGTCTCGTAGCGCTCGTCCGTGCTGATTCTGGATTCATTGCAGAGGTTAGATGGCCAGACTGTGAACGGTCTGGAAAGACCTCGAGGTAACCGCATGACAGCAGCACCGCGAGAGATCCCCAGACTCGTCAACTGCACCTGCACTGCTTGTCTCACCACCACGCTGGTCAGTCCCTAAGCCGTTGACTACTTCGCCCTTGAAACACCGCACGCCGGACTCGAGTCGTCGCTCTAATATAGTCCCAATTGCCACACCCAACGTCAGCGCGTCACCATCAATTTCTCCTCTTCAAACCTTGTCCTCGCCACTATCACGCTCGAAAAACAACCCATTGCATCGACGCTCGGGATATGTCCGCCATTGACCGTAACCGTCCACACTGGGCCATTACCCCAGACACGGACATCCATTCAGAATCGGACATCGCTTCAGACGCTTCAGACTCGGACATCGCTCCAGACTCGAACATCGCTCCAGACTGGATGCTTCTGGTCCGGCCTCCCCACAAAACCATTAGTACCTACCTTCCTATGGAACTTATGCGTGAGATCTTTCTATATTGCATTGAATCAAATCAAATCAAATCAGGTCAATTGGCTTCTGTTTGTCAGTATTGGAGGTCGGTTATCACTACAATATCTCATCTATGGTCCACCCTGAGGGTTGGGACCTGGACTGAGATGGAACAGGTCGCTACTTGGTTGCAGAGGGCATCTCCGAAGAAAGTTATCATTGACCCCCAGAGAGACAGCCAAAGCCCATCTAAGGCTCCAATATTTGCTGCACTCCGGATTGCTCTTCTAAGCACCAACCAGTGGAACGAGCTCACTATTTCCTCATTTCCTCCTGAGAACTTGGCTAGTCAGATTGGCGTTCAATTCACAAGCCCAATGAATGTGTTGAAAGTGCTACACGTAGAGGCTGGATGTATGCATTCTCCCTCATTTGCTCATCTGCTCAATCTTGTTCCAACCGAAGGTCCTCTCTGTGAGATGAGACTCCATTCCCCATTCGTCACCACCCACTTTCTTCAACCCCATTGGTTTCCTGTCTTGCGGAATCTCACGGTGCTTATTGTCAACGGCAGAGATATGAATGAGCCATTTGAGCTTCTTCCTACTTTTACCCAGCTTCAGACATTCGAGGCCGATCGTCTTCGTCTCCCATTGTATGAGCCCAATACCAATCTGCCTCTTCTCAGTACTCTTCGGAAGTTGCAGCTCAGGGCCTGTTCAGTCCAATGGATGGCTGGGAGACAATTCCCATGCCTTGAGGAGTGTTCAATCCTCCTTCCTCGTCATTGGGAGTAAATTCAACAGCATCAGGTGCAATTGCCATCCTGCACGAAATTGGCCTATTATGGTCATCCCATGATCACAGCTCAATATTTTCGTGTTCCCGAATTGAGAGTAATGGACCTCAAATCTCACGATTGTAATGAACAGAGGGTCTATCAACACCTACGCCATCTATGTAGAGTAAATGGCAGGATTTCCAACCTTACTACACTACACCTCACATTGCAGTGCAGTGAACAAGCGTTAATGAAAGTGCTGAAGTATTTGGTCCTCCTACAGGAGTTGGTTTTATCCATCACCTATCCCTCACTGTCCTTCCAAAACTTTCTTGAATCACTGGCTGCGAAGCCATCTACAAATGAATGGCCTACATGGCACTCATGGAGGGATTATCATGAAGGGTGGGAGGGATGGTGCTCCTCTCAAACCTGGCATGCCGATGTCCTCCCGCACCTGAAATTCCTGTCCATAAAATGTCCCAAAGGCTTTCCTCAGTCTAAGTGCCTTGACAATTTCCCATTACTTAGGGTTATTGGATGGACTAGGGCAAATTTGATTCCCCCTTTGGAGTACTTGAAAGTATGGGAGGGGAGAGGGGGCATAGATGACATTGCGGTTGATTACACTTCCACCGGCTATCTAAATAAGCATCTTGGAGTATCAAGTGAAGAATGTGACATAACAATTGTTAGGGCAATAGTCACACGGCATATGGCCATTGAGTTTCCTAATACTCCATCATTCCTACTCCATTCCACTGCCCTCTTTAGGCAGCTCCAGCATCTTGAGCTCAGCGGCAGATTTAATCATGCATTTCTTATTTTGCCATACCTGGAACAAATCGAGAGGCTGCAAATTTCGAATGGATCCATTCCTGAATACCCCTTGAACGTTGACTTGCCATTGACTCATACTCTCCAGTGGCTTAAACTACATTTTTCAACATCTTCCTGGATGCTCGGGAGGACTTTCAAGGCCCTGAGAGAGTTCACGGTTATTTATCCGCCAGACGAACCCAAGAACCAATCTAGGCATGAGGGGCCGCAGATGGACCTACCTGCCTGCACAACATTGAATTTGTTTCTCTGTCCAATCGAATATTTCTGCTTCCTCTCCTGTTCAAATGTCCAAATCCTTCGCTGGTACCAATGTCCATCCCAAACCTTTGATTTGGCAGCGTCCAATTTATTACATGATTTCTTATTCAATCTTTCCTGTTTGCAAAGCCTTGATATTTGTGTTCCCCAGGGTTTGGGGATAGATTCCTTGATTGATTTTGTCTTTTGGGAGGCCTCGGAGCCCGGAGCATGGCGAGATATCAGGAGTGCGGAAGTGGAGATCGGGTTTTATTCCTCCTTGGAAGCATCTCACCTGTTCGACCAGACAATTGGAACCCAGCCGCGTTATGAGAAATGGTGGAAATCATTCACAGTCACCAAGACATATGCCACAATAGTCACAATCAATGCATACATGTGAACGGTCTTGTTCAAATAGTAGATCAGGAGCACTCTTTGCCGTTCGGTTGTAATACTACATTTACTTTCATTTGGATTGTTCGGTACCTTCATTTTGCTTTTAAGAGGATTTTCAGCACACCCTATGATAGGTAATAAGCTTCCAACTACCTGTAGCTAATTCATGAACAGTACTTCAAGCCTGACCTCAACCATGCGCCATTACAAATAAACGTGGAGCGTTATATCTATCAATAATAACAAAATAGAAGCCAACTAGATGACATAGAAAATGAAGGTGAACGCTGGACGGGTGGCATATATATTACAGCACTCAGGACTGATCATCAAGGGGAAAGGGGTCCATGAGCGACAAGAAGAGGAGCCAAAAAATGACACATTGACATTAGGACATGCAACGAGCATAACACAAACTTAGGCGCATAATTACAGGTAAGCAGACTGGGCGTTCCAAGAGGACATTCTGAGTGTTCGTCAACGATGAGCAAGGCTAGGAAACACGAGAGGATGTATAGCTCGTTCGTAGGTAATAAAGTATATATACGAGCGAACGGGCGGACGAGGGACTTACGGTACGCAGGACGTGAATCGGGTCGGTGATGGATTCGCGATGGATTGTACGGAATCCCCGCATGTACATCGTGTAGCATAGTGTCTACCTTCACTCCATCCTCACACTTCTGGCAACTGACAAATATCGGGCGAACGTAGGGTGTCGATGCAAGGTGAGTGTAGAGTTGTAGTGGCTCACGATGACGTATGCGAACAAGGCTATGACATCGGCCGAGCGACATCTGGTGGGATCATAGTCGTAGTGGCGTTCCCAGTGGTACTGGTGAGTGTGACTTGAGTTGGGGTCGCTGTTGCGTTGCGAGTCCCTGGCGTTGTGCACGTGCCTGGCGTACTCGGCGAGTAGCTTGGTCCTGTCGTCTGTCGTGGGCAAAGAATAATGGATCGCGGGTGGTGTTTGGAGGAAGGGGAAAAATAATGACCGGAGGTTGACAGTGTCGACGCGGGTACGGCGGAGGCGATGATGAAGGTGGATCCAGAGCGCCATCAGGAAAAGAGTAATGAGAAGGCGTGAAGCTGTGTGAGCCAAGTGGATACATGGGAAGCGAAAGAAGGCGATACGCGCATGTCAGTGCATGATCAGCTTCGCGATAGATAGTATGGGTACTGCCGATGAAGCTTGTGTGGGTGATGGGCTCGTAGGCGAGGGTGGTAGGGCTATGAGGTCGAGTATCAGCGAGATATACGGCCGAAGAGCGCATGGATTAAATGAGATAGGTACGCACCAAATAGCCTTTTAGAAACATCGGTGGCTTGGCCAGGCAGTAACGGTGACTGAAACTGGGGAACCCGTGACGTTCCTCTGGATGGGCGAACGCTCCCTTTCACTCAGGCGGACGATCTGCCGTTGGTGGCTGGTGACTTGCGACTGCTGCTCACCGAGCACCGTGCTATCGTTCGAATTGTCTTCAACGAGTAGGACGAGGAGCGAAGTGAAGATGAGGGCGAGACCACAGGCGCAGAGGAAGGGTAAGAGGTCCCAGAAAGTCGCCGAACATGTCGGGGGCGGGGAGAGGTTTGTACTGATCATCATGGGCGAGATTGACAGTGAGCAAGTAGGTCGTTGTTGGGGGTATTCCTGTCGGCGGACGAGTGGGAGCGTGGTCTTGTTATCGAGTGGGCAGTGGCATAGCGTGCTGGTTGCCTAGCTAAATGGAGTGCCGGAAACGAGTAGTGAGTGTGCAGTGGACGAGGTTTGTGGTAGCGAGAGACGAGTGTTGAGGCAGAGTGTGCAATTGGTCGAAACTACGGAAGACGGTTGCGGCTGGGAGGTAGGAGGTTCACCGCGAGGGGGACACTAGGGTTACTGAATGAACCACGAAATGCCGCATTGGAGTATGCCAGACAGCACTCTTGTGTTGTTGAGAGATGACCTTGTATCATCAGGTCGTAGCAGGAGAGCGAACTGCGAATACTCGTTAATCAGGCAGAGGAAAGAGCGTAAGGATAACACGCACCCAATCTAGAGAGCTGATCTGCTCACATCGCCTAGGCAAGAGAACACCGCTTGTGCGAATAGTCGGTATGTCCCTTGCTTCCACGAGAAAGATAGGGGATGTTGAACCAGTAATTGACCATTGTTCAATTGGCCGTTTGTACATCTTCTAGTTTGTACGTGCGGCCTGTTGCGCAGTTGCGCGACGGAAGTGCTGAGATGAAGAAGGATCGCACGATGCATACAATGAGAATCAGCGTCTCTGGCTCATCCAACCACCTCCCAATCAACTATTGATAGAATAAGCTGCTCGAGGTGCCTCGTCGCTCTCGACGCGTTCGCCTCTTCGATATCGTGTTTCGGATCCGCTCTATGCTGAACAGAACAACGACCGCGGGATTAGCGGAGTGCAATCCCAATCTCCATTTCCGAGTCAGTTTGTACTATCCAAAGCTTGGATGGGTATCGAGTTGGTCACTAGTTTGCACCTATTGCGGGGCCCATGGACTCATGCGTGAAAACTAGAGCACAGGAGGGGGCGCACAAAGTAATGCAAGGGGTGTATCGAGTGGGTGTATCTAATGCAGAGGTTGATCGATTGCCATGCGTGTTCGAGTTGACCGAAAGCGGGACGAGGGTCGTACTTGCTCTTAGGGATTTGCGAAGAGCGGCAGAGTGTGAGCATAGGAAACAGTATGCACCGTCGAAAGAGTATGTGAGATCAGAGTGGAGACAAATGGGATGCAACCTTATGATGAACAGAGAGGACAGAGAGTTACTTACGGTGTTCCGAGGGAATGAGGAATAGTGATAGCCTATGACCCTGCGTTACTAATCTCTCACGAATATTCGTCATAATATCGGACTTGAGTATTGAATTGCCATGTACAAGACGGCCCTGCAGATTGTTAAGACAGCAATCTCTCGTAGAGGCCAGGTAAGAGAAGGTACAGAGGATAGCAGTTAAGTGTTGTAGAGGCGAAGATAGTGGACGGAGAGATCGGGTTGGCAGGTTGTCTGCGAGTAGTGAACTTGAGAACTGGTTTTCAAGTATCAATGAACCTCGTCAAGGGTTGAAGAGCAGTTTTGATACATAGAAGGGAGGTCAGCTGAACTCCAGTCCGGGCTGCCCGCGATGGTGTTGGAGACTAGATTGCCTGTGTGGGTTTCTGGTAATACAAAATGTACTAGAGATGAAGAGGGACTATTTTAGCATGAATACCGTAATTTTCCAGAATGAGTAGCCCTCCACAACACGATCCTATCTTCCCAAGTAGGGTGGGGTAGGCAATGGAAAAGCTAGCCTTAGCCCAACCACCACGGTTTGCGAAGTATGTAACGCTGATTAAGTCCCAAGGAGATGAAGCCCTTGGTCGAACGTCTGCGAGATGACCTTGTCGTGGGGTAAGGAAACCGCAGATGCTTTGTCTCCACCTGCGGCGAAAAGAAAGGTGTCTCCCGGCTTGCCACAGCGGACGACTTAACATTTTCTATATGGAAAATGTCAAGGAAAATGTTTAGGAGAATGTCACATTATCCTCAGATATTACATTGATTCTGACTATATACTGAATACATTTTCATCACATTCTCTCAACACATTAAATGCTTTCTAAATGAAAATTGAAGCGGGCGCATGTTAACCTATTTGAGTATTACTGAAGGAATGGGCCGAGCATAGTAAGAAACTACTCCAAGGCACATCACAGGCATGATGAAAGCAATCTATGTGCATTATCTTAAGCTATTTTCGACACTCCACATGCCTAATCCTGATCAGAATCAGTGCAAAATGCAAGCTGAATACAAGCATTATTATGTATAGCCTGCCAACACTGTACAGTCATAATATAGACATATCTAAAATTAGAATCCTGGTCTACTGTGGTGGTACCTCCGCCCTAGTCTCAACCTGTGCCTGTCACTGTCCGGGCATTTGGCCGGGCATTTGGCAAGAATGTTTCCGGGCATTCTACAAACATTTTTCCAGGCACATTCTGCGAACATTTTCCGGACAGCAAAGCAAGACAACAAAGCAATCACCTCCACCTTGCACCTCACACATTCGAGCCACTACACTGCAGGTGCGGCCCGTATTCATTAATGAACTTATACTGGGCCTCCTTTATTTTATTTTATTTTATTTTATTTATTTAAATTTTAAATTTTAAATTTAAATCTATTTAATTTAATTTAATTTTACAACCCATTGCGCCCACCTTGAACCAAACAAAGTTTGTTGCAATGGGCCATAGAATCACAGATTGCTAAAAAAAAATCTGAAACCACCATGAAAAAATCTGTCCTGATAAAGATCGAGTGCATACCTGGCCGATGATGTCATCCTTTTGACTCATCTTGAGGTCTTATTGGTTAGAGATGGTGTTCTTGACCGTTTAGATGCATTTGAGCAAGTCTGAACAGCCGGGGTCATTGCAACGGGCATTGGGTAATCGAAAGGGCTTGCAACGGGGACGGAGTCGTTCTGAGGGAATAAAAGCAATGTCAGCACCAATAAAACGCACTCTAAGACTCAATACGCACCTTTTCTGGGGTGCCCTTGATGTCTCTTGGGGGAGCCCTGACAGCTACTGTCGATCAAGGTAAATTTTCAGGTGCAAGAGGTGTAGAAATGGTGAGAGAGGGGTGATACTCGTTGGAATCTGAGTTTCTGGCGTCCTGTGATTTGTCTGAAGTGCCCTTGATGAGTTGCAAGGTTTCGTCGTCAGATAGTGTCGCTGCGCATTGCACAGCTTGAGAAAGCAGACCGAAACATTCTCTCGGTACGTAGGAAACAGAATAGCAGGTGCATGAAGCCCAACGCAATTTTGGTCAGTGTCCGTGCCCGTGTTGTCTCTGTGGTTACAAATTCCGGGTCAGAGAACTGGTGAAGAACCGGGCGAGAGCACCGGTGATCACCAGGTGGGGAGGTGCCCGGACCCGGGTGACAGACCCGGTCACCACCAGGTCCCGTCAAGTAGAAATGAGCCCAGCTCTCTGACCCCGAGCTGGTAGCTGGTCTGGTGACCCGGTGAACAGGTCTTGAATACTGGTTTTGAACCAGTCAGGACGACTGGTGGTTCCACCCATGCACGCTTGAAAATAAAACAAATTGTATATTATACATAAACTGATAATACAGGATCTATATTATAATGAATGGAGGGTAATGAGGTAGAAGTAGGAGGTGAGGAGTTACTCAAGAGGAATCACTTCCAGGCATGATCGTCAACTGTGAACACAAGGTGTCAGTCTAATGCCATGGTTGCTGATTGAAGGGGCTGCACACCACACCGGACCATGCTTCATTTCCAGCTTCGTCTTTGATTGAGGTCATGACACTGGTTCCTATAGGCAGGTCAGGCTTCCACTTGAGGTCACTGGTGACATCGTCAAGTTCATGGCTGCATGAGCAGTGGCAAGTCAGAACAGCCAGACTATTCGACAAGGGCAGAGATATCACTCACAGAGGATCATCGCAGGAAGCGTTCAAGTTGACAACTGGCATGGGAGCGTCAGCTGTGGAATATCGGGTTGAAAACCCGGCCTAGCAACTCACCTAATGGCCAGAGTGCCAGTTGTACCCTTGATAACGAATGTGGCCTCCTCGCACTGTGGTCACACAGTCAATGACAAGGCTGTTGGCGTGAGCGGGAGCAGAGTCTAGGCGAGTGGCAGGATGGGTGTCCATGAGTGAGAGGCAGGGGAGACCAGAAAATTGAGGACACTGACCTGCTTGAGCTTACTTGGAGTGGAGATGTAGAGGTTGGCGTGAACAGATGCAGCAGCAATGGCAAGAGAGACCAGAAGCGATGGTTCACACTAGTTGTACAGGAGTGAGCAGCGCCAGCAGCAGTGAGCATCGTTGGGGTCAACGTTGGGTTCAAGATTGACAACAGACGAAGGTGCAGCAGACCATGGTGACAGCGAAAAAAACAGGGGTAGGAGGATGAGGGTGAGGGAGGATGGATGAGGGCGAGGACAGAGGATGAGGACAGACAAGAATGAGGACAGACAAGAATGAGGACGGACGAGAATGAGGACGGACAGGGCAGGGATAAGGGGGCAATGGCTGCTGCTGCTGTTGAGTGAGCAATGAGCGGAACTCAACATGCATCACGTGCTATTTGTTGTTTACTCTGTTCCGGGGTTTTTTTTTAGCATGAGTGGTGCATCAGGATGCGTCTGTACTCACCACTATCAAGATTATTGAGTCTGATTGACTTATTGGTGTGTTCTTGAGGCATTGGCGGTGAGGTCGATGAGGGGACAAGGCAGTGGTCGGGTCCAAGTTGTGCTGTTATGGACTTAGTGTTTTTCTGGCTCACGCATCAGCCCCACCCCATGCAGTGGCTAAAGGTGATGCCCAGGGTGGAAAGAAACACGTTTATCAATTCACTACACTTTGTACAAATAGGAGTCACATTGAGGAATA
>Ga0307515_10017363_pt1 | contig 13113 bp, 5 predicted proteins | sample 17_EM_MG_FD_194513 | JGI IMG/M metagenome (GOLD analysis project Ga0307515, IMG submission 194513) | Populus trichocarpa ectomycorrhiza microbial communities from riparian zone in the Pacific Northwest, United States - 17_EM | ecosystem: Host-associated > Plants > Roots > Unclassified | place...
TTCTTTTAAAAAAAAAAAAAATAGATGTAGTGCAAGTTCGAATTCATGAGTTAAAAGCTTTAAATTTTGATTAAATTAAGATTTTGACTCAATTTTGTTCAAGCCTTTGATTCAAGTAAAAAAAAATTAATTATTTCTAAATCTATTTTTTTAAATCTCTTGAAAAAACTCTCGCTACAATTTATAATTTTTTTAAATTTATTTTTTAAACAAAAATCATAAAATCTACCACGACGCTAAATACACTTTAAGACTGAATCTATATCATTAAAAGAAATTATTAAATTCATAAAATTATTACATAGGCTTTTACATTATGGTCTCAAGATAATCATCTTTATGCATACTACATTATGTATATATTTATACAGAAATTTAATTTGTTTTAATTATCAAAACACTATCTTAATCCAAAATTTAAAATTATTATATGAAATCCTCTTATATATGATTTGTATTATTTGATAACAAATTCTCTTAAATGAAATTTTTTTTAACTTAAAATTTGAACATGTTCATTATTATCTTGTATTTAATTATATCAAATAAAAATAGAATAATAATATTCAAACTTGTGGTATTAACAAAACTTAGATATTATTAGATATTATGTTAATAAATCGTACTTACCCAAAAGCTTAACTAATCAATCAAGTTTTAAAGATATAATTTTTATTAATGGAGCTTAGACTATGTCTAGCATTCCCGTATTGTAAGTGCTAGATTTCTCGTTCACATGTGTAATAATCTAGATTATCAAGTTAGGAGTGACGAGGACTTCAATTTCTTGAAGCAAGGGACAGATCACACGACTTCTTGGGCCAGTTTGATAAAGAAAAAGTCAAACTAAGATTTGGAGATTTTTTTAAAAAAATAAAAATAAAACATGTTGAAAAAAAATTAGAAGCAAAAAAAAATTGAAAAAATAACATATTTTTGTTGGAAATTTTATTAGTTACGCAATTTTTAGTAGCGCAACACTTGCAATAACATAATCAAATTATGCTACGAGAGCAGTGCAACCTTTGAAATTTTTTAAATTTAAAAGATTGTAGTTAAAAAAAAAATTGAAAAATATATAGAGCAATATAAAATGAAGTTCGGTTCAGTTAATGTAGATGTGATATGAGACATGTCTACATTGATAGGTTTTGCTCAGCTACCAGTCAAGCCAGAGGGTGGGGTTAGCTGCACCTCTTGCTTGATTGGTGTAACTTTGCTACAGGAGGACAGTTCCTTGTGGTTAAGGTTTTAATCATGTATGCCAAGAAAATGAATCTTTGAAGCTAGCAGGAGTTTGTAAAGGGATTTTTCAGGAATACGATATCTACCTTGCCATACTCCAAGTTTAAGGAAGATTCAGGCTGCTGCGACTCGATGACAAATCATCGGAATCCGAAGAGGCCTGTTTTACCCATGACCTGCACATCCAATCTGTTCTCTCAAGAGTGTGCGAGCAACATTGACTGTCGACAAGATGATGCAGAGAACATTCTCTACCAAGACTTATCCAGTGGGAATTTTCCTGTTGATAAGAATGAAGAACAATCAATACCATACTCACCAAGGAAGGCTCAGGCTTGTAAGAAGATCCCTGTTACAGTTACCACATTTGTAAGGCATTCTAAGGTAAGAACTTACACAAATGAATCAAGTACAAGTTATTGCCTTTAGTGTTTGTGTAGAAAGCATCGATTCGGCACGATTACTGACCAATTTCGTTTGCTCTTCTGTTCGGAAATTATCAAACATGGTTTACTGAAACTTGTATGGTGAGGATAGTACTCAAATGGAAGAAAGATGATCAACGAGTATGTAAAAGAGAGGAGGATCAACCAAGGAAGCTATGGTAAAGTGGTAAGCATATATACAACATACAGATTCCTTACTTTCTACTTCTTGCTTTCTATTTAACTTGAGGTAATAACAGAGTTGGTGCAGGTACTCTATCGAAACAGTAACAGTGGAACTCCTTATGCTATTAAGGTAAATACACCTCGTTATGGTTAAGGATTACTTGTTAGAATTATCCAGAATTATAATTTTTTTTCAAGCATAAGTATGGTTGAAAAAGACACTAACCTCAAAACAGTATCGGTGAAGTACTCATCCTCTCCTGTTCATTGCTATGGATTCACTTTCTGCTAGTACAGGACTTCTGTCCTATGAACAACTAACTAACCAGGAAGTTTTGCGATATATAACAAGATTTGCAATATTGAAAGCAATTCCCTTGCTGAATACATGAAATTGATAGATATATGGCAATATCTTGATGGATTTTCTGTAAATCAAGATGGTATTAGGGGTGGGGGTGAAATGGCTATTGGACTTGCTCATTGATACAGCCAGGTTCCATTCCATTGATCCTGCACTATGGTGCTTCAATTCGTTGCTTTGAGTTATCAAACATTAACATACCTATCTTCTATGGTTTGATCCCAACCAAAACATTGACATTGATTCTCTTAATATCTTCAACCATGATGAATGATCCCAACCAAAACATTGACATTGATTCTCTTAATATCTTCAACCATGATGAATGATCCCAACCAAAACATTGACATTGATTCTCTTAATATCTTCAACCATGATGAATGATCTCTTTCTCTTTATTTAACTGCACATCCATCACCAGGATTCCACTGTTCTTGTAGGTTATTTGCAAGTCTCGTTTGCGCAAATTTCGCATCACAGGATCAGAAACAGCCATGGCTGATGTTCTCAGAGAAGTAAGAACCTGTGTTTCATTGATGTTTTTCTTTGTTTTCATCTGTTCTCAAACTCAAGGCCTACTTTCTATTTTGATCATGCTGTTATGTTGTTTTATTTCTTGTTTCAAGCAATATCCTTTCAGTTTTTTTTATTATATTGTTTAGGCTTTCATCTACTGTGATTCCACATCTTAGCAGTTACTATCTTGGAGTAGCCAAAGGTTCTGAGTTGTAATAATTCAGTTATGTTTTATTCAGACCATCTCTTCAAAGTTCACATCAAACAGACCAAATGACCCTGTTGCACTATACTTTTTCTTTCCCAAAACACTGCCTGAACAAGGACCATTCTGTGCGATGCTTATAGAATTATGGTCAATAGTGATCTGAAGTTTGCAACAATGGCATCAAACTTATGGCCTGCCTGTGCCTCTACCATGTAGCAATCATAATTCTTGCTTCTCTCAGTGGCTTTGTTTTTTTGGCAACTGGCTCGGATAATCAGCTGCGTAAAAGTATTTCCACCATTCAGATTTCTGGGTTCAAGTCCATTATTTCATGTCTTCTGTTTTTTTCAATTCTGCTGGCTCAATGCAGTCCTTTTTCGGTCTGCCTCTTGTCCATGCATTGGTACTTACACAACCTGCATTCAGTTGTTCCTCTATCTTCTCAAGAACACATTCTGGATTTGTTACATAAAGATTTCCTCTAGATGCAAGTAGCTTATTTGATGAGCATTTTCATTCGTGGCACTGCAAGTTTTTGACAAGTTCTGATTGTGGCCAGAGCTGCTCACTCGGTTTCATACAAGAGCAGCTGGTCCCCATATGCAATCTTATTCAGCTGGTCCAATCCCCATATAATTGCTGGCCAGTCGATGCATTCTGAATTTGAGTTCATAATTTAGTAGGCTTCTGAAACTGGATCTTTTTATCACCATTCAATCCATATTCTGGATCGCGCCTTGGCCAGTTTGTAGTAGGAAAGTTGATGATTTGATTTTTTTTTCAGGTATCCATATTGAAAACTTTGGAACATCCAAACATAATCAACCTAGTTGAGGTGATTGATGACCAAAAATCAGATTATCTGTATATGGGTACTGATAGCCTCTTCCCTATGTTTTGATGCATTTGTGTCAAGAATGTCACAAGGAGTTTTGTAATGATGCACTTCTATCTCTCTTTTGTCATGTGGTTGCTATTATCCAGTTCTTGAATATGTGGAAAGCAGTACTGTGAGCAACATTTTGGAGACGAAAGGACGGATTGATGAAACAACTGCAAGAAGATATTTCAAGGATGTAATTGCTGGTCTCATTTATTTGCATCATCATGTAAGTTACTTATTATAGAACACATCTTTCAGTGATGCTCCCTCCCTCTTGAAGACATGTCCCTTTCTAGCAAAAAGCTGAATCTTTCTCCTTTATTGGTAACAGAATATTGTGCATGGTGATATTAAGCCAGAAAACCTTTTGGTCACTGCTAGTGGAAGGGTGAAAATAGTTGATTTCAGCTTTGGCCATGCCTTTGAGGTAATGCTATTCATGATGATTCATCTGCTAATATTTTCATGATTCTTCCTTCTTCTTCTTCTTCTTCTTCTTCTTCTTCTTTTTGTTGTCTGTCTTAAAATCATTTTTCTTACAGTTCAAGAACCCCACTACCACTAAGTATTAATCTAGAAAATTCCTTTGGTGAAACTATATCTGATGTATTAGACAACAACAACACTAATCTGCAGACCTACCAATAAAGAGCTACAGCTACCACATTCCTCGTGGACTGCTATTCATTTTTTAAGCTTTTTGTGCAGACCTACAACAAACTATTCTTATTTAGGAATTATAATCTGCAGGATGACAATGATGAGCTATTGAGATGTCCTGGAACTCTAGCTTTCACTGCACCAGAGTGTTGTTCAGGTATGTTCATTATTTCCACTAGCCCCAAGGGCTCATGTGCTGCATAATTAGTTACAAGTTATGATCATCGCCTATCTTTACGTCTTAAATGCATACGAATATCAGATCGAAAACAACATGTTCACATACTTCCAGAGTTTCAGTAGTGTAGGGTTTTGGAATTCAGGAGCTAGATGATGTAGAGAATTTGGGATGTATAACCATAAAAATGGGTGTGAAGTGAAACAGAATAAGTTTTTTATTTTCAACGAAAAGACGGTAATTCAATACTGTAGAATTATAAAGAAGCAAAGCAATCACATTGCTGAGAAACAAGGATTCTTGGATTATACCAGATACAGTTTACCATGGAAAAGCTGCTGATATATGGGCTGTGGGGGTTACCTTATACTCTATGGTGCTCGGTTTCTGCCCTTTTCTTGCTGATAGTGTACCTGAAACTTGTGACAAGGTAATCTCCTCACTTTTTTTTTCTCGTGTGTTTCTTTTTCATTTATGCCTACTGAAATATTGGCTACCTTTTGACAGATTGTTAATAGTCCTTTACCACTTCCAGAAGAATTAGATTCCGAGCTCAAAGATCTTCTGCAAGGCCTTCTCTGCAAAGGTAACACAGGCAAGCTCATAAGGACAATCATTCCTAGTTCTTATGTTCTAACTACCTAAATTCTTATGCAGACTTCTTAGCCTCTTAACAATCTTAAGCAGCATAATCTTTCCTGCTGTTTATTTTGAATGAATTTGCAGGAATTTCTACAAGTCTTTAAGTGTAAAAACTTTCCAATTTTAATTTTCTCTCCTTGCTATCTTTTTGTATGCAGATCCAATGCAAAGAATTACCTTGGATGATGTAGCTGAGCATCCATGGGTGGTCAAAGAGGGTGGTCCAGTCCCTATAAACTGCTTATGCAGCTGCAGGTAGATTAGTTGACAACAAAAAGGGCCACAGCAAAAATCATTAGTTCACAAGTCCTGTAAATTTCTGAAATTATTCATTTATTTACAAGCCACTGGCAGGCTGGTTAATCTCTGTTATTGTATACAGCAATATGTTAATTCAATCAAAAAAAGAAATTCATCATCATAGCATAGCTAATAACAGAGAAATTTTCTAGTACGAACATAAATAAATTACAGTGCTACTTTTAGCTAAGCACTAAGTTAAGATCCATAATCATCAAAGATAGAATCTTGGGGGGGGTGGATGATTTTGAACCGCTTCATAATGGTGATGGGTCACCGCTGCCTAGTGGGATGTCAGAAAGAGCATCCAAGAAACTGCGAATGCTAAGAGAACGAGCAGGTTTGAAGCTGAATGATCTTGTCTTGTTCTTGGAGAAGACATTAGATGACTTTGAAAGTATTAGATACACCAAAACTTGTACAAGCACAAACATGGCCAACTTGATCAAGAAATCAGCTAATGATGCCTCCTGCACCTCCATTTCTCAAGTTACAGAATATCCAATGTAGTCTTGTGATATGTGTGATCAGTCTGTGTACGTATGACAATGACGCTCCACGATGCTAGCTGCTTATATAGAGAAGAACTTGTTGCTAGAGAAGCCGCATTTGACTCGTGGTTGCTTAGAGATATTACGATGCTTAAGTTAATATTTAATTTTATTTGATCGAGTGATAAGTATATAAAAATTTAAAAAGATAAAAATAATATTTTTTTTATCAAGTTAATATTTGTTTTATATCTCCTTAAAGTGTTTTCCGTATAATTTTGTTCAGATAAATCTTGAAATTAGATTAGATTTGGCAAAGTTAGTTCAAGCTTATACATATGATTTCTTAAGCATACGAGCGAGCAAATTATAAATTAATTTTTTTAATTTAAATATTTAGTTTTAAAAACTAATTAATTAGTTTTTTTATCAGTGTTGTTTATGTTTAATTTAATTATATATTATTTTAAAAAATATGTTATTTTCTCATCAATTATTTCATATAATCTGATATATATTTTTTCCATCTTTTCTCCTTTAAAAAAGAAAAGAAAAGAAAATAATTAAGATGTGAAAAGATTAAGAATATAGAGATTAAATGTAATTATGATACTATAAAACCAATGAATTAATTAGGTGGACCATGGTACTCCTAATATAAAACAAAAGCATGCAGTTGTTTCCATGTACACAAAATCCTGTGCCTAATGCCTTCCTTCTTATCATGGTAATAACACCAAGATCTCTCTAGGCAAGAACCCTCCTCCCAAAACGAAAAATGCATCTCCCTGGGCTGACGGTGACCACCGTGGTCAGTTGGACCTTCCTTCCTGAAACTTTTGACTTTTTAGCTGAAAACAAGAAAAGAAAAGACAAGTAAATCTGGCTTGATGCGATAACACCAAAGACATCGGCTTATACGAGAAGGATTTTTTTTTGTATTTATAAGATGGATTTCTTTTCCCTTTTAATTTTGTTATTGTTTTTTAAAGTGTTTTTTATGCTGAAATATATTAAAATAATTTTTTTTTTATTTTTTAAAAATTATTTTTGAGATTAGCGTATCAAAACTATCCAAAACATTCATAAAAAATTAATTTTTAGTAAAAAAAAATCTCTTCAAAGGCAGGAAAAAAAAAAAGAACCACAAATATTTATTGCTTAATTTAACGGTGTGCTTAAAACCATAAATCTTTTCCTATTTACTTTCATTGTTTTGTGATTTTTTTTATATAAAAAATATATTTTTCTTAACTTTTCTCTAAGCCCATGAGTAGTGTATAGTAAGTGGACAAGACAGATAGGCTTTCATGGACTTGTTTTTCTTTGCAATTCATTGTCGATGCAGTGGTGGGACTACATAGATGGCCGCGTAATGTCGGGAGTTAGGCTAAACTTTCTTTTACACTAAAAAAAAATATTGAAGCGATCTTAATCTATTAACTAAAATAGATAAAGATTACAAATAGAAGAACACAATTGTTTTTTTGAAAATTCAGGTGCATTTTTTCTAGGAAATGAGAAAGAAAAGAGAAAAAAAATATATCGCAGCCCAATTGAATCTTCTCCTTGCGCACACACCGTACCTCGAGAAAAAGAATGATATATTGCTTCTAACATTGCGGTGAAAGCAGGACTTTGATCATCTCATGGTCCTTCACACGCCACTTAAATGACGTGTTGAAGCATGCACAATGTTTTTTTAATAATATTTAGAATGTGTTTGACAGTGTGGTAGTGGTTGCTTTTCAAATAATTTTTTGTACAGAAATACATGTCAATGATGTTTTTTCATTTTTTAAAAATCATTTTTGATATCAGCACATCAAAACGATCCAAAACGTACAAACCATATTAAATTTTAGCAAAAAAAAATGAATTTTTTGGGAACGCGGTTTGCACCGCACCGCGTTCCCAAACACATTCTTAAAATCTTAAAATTATCAAGTCATCCCTGACAAAACCTAAAAATAATAACATAATCAACCAAAAAAGACCAAAACATCTTCGCACGTAATCTTTGTTTTTTCAAATTATAAGGTTAATTATGTCGTTTTACTATTTAAAAAAAAGGACAGAAAAGCCACTCTATGCATGTATTTTTTTTCTTCAAGAACATAATTGTAACTCTACTATTTTTTAAAAGAAAAGATAAAAGAGCTCCTCACCTAAATATTAGTAATTTTTGCTTTTAATGGCAAAATAATTGTTACACTATAACAAAAAAATATGTCCAAATCATTTTGTCCTAATTAATTTTTTAATGATGAATATATCTTATAAAAAAAACATTTATAACTTCAATTACAGGCTTAATTTGTTTTTTAAAAATGGTAAAATCATATTTATATTGTTATAATCCATAATTTTTTAGAGCTACATAGAAAGTGATATAATTTAGTTTTTTTTTTTTTTTTAATTTGTCAAATAAGGTTTGTAGCCTAGTATTTCTAAATACCTAGGGATGATGTGCTATGCTATTCACAAGATACATACCAAATCAATCAAATCAAACAAATCAACTCTAATTTTTTTAAAAAAACTCAATACTAACTAAATCTGTTAAGTCCTGAATTATCCTTATTTGATTTTTCACCTGGTTTAATAAATATGAATAATATATAGCATAATAATAATAATAATAATAATAATTTCTGATATTCCTAGCTTGGCCTCTCCATGTTAGAACTCATAGTATCACACCAAGTGGAAATTAAACTAGCAATCAACCACTCAACAACCAAATCTCCTTTCAATTTGCATTGGATTCCTTGGATTTTCATCACAAACTCTTATTGCCTCCATAATCACTTAAGCACTGGCCAAGCAGCCATACATGAATCCAAGAAAGTTGATTTTAATGTCAAAAGCCCAATCAACCTTTCCTTTTCTTTTCTTTTTTTCTCCTTTGACCTTCAACCCACACACCAATAAATGTTCAATAACCCAATAAAATTACCTAAATCCCACCATACATAATTGCCACCACCTTTTTTTCAAACCTTTAACGGTCGGAAAAAAAAAAAAAAAAAACATTGCGTGAAGGAAATGTCACCTTCGCATTGGGAAATCCAAAGCCAAATGGGCCAACACAATCTGTCACTATTTAGAGACCAGACAGACCCCATTAATAAATACGTAACAGACAACCAAAAATAATCTAAATTAATGTCTTTACATGCAAAGCTGTACACTTGCTTCTATCACTAGGCATACCTGTCACCGAGTGAATGAATGAAATATTTGGATGATAGATCCTTTATAGCGTCTTCTTTTTTTCTTATAAAATATCATAATATTTTCTTTAATATATGGTTTATTTTGTGTCATTTTCTCTTAACTTTAAAAAAATCAGTTCAATACTTAAAAAAAAAAAATTAAAGACTTTATATTGGTTTATTTTATATCATTTTGAATGAATCCTTAACTTTACGACAAATCATGAATGATTAATTTTTCTCAATATATATATATATATTTCGGAAAAATATATTATTATTTTTTATAAAAAAAATTCATAACCCTTTTAATTTGAATATTTTTATTTTATGATTAAGAGATTCTCAAATTATTTTATTAATTGAAATCATTTGTTTTTTCCAAGTAGCTTTGACTCTTGTATGTATCATAGTTTGCTTCTGACAAATTTTTAAGACACGCAATTTCCGGGCCCTATAATCCCGCTCACTGTGACACATCACTACTTTCTTTGTTACATGTCTTTTTTAATTTCTTTCTTGGTGTCAAATGTTCTGCAATTATTGGAAGCTTAAAGTGGATTGAATATTCAAGATTTTACATTTTGGACCTGGTGTCTTATCAGAGCTGCCACCAATTTTTTGCCAGTTTGCACTGCTTGTTCTCTTTTTTCATGTCTTTGTTGATTGTTTAACAAGTTTATAAGCTCAAATTCTCATCAGGGTGTTGCAGTTCTTGGTTAGATTTTGCTCCATCTGCTACTTTTTTACTGTTATTTTGCTCATTACTGTTGGTTTCTCGAGTTTTTTACATATACATGTGTTGATTGCTTGGTTTATTCAGGTTTATGATTGATAATGTATATTTTGGTTTGAATACATGTACTTGTTTTGACTTGGATTGAGTGCTGAATTGCTTGTTGCTAGTTCATTCATAGTTTTCATCTGGGTAGTCTTTGTTCTCCTGGAATTTGCTTGAAAATGTAGAGTTAACACCATGTTGGAATGGTAGATTTGCTGGTAACTCTGCCATTTCTCCCTTCCATTTTGAGATCGAGTGGTTGAATGCTACAATGGTATTGCAGCTGTTCTTTTGTTTAAGCTATCATCAAACAATTGTATCATGTGAAGTGAAACTGAGATTGGTGTGCAAGTAGCAGGAGCAATTTAACAATTTTGTACCTGAACCTTGCCTTTGCTAGTTGAAGATTCATTGCTTTTTGTTCATACAAGAGGAAACATGATACTGTGTTTTAGGTCCTTTTGCTGTTTTTCTTGATTTTCAGTCCTTGCTGCAAATCCAAGTTACTGTCTAATCTCTTAAGGAGGCAGATTAATTAGCATAGAATCCCTGAAAATAGTAACTTGCAGAAAGTTGATTTTGTGTTAATTATGTTTATCAGGATAGACTATTGAGGGGAGATAAAATTGTGTTCCTGATTTAGATAGAGAGACAGTTTTACTAGCATTGACGATCGAGGGGAATAATACAATGGCCCCAGGAGGCATCATCAACAAGGAAGAGATCGAGTCACGCATTGCGTACTTGGATCATGATACGGGCCATCCGGCGACTTCTAATGCTGAGTTAAGAGGCTCCCCTTTTAGAAAAGCTGCAACACCTTCCACTGGGAATCCTGGAAAACAATCAACTAGTAACATGCAAGACCTTCTTGATTGTCCTGTTTGTTTCACCATAATGTATCCTCCAATTTTCCAGGTATGCTCCTGTCAAAATATTATGCCATTTGATCATCAGCATTGCACTTGTAACACCAGAAAAATTCCAATTTAATATTATTACAATGACAAATTTACTGATTTCCTTATATGTCAGTGTCCAAATGGCCACACTCTATGTTCACACTGCAGGGCCAGAGTGAAGAACTCTTGCCCAATTTGCCGAGGAGAACTAGGAAATATAAGGTGCTTGGCTCTGGAGAAAATTGCCGAGTCAATAGAACTCCCCTGCAAATACCAAAGTATGGGATGCTGTGACATATTTCCCTACTACAGCAAGCCAAAACATGAAAAGAACTGCAAATATCGCCCATACAACTGCCCTTATGCTGGAGCTGAATGTTCTGTCACCGGTGACATCCCGCTCCTTGTCAAGCATCTCAGAAACGAACACAAAGTTGACATGCATGATGGATGCACCTTCAATCACAGATATGTCAAGTCTGATCCCCGAGAAATCGACAATGCCACATGGATGTTAACTGTAAGATATCTCTAATATTAATACAATCTGATTCTCTTATGTGATTGATCTGTTGAAATTACAAACGATTAGACTAAACTGAATGATGAGACTAATAAGTTATAACTCCGAAAACTTTCTATGACTGCAACAATTCCTTCCCGTTTCATCTTTTGTTTCTCCAGTAAACTCATTTTCAAATAACTATTTTTTGTAATTAAACCATAAGGTTATGTGCAAAGTTATCAGGAACGATGCTACTGATTGGCATTGTCTGCCATTTTCCATCTCCCAACATGCTTAGGTAAAACCATTTGGTAGAGCAATAGACTTTAAACATCTTCGTAGTCTGCTCTGTCTGAACTGCACTTTGATCTGTAAATCCTAATGTTCTCTTTCTCCAACAGGTTTTCAATTGTTTCGGCCGACAGTTTTGCCTGCACTTTGAGACATTTCATCTAGGAATGTCACCTGTTTACATGGCCTTCCTGAGATTCATGGGTACAGAAGATGAGGCAAGAGAATTTAGTTACAGTCTTGAAGTTGGTGGAAATGGTAGAAAGCTTACATGGCAAGGAGTTCCGAGAAGTATCCGGGATAGCCATCAGAAAGTTCGAGACAGCCAAGATGGATTGATCATTCAGAGAAACTTGGCACTTTTCTTTTCTGGAGGGGAACGGCAGGAGTTAAAACTGAAAGTTTCTGGACGGATATGGAAAGAACAGTGAGATATAACATAGAAACTTAATGTACTTGGAAAATAAATGGAAGATAGGAAATTTATATGCACTGTAAATAAGTAGCATAAGTTGCTTACAATTTTAAGAGAATTAAATTCGTCTACATGACAGGTTCAAGTGGGCACCTATCTTTTCAGATTGATTTTATGTTAGTTTTTCTACTTTGGGACGGTGTGGAAATTGTTTGAGATAGGCGATTACAGTAAAAACTAGAAATTCTAATAATATCAACCAAAAAAAAAAACCAATTAAAAAAAAAAATTTGAATTAAAAAAAATATCATAAAAATATAAATATATATATTTTCTAAAAAAACTCTTGCAATAGTTTTCTCGAGTTGGAAAGAATTTATATTCGAGTTTAATTTTAATTAAAAACTGTTTTTCATCAAGAATATTTTTTTGTGTGCAAGTCACTCCATCATAGATTCTTAATATCTTTATGCATGTCATCTTATTCTAAATCTTTAACACAATATTTTTATATGGTTGACCCATAGTGAATTTCTAACATAACACCTTCGTGTCCAAGATTTCAAATAACAACAACTAATGCAAACAGAAACAACATATTAATTCTTGAATATATTTTTTCCTATGAGAGCATGTAATGTTATACAAGCTCTTTTAACCATGGTTGCTCTATAGATTGTTGGGGTTTGATAACAATAGACACAAACGTGAGCAAAAGATAAAAGGATTTATTACATGTCAAAACTCTTAAAAGATCAAAAACATCATAAATATAGAGAGATCCAAAATATTTAATTTTTATTTATTTATATCTCTACTTACCAAAAGGTTATTACCACTTATAAAGAAAAAACTAGAAAACCCTAATAACACCAAATAAAAAAAAAAATACTCCCTTAAAAT
>Ga0307515_10017365_pt1 | contig 13112 bp, 18 predicted proteins | sample 17_EM_MG_FD_194513 | JGI IMG/M metagenome (GOLD analysis project Ga0307515, IMG submission 194513) | Populus trichocarpa ectomycorrhiza microbial communities from riparian zone in the Pacific Northwest, United States - 17_EM | ecosystem: Host-associated > Plants > Roots > Unclassified | place...
GATGTCTCCCGGGGACGGTGATTCTATCATCCCCGGCCGTTGTCGGTCGTCACGCCGTCATTTATAAGCTCGGACGGGACGGACGGATTTGCGCCGTCCCGTCCGTCCTGGCAAGAACTCGGACGGCGCTACCGTCCCCGGCCGTCGGACGGGACGGTTGACCACACTGTAGGAAGTACTTCTGCGGATAGAAGAGTGTATAATATTCCACAGTTGTGGAGTGAGAAAACATCGATATGCTACCGATGTTTAAAATAATGATTCCGGATGTTCGTCTGGCGGGGTATATTGGGGCAACGCGGGATATAAAGGGACAGGTGCTCGAAACCCGCCCGCATCACAAACTACATCCACTTTGAATCTTTTAAATGGGAAAACGAACCAAAGGGACAGTATGTCTGATGGGATCAATCCAACATAAAGAAAGAGGTTGAATTGTCTATTCTACAAAAGACATCTAAAGGAAACCCTATGGTTTTATATAGAAAAGGAAAGCCTGGAGGTTCTGCGAAGGTGCTGGAAGTGGAGAGTGGCGAGCGAAAATTTGTGAATGAGTCTACACAAATGACTCAATGCATTAGCAGCCACCATCCAGTCCTTTCCAGTAGCTTCTAAGGCCTTTGGACTATTAGAAACCACACTCCAATCCTTTCTAGCAACTTCTGGGGCCTTCGGGCTAATTCCTGAGTCAACACTGTCTTATGCGAAGCCATAACTTGGGGAGATTTTGAGGCCACAACGCAGTAATTTCAATCCACAGAATACGCGAATACGCACGAAAAGTTAACTTAAAGTCAGTGAACAATGTAACTTAACCGCTATTTATAAATTATTTTACGCTTTTTTGAGGGCCTGCTTGTAGGGTAGAGTTTAGTTTGGGTAGGTGCTGTGGGTTAGGGTTCCCGTTAGATCATATTTTTTTGAGGTCGCAATTCCTAGGTGTTTGTTATCTTTGGTTAAATCACACAAAAACTGGCATATTTTAGCAGAGAAAGAGGCGCACGACTGTAATTAATGGTTCGTAATCCTAAACATTTTTTCTGTAAATATGATCCAAGTCGCATTACATAGGTTAATATGATTGTATGGTCGTGAGGGTCAACCCTGTTGATGTGGAGGAACGTTTACTCAAGCAGGAAGTAATATGGAGAACTGTTTTCTTGAATAGAGACACACAATAAGCATCATCACGATCAAATTCTATAGAGATCAATCGGCGAATGCGGCCACACGCTCCGCCCCGCATTTACCGCGTAACTCCAGTGCGCCTTGCAATACAGCCCGGCGGACATGCATGGGAGGAAAAACTTGGTACACACTAAGTGCACAGATCGCAAGAATAATTGTAGGTATTGAAGTAAGACCCACTCTGGGTCATAAGCCGATCAATAACTACATTACATTCCGGAAGAGCCATAGTCTTTTTACATTAAGTAAATCTATGCGATTTGAGTTAGCACCCAGCGCGCGCAACCCGCCGGGCGGTTAGACAACGGAGCAAAGGCACATACGCCTTGCTACCAAAACTATAACCCCAAAAGAAAATCTTACAGTACTAGTTACAGGTGTCATAGATGTAGCTTCCAGCTACCAGAAATGACGATGGCTGTGTGCCGCTCGTCCATATTCAATGGAGTCAAAAGCGGCGCAGGAGACCGGTGATACAACATTTAAATCCACCCCTCCGCACTTTCAATCTGAAAAACGATAGTACAGATTCCAAAGCTTTCCAAAACCCACATATATCAGAAATAGCTACTATCATCACTACTTCTTGCAAGATCAATACCAATGACTTTTGTAAGTGTCTCAAAAAACTACTCTGCAGAACTAAGAATTAACCAGGTCAACCCATAGAACCAGCAAATTCAGGGATGGGAGAACTACCCCATTGTACTTCTAAACTCTGTGCATTGGGTGGATGTATACGACCTGTGGGAGCAATTGGAACAAAACTGTGTATCATTATTCGTCAGTGATCCGTCTAAGATAAAGCTGGAAGTCTCCATCCAAGGAGTTGGTATGTCCGGAGAAATACCAACAGCCGAATTAGAAGGCAAATATTGACAATAGCCAGAGGAAACTGTCGATATTTCTACGATGACCTCCTTTGAAGAAATTTTAATGGCAGGAGGGGCGGTAGAAGATGAAAGAACAAAATTTTTGTTAGCAACCCTTAATCGATACCTCCAAACTTATGGAACAAGCTAATCTTGCGTGCTCAGCATGATATCTCGGCGGAATTCATATACAAGGCCTAAGATTTCATCCGAAATGTTTAAGAAGCTGTGTCACTTCTATCAAGTTTTTCCAAAATATTTTCACTCTGTCTTCCAGTTCCGCGAGAGGCATTGCGAGTCGGAAGAGTATTTCTGTGGGGGGTGCTATCGTCATGTGCGTGAGGACGAACGTAAAAATTCGATGATTTTCGGTACGCTCAAAGTGAACGGCTGTCGGTCCTCGATTCCTGACTGTACTGCAGAGATAAGTTATAACATACGCCATTTTGAAAAGCATGGTAGAGAACTGGCAGATCCATGGTCGTCCCGCCAATGTTCCGTGTATCAAAATTACTTCCACAGGAGTAATGCCTCGATCTGGATTCTCATCCAGACTCCGAACGGAACAAAATGCAACTTGGAAAGACTCAATAAAGAGGGAAAAGGCTCATCCCCAGCTGATCACCCTATGGCCATTCATCTTTTCCTTTTACTTTCTTGTGAGAAGAATTGGGGACCGTATATTGGCTATTTGGGTGATGAGCTCTCATTAATGGTAAGTTAAATTACTCATCTCCGAAACGTTAGACATTTTAGATGCTTGTAGTATCATGTGCTACTCGGGACATGTATTAATTCAGAAAATGTCATAGAACCGGAGCATATCTTTTCCAAAGGGGTATGCGGAATTCAATCTAAATATATCCCATAGCCAGAGCTTAGCACTCCTACGGCGGAAACTACAAGATGCACGCTCATTACTGAGATCGAATCTTGAGATTGCCTCAATGCTGTCGGAACACGCCGACGAAATGCAACAACAGGGTGTCGTTTTAGCTGGAGTCAATGAGCGCTTTCAGTCAGAAGTCCGGCAATACCAACTCAGGCTAAGATGCCATATCGGTAATGTTAAAAAACACTTGGACTGCTCGGAGGATATTCGTCTTCTGGTAAATTCACGTTTCTTCTATGTTGTATATCCCAAACGAACAGGTCTTGGATAGCTAACAGAAAATTCAGATCTTCAAAATTATGGATTTTCGAAATGACGAGCTTCTTCGTGTGAATAGTAATTCGCTGAAAGAAATCGCTGATGAAACAGCATCTGAGAATAAGACTATGGTCTCATTAGCTAGTAAATCCAGGGCGGATTCACGAACGATGAGGATTGCCACCCTTATAGGGACGATTTATGCTTCAATAAGCCTAGTGACAGTAAGTTTTCAATCCTTTGTATGATCATTTGATCATGATATACGATGGCAGGTTAAATTAATGTTGTGAGCGGCGGAAAGCAGGCATTCTTTAGCACTCAACTTATCCAATATCCCAATCATGGAGAAGTTGCAAATGTAAAGGTGAGAAATGAGGCATGGATTTATGCCGTTATTTCTGTAGGTCTCATAGTATGTACATTTGTATTAGCGTATATTTGGAGGCAGAGGGGACGACAGCCTGACCCATTCATTGACAAGGTCTAACACTCCACACGGTGCGTGGTAGTTTAATTTGAGTTGGTTCAAGAGTTGAAATAGATAGATATATTATATAGGCTTAAGTCTAGGGAAGCGTTTTTTTATCAAGAATATTCGGGAAATACCATGCAAACTTGAATTATGGAGTGAAATTGTATTGTTGTTTTAATCTTGTTTAAATTCCTCCCTTGCGGTTATGGCATGTACTCTAACTCCTTATCCTTCCCCAGTTTACAGTGATCAACTGAGAGCATCTTTACATACTACCGTCATTTCTTAAAGCTGCAAATATACGGGCTACTACCCCTCATCCTATCATACAGTCAAACAATGCCAAAGGGTCTTTTTCTGCGTCACCTCCATGCCAGACATTCCACTGTCTCAGTCACCCCATACCAAAGTATCCAGCATCTTCTGCTTTGTGTCTTTACATATACTACCAGCTAAAAACTGCGCAAGAAGCGAAAGGCAACTGCTGCCCTTCTGCCAGTTGAAACATCTTCCACCCTCCACACCGGATTTCCATCCTTACACTCATAACTGGTGAATATCTTAGCGGTAGCTCTAGAACAATCCATGTCAGACTCTGGCCTCCATATCGTAGCAGGCAGATTAATTAGTTCCCACCCATTTTCTAATATGCGATCAAGCTGGACTGACATTCCTCGTTGCCCTTATGAATTGCATGAAGTTACCAGTTCATGCGTTCATTGATGAAGTGACTCGCCTATGCCAATGTTCGCGGTCAAGGTCGTAGTAATCGGCGTCTACTAGCTCTTGGGCCTTATCACATCGCATAAAGCAGTCAATGCAGCACATTGCAGCTAGACCGAATAAAAGCCGATTAAGCAGGGATCAGCGATTGAAATAAATGTTGCCAGCTTTGCAGCAGATATGGTTCTGTAGCTGACCTCCCAAGGCGCAATCGGTCGTCCAATTACGGGCTTCATTTGCGATCGACAAGGTAGTGCAGAGGGTCCGGATCGCGATCTTCCGATGACGGCCACGCTAACAAGTCACCTGCCTGAACCATGTTAGTTACCGAGAAACAATGCCACATGCTGCTACCAACCTGTCACAACTAGCTACAGGGCTGTGCGGGTGTGCCCCTGCTAAGTTCACATGCGCATTGCTTATTTTATTACTCAACATAATATGCGCATACATACGTCTATTCTATGCACACGTGGCCTTAGGTTGTCTGTGAATGACATACTGTGACTACAGCTGCGCAATTAAAGACATCAGATGGAGTGCTTGAAGCAAACATGACGAAAAAAATACAATAGTGGCACACGTGGGCGTGTGATTACTCGAGTACATCTGCTGGCGCAGATGTGCGTACACTTAACCGTCTGAACAAGATCGATTGCGAAAAAGACGTGCTCAAAAAATATTGACTAGAGATTTAGCCCGAAGACCGTTGGAACTAATGCGGGCGCTAGATTAGCCTCGGGCTTTAGCCCGCCGGCCGTCGGGACTAAGGCGGGCACTAAACTCAGCCTTGGGCTTAGTACGGTACTTGGCTCTCCGTGAGCCTCGGGCCTAAGTGGTGCTTTGCTGTACGACTCCTTTTCTTATTTATGTCTATCTTATTCTGTCTTTGTACGATAGACAGTCCAATCATCTTTCTTCTCTCCTTCGATTGGTCTTAACAAAAGATACATAGGAAGATGTATGCTAATGTATGTGTATGTGAAATTACCAGGGCTCTGATATTACGCTCCCTCTTCAATGAATAATGGCTTGTGACATAAAGGTGATGATCAAGGTGGTGTCTGCAGTACCCTTTCATCTGGTACATCCATCTCTAGCTACTCACCCGCAAATGCTAGAACGTGAAGCCCGTCGGGACCAAGTCGCTTCTGGTAGGTAAGTTGAGACTCTCGTCGTTCAGTGCCATTGTATATTCCGAGCTGCCACTTTTCCTCCGAGCTGGATAATATGCGTCCGCGGATCTCACATGCTGATCTCTTATCCGGATATCCTTCCTGTCCGGATCCGACTTGGAACTGAGCTTGGCAGTTCTTATCGCTAGCTCGCCACTCGCCGCCACCAGAGGTGGAAACCGTCTGTTTATCGAGTGAAAAGATGATGGATGTACCGGGGATTATTCGGTCACAATTTGATTACTCCCATCATGGTACCATCACTCGGAAGACCCCGGTACTTGTTGAAAATACGATGGAGATAAATTGTCTACTATACGAAGCGAGAACAACAAAGAACAAGAAAGGTATATATAAGCAAGATACCGTACCTAGAGCTGATTACCGCACCGCGGCCAAGCCTGAGACTCTAAGCGGGGTCGGAAATATGCTTCTTTAAAGGCACCGGAAACGGCGCAGAATAGTGCTGTTTCTTACACCGAAAATAACGGTATTTAAGTGCAAGAATTAGGTTAGGGGTTCTTTTGTATAGCAGCAAATGGCACCGTGGAAATGGTACTGAAATGGAACTAAGCAATGCTTTTCTATGGGTGCCTTTTCTCCCGAGTGCCTTTTCTCCCGATTGCCTTTTCTCTCGATTGCTTTTTCTCCCAATTGCCTTTTCTCCCATGGGGCTTTTCTCCGCACCCGTCTTCTGTGCCTTTCGTGCCTTTCACCTTCAAGTTATGAAATCAGTAAAGACCCTCGTCACTCCAAAAGTGGTGACTAAAGACACCAACCACTAGTGGGAGCACTGCCTCTCTGACCCCCAACACGCCCAGCACCTTAACACTCTAGCCATTGCCAGTTCCCGCCTTGTAGATTTTGTCCGCTGGTCCCGACTCTGTCATTGATGTCTCCACTGGTGGTGCAGTCTAAGGTAGCGTGGGGATGGTGGCGGCGGCAGCGCGGTGGTGGTGATAGTGGTGATTTGGCATACAGTAGTGCGGGTAGAAGAGGTGGCGATGGGTATTGTAAAAGAAGGAAGGTGAGCAGCTGATCGAGAACTAAAGTCTATCATTTGTGGTTACCCTTTAGTGGAAGAAAGGTACATACACAAAGGATCACACACAAAGGATCACACACAAAGTCAATGCCGGTGAGGCCTTGAAAATGCAGCATTCTAAAAGTACAGCGTAGAAAGTCATGGATTTAAGGCACCTTTGGTGGGAGTCCAGCAATTTCGAAATGTCACAAGCCGAAAGGGCACGGAATAAAAGGCATTAGATCTTTCAAAAGGGCACGAAAACGAGTTCCAGCACTTCCTGGTGCCTTTTAATTTTTCATTTATATAGGGAAAAGGTACGAAAAGCACATTTCCGAATCCCGAAGAGATAGAGCCGAGTACCGTACCACACCCAAGGTTACCAGAGAATCGAGTATCGTACCAAGCCCAAGGTTATCGAGCCTGAAGCCCGAGAACAATACCTGTAGTCATGTACTCCAATAATTCCCAGGACGACAGAGCTTAATTTAGTGCAGGGCGAGGGCGTGCCCGGACAGGACAAACTTTTCTACCGCTGGCCACAACGTACTCTGCCTGAGGCAGTCGGAAATACGCTTCTTTGGAAGCATCGGAAAAAGCAGTGCCTTTTCTTCACTAAATGCAAAAAGCATTTAAGTGCAAGGATTAGGTTAAGGGTTCTTCTGTATGGCGGTAAAAAGAACTGTTGAAATAGCACTGAAATGGGGTCACGCAACACTTTCTGACGGTTCCTTTTTTCTCCGTGACCTTTTTCCGTGCGTTGTCTCCGAGTGCCATTTCTCCCATGTTTTATCTCCGAACCTTTTTCTCCCTGTTCTTTCTTCCACAATTGTCCTCTCCGTATTTCAATGGTTTCCGCCGTCATCTAAGCTATGGTGAGTCGTTGGACGGCTGCCTGCGTTCAGGTCGATGCCACCTCCCACCATGTGACAAGGAGAACCGTGGTCAACCACTCATTCTCCTTCATTAACTACTAGTTGTCCATCCTTAGTTACTCCACACTGCCAAGCTACTATTGGCCTTTCGGTAAGGGTAAACAAATATGCGGCGGAGACCAATGGGTCGACGACTTGTGATCGGAGTTTTGAGCTAGAACGATATAGGAGATCTGAGGGACGAATAATACCTGAGCGAGAGTTTGGCAGAGTGTATACGACAGCGCTTGTATGAGGGCGCTGTGGTAAGAGTTAGAGATGAGGGCGCCAAGGAGAGATGACGGTAGAGGAGAAGACAACGACGACCATGTAGTAGACGGTACCGGAGGTGTAGATGATACCGTATGGCATAAATGACAGCGCGCAGCAGAGGAAGATCAGAGTAGATGAGGACGCGAGGCAAGGAGACACGACAGCGGAGGAGACACAAAGGCAGAGAAGACGACGGTAGAGGGGTAGACGACGAAGTAGACAAGCTGCACTTAAGTGAAGGGTGGATATATAACAGTGGAGAAGTAGATGAGGATTGGGGAGAGATGGAGTGGAGGGGTAGACAACGGCGAGGTAGATAACAGCGTAGACAAGTTGCACGAAAACAAGGCCGGAGTATGCGGCGGCGCAAGTGCAGATAACAGCGGAGGAGACAAAAGCATGAAGGAACGGACAAGGGCGGAGGAGGGTGACACCAATATTCTGAGAGCTTATGGCGGTTTATTGATGCAATACGCACCCTCCTTGCTCAGTCTGAACTAAATAAACATCACTTGATGCTTATGTTAGGTTTGGGTGGGTGTTAAGGAACGTATTTTGTGCTCGGACGTGCAATCAGTAAATATAAATAGTTCTAGTGTTAGTGAGTTATAATTAGATCCTACGATGAAATACTTAGTTAGCATAGTTAACATTTTAGATAGAGGTGTGATAAAGATTGACGGAGGGATAAAACTAGAGTCGACGAATGCGAAGGCATGGAATAAGTATGAGAGCGAAGGTTTGAGCGAAGGGCGATAGCAGGCGTCGACCAATTTGGAGGTAGAGATCAGAAGGCATGGAATCGAAAGGCATAAGACGACCCGTAGATTTGTGTGCAGAGTACAACGGCATAGACAGGGGCGGAGGAGGCACGGACGAGGGCAGAGGCATGGACGGTTGAGAGCTTGACGATGTGATACAGTAAAATGAGGCATTGAAGATACAGAGTCAAAAGATTTCAGGAGTAGCGTATGTAGTGGTTTGAGATTATGCTATAGCGGAACCCACATTTGCCTTTCTGGGAAACTGTTTACCGTTATCAGACGTTGTTGTTGTTGTTGTTGTTGTTTATTCATACTGTTTTTACTCTAGCTAGAGTATGACAGGCCCTTAACCCCCCCCGCCTCCGGGCGAGCCGGTTAGATGGCGGAGCTCCCACCTACTACCCTTCGTCCCCGCTGACAAAAGAAAGAAAAGGAGAGACAGAAGGAGAAGAGAAGAAAAATAGAAATAGAAAAGAAAGACTGGCCGCTCCGGCCTCCATGCCTTATTTTGGCGGGAACTTCCTGACGTCCGTGGCCGCCAGGAAGTCCATCACCGCCTTATCACATATCTGCATGGCAAACAGCTCAGATACCTGTGCCAGCCGGCACCGGCCCGCTTTCCAGCCCGTTGCCTTCCCCACCTCCTTCCAGAGCTCCCGCTGCTGGTGTTTCCACCGGCTGCAGTGTCGGAGGAGATGCTCCCGTGTTTGGGCCACTGTTCCCTCGCACCACTAGCACTTGTCGTCCTCTCGGTGTCCGAACCGTTTTAGATAAACTCCGGTGGGCGCATGCCCGCACTTTAGTTGGTAGAATCTTGTTGCCAATGACTTTGCTCTTGCCATTGGGATAGGTCTGTTACTGCCTGCTTTGCCCTTCAGTCTGTAGCCGAAGTGTTTGCTGCATTTGTCGGCCTCCCACTGGGCCTTACCGTTATCAGACGTACTTATGATGGGACTTGGCAGCACAATGGATCGTACCCTTAATTCGTTACTATAATTATATCCTAAAGTCACAACTTAACTGCCTCCAACCCCACTTTTTTAGAAATGGGAGAACCTTTAAGTGAAGTGCAAGTGTTTTAGTTAGTATGACTATTTGGTCAGTTATTCTGGTCATCACTTTGTTCTCACTGCAGTCAATTCACAATTTGATTTGGAGCGTCCCACTTCTGTTTTCCTACCCTAGGCCCCGAGTACTCGGGGACAAGTATGTGTGAAATCATAAATAAAGAATCTGGGGGCAGGGGTTTTGGCCGCGAGTTAAATATCCAAAGACAAATTCTGGAAGTGACGCCGAGAACAATGCTGTGACACCACCACCGAGATCCTTCTCTTCAATTTAATTTGTGTTTAATCTGTGTAAGATAAGATCAGCGTATTTCGCAATTCACTTTTTCATTTCTTGCATACGGAGCATACCAACAGTCGGGCGCACCTCATAAAACGAAACGATTCTACAGCACTACAATAACCGATAGCAATATCAGTGCTAATAAGCGAAACAGTGGAGATGCTTCTTTGAGGTTTTCTAAAAAATATTTACTATCTTGAAAGGCAAGGATCTTAGCATTTGCCGTTGTTGTACGGGGGAAATGTCGGGCGCCGTGTGGGACCGCGCGCCATACCATTGTACCAAGTGCAGTCTGCAAAGGATTTGATACCCTAGCGTATGTCGATGGATGGTAATTATATGAGTCCGGTTGTTGTAGGTGAAGATTGATTAATTGTCTATCGAGCTATCATGAGAGTTTGTATGCTCATATATTTGGCAATCCGCTCAACCCTGCGCCCGAGTCCGCCCGATGGTGGAGCGGCTAATTTGGCCATGTTATTATGTACCGAGAGATTACTAAGGCAGAGGAAAAATATCGCTTTTGGACTTTCTCACAGCGCCCGCTACCATTTCCAACAATATATACAGTAGTCCATATATGCACTTAGCTGCCCTTATCCAGTTTACTCCCAAATAACCTCCAGTCCACCCAACCAAAGCCCTTAACCCCTTCCAGCGTTCCCAAGCGGTCTCCATTTCCAAATCCCGCACTAGCGGAGGCCGCTGCCTTTTAAAGGCTGACGATCTATGTTATCAACACTCCACCCTCTTGCTACACAGAACAACTGTAACATCTAAATGTTCATATAACCAAAGAAGATGAAGCATATAGTAATTCCCATAGTGGCCTTCGGAAAACTCTGGGAAGTCATTGGTGAATGGGAAAGAATACTACCGTAGTTTGAGGAAGGACGTCCATAAAACAAAGAAATCCAAAATGTAAAGTGAAACAAACTTAGGGTTATCATTCGACAATCTCTTTACGAGCCAAGAGGTCGTCAAGTCATTGCCCTATGGTTTGAGGAATGCACAAATTTACCCCGGCTCAATAACGGCAGCATATCGGAGATACAGCCTGATAGAGCTCATCGAATAGATCATTTAACGTGTAAAGGTAATATTTTCCTTGACTGAGCAACTAATGGAGGAAGAATCATTATGTTTAAGAGTTCAAGCGCACTGGCAGGTACCGAGAATCTGATGTGTTAAGTACATTTGGAAGGCACACGGGATCAGAGGCTTCAAACGCACTTGCAACTGCTACAGAACGTAAACGTGCACTTAAAACTGACAGATTCCAAATGCAACTACACCCAAGTGGAATAGAACCGGAATGCGGAAACCCGTGTTTCAGAAGCTTAAAACGAAGCTCAATTCTCCAGTACTTCGACCCAGAAAAGCTATTAAACCTCCAGACCAATACCAGCGGCTATGCAATTGCAAGGGTCCTAAGCAGCTCGATGAATACGGAACCCTTTGATCAGTCAACTTGTTCTAGTACTCGCGAAAATGCTCTCCAGCCAAACAGAACTACGACATTTATTATTGGGAGCTCCTAGCGATGAAGTAAAATGTGAATGGAGCAGTAGCAGTACGGGACATTTCAACATTCCTCAGAGGAAGATTTAGGTGTCGGCTGCAAGGTGGGCTGGCGCGTACTTATGCGGTGGTGATGGATTGCTCTTCCGGCAACGAATTCGGGAGTGTTGATTGATATAGAAGTCGTGACCTGTACTATCAACAATCGCATTTCAGTAACTGAGAGAAGTAGAAGCCAAGAACAACTTGGGAGTAGGTAAGAAGTCGAAATGAATGTGGAAGATGGTACGCTTGGAGAGTTCGCTGTCCGAAACAAAAAGCATCGTTGCGCCCAGGCCGTACCGTCAGCGCACGAAATCAACTACGGAAACAGGCGACGGAAGGTAGGCATCGCAGCTTCTAGACCGGCTCCATGGGTAGGAACGAAGTCTGCCGGGGGAAATAAATCGGTAGTTCTAGCCCTATTGTGTACGAAATGCACAAAGCTATATTTTAAAAAGCTAAATTTATTGGGCGCATTTATTAATTAGAAATATGCTTTTAATGCGCCTTTAATACAACTTTTCGTTGCCAAGGGAGGTTAGACATATGACATCGTTTGTTCTAAGAGCTCAAGCTGCATTTTGAACCGGGGTATTAGCGCAGCCAAGGCATAGTCTTAGCACAACTCTATATTATTTTCCAATACCTAATTAGCATATTAAGAACTGATATTCAACATATTTATGCCATTCTTCATATAAATTTGAACTTTGAGAAGATTTCACTAAGCCCTCGCACACAGCAAGTCACTCACCCTATTACCGTTATAAGCTCACTTATGGTTTAGGAGGGGATTAACTTGACTTTAGTGCGGGGACCGTTTAGGGTATAGGGGGTACGATGCATTCTGGTCGGGTAATCCTTTGTATGTTCAGCCCTGAGAATAGAGCTTTACGCACTTTAAGCCTTATATTACGCACAAGAATCCTTTGGTCTCCATCCTCCTAAACGTTCCCGGGCCGAGGTGAATCCAATCTTTCAGACCGAAGAAGCAGTCCATACCAACGAGGACGGAGAGATCGAAAGTCAGGATGTGGCCTCGAGCGCCACATGAGGAAACCTATTTCGACACCGTCGCGGAAGATTCGATCCAGCTAGGGAGCACAATCTTGGCACGACATCGGAGAGACAGATCAGAAATCTTCCAAGCCTACTAGCAAGCACTCTTCTGTATATCCGACCACAATAGCCAAATCTCAGTACCACCACCGAGACGACGACAAATGCTGGTGGTGTGGAGGGACTGTGGCCTAGACGCGGGAGCACCTCTTCCGCCACTGCAGCAGATGGAAAGACCAGCAGAAGACACTCTGGAAGACAGTGGGACAGACAACAGGCTGGAAAGCGGGCAGATGCCGGCACGTGCAGATCTCTGAGCTTTTTACCATAGAGGAGTGCGACCAGGCGGTGATGGACTTTTTGGCGGCCACTGAGGTCGGGAAATTTCCGCCCAAATGAAGGAGCGGTATGGAGCGGGCTGAGGGCTTGGAGGCTCGGGGGCGGCGCTGGCGGCAACGGGATTATACTATTCTTTCTTTCTTTCTTTCTTTCTTTCTTGTCCTTTTTGTCTTTCTCTTATCTTTCATTTGTCAGCGGGGACGAAGGGTAGCGGGGGGGGAGCTCCGCCATCTAGCCGGCTCG
>Ga0307515_10017366_pt1 | contig 13112 bp, 11 predicted proteins | sample 17_EM_MG_FD_194513 | JGI IMG/M metagenome (GOLD analysis project Ga0307515, IMG submission 194513) | Populus trichocarpa ectomycorrhiza microbial communities from riparian zone in the Pacific Northwest, United States - 17_EM | ecosystem: Host-associated > Plants > Roots > Unclassified | place...
CAAACTAGTATCATGTCAGAAAATAACATCATCATCAAAGCCTGAAAGAACTTTGTTAGCAAAAAAGGTCTCCTTAATATACAAGTTTTCATTTTCAACCATGTTCCCCATCTTCAATTTTAGTTGCTCATCATATATTTGATTAGGTGTTAAAGGTACAAGAGTTATAGGCCTTCCATCCATCTCAAAGGAATATCTATTTGTCAACCCATCATGTATAGCTCTTCCATCATACTGTTATTGTCTGCCAAACAACAAATGACTAACTTACATTGTCACAATATCACATAACACCTCATAAAAATATTTACCAATAAAAAAAGCAACTAAGACTTATTTATTCACTATCACCTCATCATTGTCATTCAACCACTGTAATTTATAAAGTATGTGATGTTTGGTAGTGTGCAAGTTCAACTTTTCAATCAATTCAATACTAGCTATATTAGTGCAACTACCACCATCTATAATTAAGCTATATACCTTATTCTGAACACGACATCTCGTGTGGAATATGTTCTCCTTCTGATCTTCTAAATCATCTACCTTGACATAGATATTCAATGCACTCATCACCACAAATGTCTCTATCTCAACTAGATACTCAACATAAACATCATTAGTATCCTTTAATGGTGGCATCTTCTCATCTCCAACCTCCCATCAGTCTCAAGCTTATGATTGACTTTCATAATCATGACTCTTTTGTTTAGACACTGTGAAGCCACATAACTAAAACTCAAACAATAAAAACATTTAATATCATAGTTATAAGAAGTAAAAGTATCATTATTCCCTTTACAAGTGGCCAAGATGTATTTATTCTCTCTAGGATATTTGACTTTGCCCATCTCATTTGGTTGTGATGGACCAACCTTAATGTTAGCCTTTCAATTAGGTTCCCAGGGTGTTAAAGGGCCTAACAGTTGGCTTTGCCAAATGGTACCCTTCCGTTTAAGATGGCTCTCTATCTTCATGATAATATGCATCATCTCTTCCAACTCCATAATATAAGCTATATCATTATTAAGGTCATTCATAAATCTAGTCATAGTAGTCTTTTTATCCTCCTTAACATTAGCCTGAATCATAATAAGTTTAATCTCCTTGAAGTACTCATGAACACTCTTTGTACTTTGGCTTAAACTCCGCAACCTTTGATACAACTCTCTGTAGTAGTGGTTAGGCACAAATCTCATTCTCATAATGGATTTCATCTCATCCTAAGTATCAAAATTCCTTTGGTGATGCATCACTAATTGATCCCCCTAAAAAATAGCATAGTTAGTAAAAGCAATCACAACAAGCTTGATTTTCTCGAGCTTCCGATAATTGTGACACTAAAAATCTACTCCACTTTCTTTTCTCACTCTACATAAATTTCTGAAGTATTTTTCCCCTAAAAAGCCAATATTTTCAACTTAATTGTATCTAAATCTCCACCAAACTCAGCATTATGGTCACGACACCTAGAATTACCCCTCTGGTCGAAATTATCATCATATAAATCCCCTTCATATCAATGATCCCGTTGTTATCCAAATCGCTCCCCATTACCCACGAACACATTATCAAAATCAATATTACCCATGTCTGTATTATAAGCCACAAACTCATCCATATCAGTGTTAACTTGCCTAACAACCCTCCTAACATTAAATTCTTTTTTATCAAGCCTATTTTGAACCCCACCATAACCATTAGCATGTTGCCTTACCAACCTATCTCCAAATTCATCGGCTATTTGATCCATTCATTAGTTCATGAAAATTCCACAAGAGAAATTGCATGAAAATTCCACATATAGCTCCAGATGTGGGTCAAACAGTACACAAAGGTCTAGTTTGACAAATTTACAACTTCTTAACCCAAATATTCAGAATCAAACCAATCAATTTCTCTTGGATCCTCTTAGTTTTTGAACTTTTAATATGATCAATTGGTACCTCTAATAAATTCTTTGGTGATGCTCATTGATTTCCATCTTTCGAGGCTTCATAAGCCAAAAAAGTAGGGTTACAAGGTCAATTCTTCAGTAGGCATGACAATTTCACCTAAGCCTAATGGATATAAAATTTCTAGATCCGATCAGCTTTAGAGTCAAGTTTGGGTAAAACCTGAAGGTCAGGTTTGGTTTGGGTATAGATGTTGGTCTACCCGACCCAAATCCAAACTCGACCTGAAACAAATAATCTTAAATTTTGAGAAAATTACATGTATACCAAGATAATTATATACTAAATAGTTTTAAATCATAGCATTCAGTTTTAGATTTTGGGTTTGGGTTTCGAGTTTAGGTCGAGTTTGAGTACAGATAGTACAAAACCCAATCTAGAGATATCCATGGCCATTCCTATATGTCTTGTAGTCACCCTGCTTCGTCATACAATGATGGGAATGTTAAAAAAATCATGTATTTTTTTTATATTTTTATGGTCTAATTTTAAACAAATTGGTCTACTAAATTATGGTTTGACTGAATAAGGGGTTTGTTTAGAAACTCATGTATTTTGGATTAAGAAAAGGTAATTCAAATGAAAAAAAAAACCTTTTAAATCAGAGAACTAATTATCCAGATTTTTTATACCTGACGTAAAATATTTTCACTATTTGATTTTATTAAAATAGTAATCAACAATGTTTAATTTCTAATTTTTTTGGTACTTTGGTTTTTTGTCCCATTTTCATCCCTTTTTTTATTCCTTTAAAGTTGCGTTTATTTTGAATTGGGTCTGCTGGTTTATTTTGACTACTTAGCTTATGAGATATCACGATCCTAGAAAAAACAATTTGATGCTTGGTTGATGCTTAATTTAGAAAAATCAAATGATATTTTATTGATTTGAAATAATTAAAGCATGAAGATTGAATGTGAACAATAAACAAATATTCAGCCCCTTTAACTTTAAAAGAATAAAGGATTGAATTGTATGGGCAGGGGAAAGATTAGCATTATTTTTTTGGTCACTTAATTTTTTTGTTTTTCAATCTAATCCTTTAATATTGAATTTATTGGAGATTCGACTTAAAAATATTTTTTGGTTGCTTAGAAATAGGGGTCTCGTGATATCAAGGAAAAACTATGATGTACAGTTGATGCTCAATTTTGTAAAATAAAATTTTATTTTATTAATATAGAAAAATTAAGCTTAAGGGACCAATTTTAAAATTCATAAAAATTATAGGAACTAGGGTCAATGGGAAATGGCAAAGAGGTTGGCGTCTGCATTGCATGCTTCAACATGTAAAGGAAGTCATCGTGCTTTTACAATGTGTACAACTTCCTCTAGTGTTGCAATGTCGTAATCCTTGATTTCTCTAGAAGTATCCCGGTAAGGCCATCCTAATGATGCAATGATTGTAGCTGGTAGAGGCATGTGGTAGCTAATTTCTTTTATTTTCTTCTCCTTGCACTTTTCTCTTTTTTCTCATTGGTTCCATGCACATTCTCTTCAAAATAGCAAAAGGTCCTATAATTTTATATTTATATTAATTTTGGTTCTTATTCTTTTGATTGTTGTTTATTTTGTTTTCACTACCAGAAAATTGGTAAATACAAACAGAAACAATGATAGAATATTTTCATCAATAGATTGTAGTGAATTTTACCAGTAGAATATTCGCTTACTTATATCAGTTGATAAACACCGACATAAATATTCTCTTGGTATATACTGAGGGAATTATAGTGGAAAAAAAAGAAATTAAAAAAACCAAAAAGTACGATGACATGTTATTTATACAAACAATATTACCAATAGATTAATACCGTTAGTAAAATTCATCCATAAACCCGTCAGTAAATTATTCCCTTCTCTTTAGCACTGTTCATTATGTTAATTACAAGAGGTATTATCGACAGATTAATTTTGTTGGTATATTCCTAAGAGCTCTAGAACTGTTCACTTCTCAATTACATTGTTCATGTTTTTTATTACATACAGGATCACCGACAGATGAATTCTGATGGTATTTTCTTGAGAGTTTTGGAACTGTTTACTTCTCAATTGAATTGTTAATTATTGTTCTCTATATATGAAATCACCAATGTATGGAAAAGTCGTCAATGATATTTGGAGGGTTTCTGAAAATTCTTGATTAAATTGAAATTTTAAATTAAATATTATAGATGAAATCACCAACAGATTGAAAAGTCATCGATGATATTTGAGGGGTTTCTAAAAATTTAAATTAAATATTACAGATGGATTCACTAACGGAATGATAAAAAATATTAATATTTAATTATCTATTAATAAACTCATCGGTAAAAAGCCCCAGTTAAAATACTAGAATCCCTCATTTCATAATAGATGCACTCTTCTTCCTCTTAGTCTTCTTCTTCTTCTTCTTCTTCTCCTCCTCTCTTCCCTTTTTATAACGAACACCAACATCCCTTTCTTTCTTTCTCTTCTCTTATGTTCTCTTCCACGCGCAAGTATGTCTTCTCTCCTTTTCTTTTCTCTTCTTAATTTTTTTAATTAACATACTTTATGAATTTATTTTTTTCTTTTCTCTTCTCAGATTCACTCATATTTAAATTAAGGTCAGATTTGTTTCCTTCTCTTTTTTGTGTTTTTTTCATTCTATTTATTTTTCATTCTATTTTTAAATTTTCTTGTTCTTAATAATTGTATGAATGTTGTTGTAGCTCACACTGTCCAAAGCCCATTTTTCTTTTTAAAAAAACATTATCAAAAAATGAAAGCTAGAAAGAAAATACATAAAAAAACACAACGTCAACTCGGGTTAACTTTTCATACTCATAAAGTATGTTAATTAGACTTTTAAAATTGTCTAAGTAGCTAAAATCTTTCTTTGAAGAAAAAGGATTACTAATGCATAAGGAATCCTTGCACAATAAGAAATTTTGTTGGCATATTTCAATCCTAACTTCAAACATGTCATTGTCTCTTGTCTGGATGAATTATTGGCTTTACCATATGATGCGAATCTCTTAATCGCATAATCAAGCAACCCCTAAAAAATGTTAAAATACAACCTGGAAAGCTAAAAATCAGGTTTGAGAGAACCTTGACCTAGAGAGAACCATGTACTTAAAAATAAACAGTATTGAAATAAACTTAGACCTAGAGATAACCTTGTACCTAAGAACCTGAAGTATATGAATGACACCACAAAGCCAATTAATTTTCGATAAATGAGGTGTACGATCTGTGTCCCTACAAAGAAAGGATGTTTTACCATAAACAACCAAAAGAAAAAAACTCACGTTTATTATCACCAAGCTATTTAAGATTTGTAGCTTCAAAAATATTATATAGTCTCCTCTAAATAACTCTAATGGATCCTTTTTCGGTTGTAAGCTATTGAGCCCAAATTAGAAATCAACTAACATAAGTCCAATAATAAAATAAACTCCTAAACAATGTCTAATGAGCTAGAAAAAACCCAAATTAAAAATAATTATTTAACATAAAATATAAAAATAGGATAATAAAAATAAAATCTTCATGCTAGAATTCCTTCATGTAGCCAAAATCTCTAAGCTCTCCTAAGTGATATTTTAACCGAAACTTTTAATGTAGGAATTCAACTAGGAAACTTTGTTTGGATTGCTAAAATTTCATTTCTTATATTTACTCCTCCTATGAATACCTTTAGAATAAGGAAAAGAAACTCAAAAGAAAGATCCCCTTAGATATTGTCATATCAAATCCATGTGGGATTTAAAATCCTTGCAAAGTGTGGACTTCTATTCTTCTATAAATCCAAGCCACATTCGGAACCCTTATAGCCTAATCTCATGCACAAGTTTAGGGCTTAAATAAGCCTCATTTAATCTCTTTTTTTCTGTCTAAAACTCATTACAAGTCTGGACTGATTGAGTTGAAAATAGCCAAGAAAGAACACTTTATCAATGAATCTGCCAAAACAATAACAACAACTTTGACCAATTTGAATAATATGTTCCCAAAATTAAATTGACCTTAACTTTTACCACAATATAGTTTCATATGTTTAGTACCTCCCTGTAAATTTTGAGCTTGATCCAATTTACTTTTTGTGAGATATTTCCTATCTTGCAAAACTAGTTAATAATCATTTTACAACAAAATTCAAACCTAACTTTGTTTGTATCATCTCCTCTCTTCAAAAGGATTCGTCCGTGAAAATATAGCATGAAGATCATCCCCTAAAGAAAACAAACCAGTATCATATCAGGAAATAACATCATCATCAAAGCATGAAAGAACTTTGTTAGCAAAATAGGTCTCCCTAATATACAAGCTTTTATTTTCAACCATCTTCCTCGTTTTCAATTTTAGTTGCTCATCATATATTTGATTAGGTGTTAAAGGTACAAGAGTTAAAAGCTTTCCATCCATCTCTAAAGAATACCTATTTGTCAACCCATCATGCATAGCTCTTTCATCATACTGTTATGATCTACCAAACAACAAATAACTAACTTACATTGGCACAATATCATATAACACCTCATAACAATATTTACCAATAAAAAAAGCAATTAAAACCTATTTATTCACCATCACCTCACCACTATCATTCAACCACTGTAATTTATAAAAGTATGAGATGCTTGGTAGTGTGGAAGTTCAACTTTTCAACCAATTCAATACTAGTTATATTAGTGCAACTATCACCATCTATAATTAAGCTATATACTTTATTTTGAACACGTCATCTCGTGTGGAATATGTTCTTCTTTTTATTTTCTAAATCATCTACCTTGACATGCATATTCAGTGCTCTCATCACAACAAGTGTTTCTCTCTCAATTTGATACTCAACATAAACATCATTAGTATCCTCTAATGGTGACATCTTCTCATCTCCATCCTCCCATCAGTCTGAACCTTATTATTGGCTTTCATAACCATGACTCTTTTGTTTGGACACTGTGAAGCCACATAACCAAAACCCAAACAGTAAAAACATTTAATATCATAGTTACAAGAAGTAAAAGTATCGTTATTACGTTTACAAGTGGCCAAGATGCCTTTATTCTCTCTAGGATATTTGACCTTTTCCATCTCATTCGGTTATGATGGACCAACCCCAACGTTAGCCTTTCAATTAGGTTCCCAAGGTGTTGAAGGGCCTAACAATTGGCTTTGCCAAATGGTACCCTTCCATTGAAGATGGCTCTCTATCTTCACGATCATATGCATCATCTCCTCCAACTCTATATAATGATACAACTCCACAATATAAGTTATATCATGATTAAGGCCATTTATAAATCTAGTCATAACAACCTTTTTATCCTTCTTAACATTAGCCTGAATCATAACAAGTTGAATCTCCTTGAAGTACTCATCAACACTTTTTGTACTTTGACAACTCTCTGTAGTAGTGGCTAGACATAAATCTCCTCCTCACAATGCATTTCATCTCATCCCAAGTATCAAAATTCCTCTCATAATTCCTTTGGTGATGCATCAATAATTGATTCCTCTAAATAATAGCATGGTTAGTAAAAACAATCACAACAAGCTTGGTTTTCTCGAGCTTCGGATAATTGTGACACTAAAAAATCTACTCTACTTTCTTCTCTCACTCTACATAAACTTATGGATCATTTTCCCCTAAAAAGCCAATATTTTCAACTTAATTGTATCTAAATCTCCACCAAACTCAGCATTATGGTCACGACACCTATAATTTCCCCTCTGGCTGAAGTTATCACTATATAAATCCTTTTCATACCGACGATCGTGTTGTTATCCAAACTGCTCCCCATTGCCCACAAACACATTATCAAAATCAATATTACCCATGTCCGTATTATAAGCCACAAACTCGTCCATATCAATATTAACTCGCCTAACAACTTTCCTAATATTAAATTCTTTTTTATCAAGCCTATTTTGAACCCCCACCTTAACCATTAGCATGTTGCCTCTCCAACCTTACCAACCTATTTCCAAATTCATCGGTCATTCGATCCATTCATTGATTCATTGAGTTCCGATTTCATTTTCCCTTCTTTATGGTGTCATGCTATTGCTTAACTTAAACATATTTGAATATGAAAAATTGGTTAGTTGACAAGAAATATATATTCCTCAGTCACTCCCTCACATGTTTATACTTCTTTCGTGTTTCACTCAAGGATTCATGGCAATTTACAAGATACTTTATGACAAGAAGAAGACATATTATAATTAATTAACGACATGAGAAACTAAAATTAACACAAAAATAGCCAAGAAAAAATACTTTGTCGATGAATCTACCAAAATAGTAACAACTTTGACCAATTTAAATAATATATTCCAGCCCACTCTAATTCACCTTAAAGTTTACCAAAACATAGTTTCATGTATTTAGTATCTCCCTATAAAAGTTTAAGTCTATTTGATGTATTGTTTAAGAGATATGTCTTATCTTGCAAAATTGGTCAATAGGCATTTTAAGGAAAACTTGAAACTAACTTGGATCGTATTACATATATACCAAGATAATAATATCCTAAATAGTTTTAAATTATAGCATTCAGTTTTTAGATTTTAGATCCAGGTTTCGAGTTTAGGTCGAGTTTGAGTATGGATAGTACAAAACCCAATCTAGAAATATCCATTGTCATTCCTATATGTCTTGTACTCACCCTGCTTCTTCGTATAATGATGGGAATGTTAAAAACTCATATATATTTTTTATATTTTTATGGTCTAATTTTAAACAAATTGGTCTGCTAAATTGTAATTTGACTGAATAAGGGGTTTGATTAGAAACTTATGTATTTTGGGTTAAGGAAAGGTAATTCAAATGAGAAAAAAAAAACCTTTTAAATCAGAGAACTAATTATCCAAATTTTTTATATCCGACATAAAACATTTTCACTATTTGATTTTATTAAAATAATAATCAACAATGTTTAATTTTTAATTTTTTGGTCCTTTGGTTTTTTGTCTGATTTTCATTCTTTTTTTATTCCTTTGAAGTTGCATTTATTTGGAATTGAGTTTGTTGGTTTATTTTGGCTACTTAGCTTATGAGATCTCGAGATCCTAGAAAAAAAACAATTTAATGCTTGGTTGATGCTTAATTTAGCAAAATTAAATGATATTTTATTGATTTGAAACGATTAAAGCGTGAAGACTGAATGTGAACAATAAAAAAATATTCAGCCCCTTTATCTTTAAAGAATAAAGGGTTGAATTGCACGGGTAGGGGAAAGATTCACCTAATTTTTTTTGGTCACTTAATTTTTTTTTCAATCTAATCCTTTAATATTGAATTTATTGGAGATTGGACTTAAAAATATGTTTTTGGTTGCTTAGAAATAGGGGTCTCGTGATTTCAAGGAAAAACTATGATGTACAGTTAATGCTTAATTTTGTAAAATAAAATTTAATTTTATTAAACTAAAAAAAATAAGCTTAAGGGACCAATTTTGAAATTCATAAAAATTATAGGGACTAGTATCAACGGACAGTGGCAAAGAGGTTGGCATGTGCATTGCATGCTTCAACATGTAAAGAAATGTTTACTTTTCATCGTGCTTTTAAAATGCATACAACTTCCTCTAGTGTCAAAATGTCATAATCCTTGATTTCTCTAGAAGCATCCTAGTAAGGCCATCCCAGTGATGCAATGATTGTAGCTGGTAAAGGGGAGAGGCAGCTAATTTCATTTATTTTCTTCTCCTCACACTTTTCTCTCTTTTCTCATTGGTTCCCACGCCCTTTTTTAAAAAAAAAATAGCAAAAGGTCCTATAATTTTATATTTATATTAATTTTGATTTTTATTCTTTAGATTGTTGTTTGTTTTGTTTTCACTACCAGAAAATGAGTAAATACAAACAGAAACAACGAAAGAATATTTTCATTAGTAGATTGCAGTGAATTTTACCGATAGAATATTCCCTAACCTATATCAGTCAGTAAACACCGACATAAATATTCTCTTGGTATATACCGAGAGAATTACTGTGGAAAATAAAGAAATTAAAAAAAACCAAAAAATATGATGACATGTCATTTATACAGACGATATTACTGAAAGATTAATATCGTTGGCAAAAATCCATTCGTAAACCCGCCAGTAAATTATTCCCTTCTCCTAAGAGCTCTAGAACTGTTCATTTCTCAATTATATTGTTCATGTTATTTATTATATACGAGATCACCGACGGATAAATTCTGATGGTATTTTCTAGAGAATTCTAGAATTGTTCACTTCTCAATTGCATTGTTAATTATTATTCTTTAAAGACGAAATCATTAACGGATTGAAAAGTTGTCAGTGATATTTGAGGGGTTTCTAAAAATTCTTGATTAAATTGAAATTTTAAATTAAATATTATAGACGAAATCACCAACAAATTAAAAAGTCATCGGTGATCTTTGGGGGGTTTCTGAAAATTTAAATTAAATATTACAGATAGAATTACTAACGGAATGATTAAAAATTTCAATATTTAATTATCTATTAATAAACTCGTCAGTAAAATGCCCCAATTAAAAGACTAGAATCTGTCATTTCATAACAAATGCACCTCTTCTTCTTCTCCTCTCTTCCCTTTCTATAAAAAACACTAACATCCCTTTATTTCTTTCTCTTCTCTTCTCAACTCCTTCTCTTCTCTTATATTCTCTTCCACGTGGAGGTATGTCTTCTCCCCTTTTATTTTCTCTTCTTAATTTTTTCAATTAACATACTTTATGAATTTATTTTTTTCTTTTCTCTTCTCAGCTTCACTAACATTTAAATTAAGGTTAGATTTTTTTTCCTCTCTTTTTTGTGTTTTTTTTCATTATATTTATTTTATTTAAAAAATTTTATGTTCTTAATAATTGTATGAATGTTGTTGTGAATTTTTTTTTCATATGAGATCAATCAATTTTTTTGGATTTTAGTTGGATTTATTTTAGTTCTTAATTTATTTTTTGTTGGATTATGGATTCTAGAATAGGTTTTCTAAGTTAGTGTTATATATTATGTTTGGAGTAAGTTCTAGTTAACTAAGAGTAGGACAAAGAGAAATTACAAACCTATTAGCTTTAGAACTAGTTGAGGATTTGCACTACACTTTGGGGTTAGGTTTTTTTACTTTGTGTAAAAAAAAATAATGTTCAGGTGCTACAAACACATTTTAAAGTAGGAAAAAAAATTCATGACTCGGGTAATAAATCTGATTGAGTAAAATAAGTTGTTTTTATTTTAATTATATGATAATAATACAGGAAACGACAACAGATGGACCAAATTAAAACAAATTATCAAACTTGACAAAAATATATTTTTTCCAAAAAAGAACAAACAACATAACTTAATTCTCAACCAATTAAATATAGAAGAAAAAAATTGGGTAAAATAAGACAAAAAAAAAGGCCCAAGTCAACTCGAGTTAGCATAATAAACTTGTAACCTGAATAATAAGGGTTGAGTCAATCCAGGTTAACCCACCAAAATCACGACCCGGGACATGAGATCAGAAAACCTGATATAATATAAATAAAGAAAACAATAAAGCCCATTTTCATTTTCATTTTTAAAAAAGCATTGTTAAAAGATGAAAGCTAGAAAGAAAACACATAAAAAAACATAACATCAACTTGCGTTAACTTTTCAAACTCATGATCTTGGTTATTAGACCGAAAGCATCCTATCTGAACAAATAACAAACCTCTATTCTCAACCAATCAAATGTTGAAGGGTGAAATTAAAAAAAAAATCAATTATACAAAAGGATAAAGAAAGTAATTAAAAGAATGATGAACAAAATTGAAATAAAAAATAAATTTTATTTTTTGATTAAAGAGTGAAATTAAAAAGAAAAATCAATTTAACAAAAGAACCAAAAAAATCAAATGAATGGGGATCAAAAATAAAATTTTAAAAAAAAATTGATTGAAGGGTGAAATTGAAAAGAAAAATCAATTTAACAAAAAGACTAAAACAAAAATAACACAATAAAAAAATAAAGACCAAATTAGAAAAAATATTATATCACAAATTAGGATTGAAGGGTGAAATAAAAAAAATCAAAATTTTATATAAAAAAAACCAAGAATAAGAATTACAAATTAAAAGAATAAGGACCGAATTTGACATCTTAATAAATAAGAAGACAACTATAAAATTTTAAATTATCAGCATGATTTTCAAGAAGATGAGAGAGAAAAGTGAGAGTAAAAGGAAAAAAAAGATTATCATTGTAACCCTACCACCTCATGCCTTTCCAAAAAGAAAAGGACGTCTCGACGCTTCCAATAACATGACGAAAGGTGTTGTTTAGCTGCTAGGAGACATAACATGAAAAACACGGCTCCAACTATTTTTTAATTATATTTTATATTTATTAAAATATCAAATTTTCTTTTAGTCCATCTAATAATAACAGAAAAATTAGTGTGAAAACACAAAAAACACCCTTAGATGCCAATTTATAAAATTTTATTTTTAAGGGTATTTTGGTTTTTTCACTATACTTTTAAAATGCAAAAATAATTATTTGTTTGCGATCAATTTAATAATGACTAATGAACCTTATTAAAATACTGCAGTACCTTTAATAGTCTGTTCAATATATTGTTATGAGAATAACAGAACTATCATTATAAAACACAAAAAACACCATTAGATGTCAATTTATAAAATTTTATTTTCAAGAATATTTTGATTTTTCCACTATATTTTTAAAAAGCAAAAAACATTATTTGATTCCTATTAATTTAGTAATGATTAAGGTGTATTTTGTTGATTTTTTCACAATTTTATTTTGATATTTTTATAATTTATTTATTTAGTCAGGTTATTTTACTCAATCTAAAACCGGGGCCTTGTGTCATGTCAATCCCGGATGGTTTCATACCTATGTTAGGTCTATGCAGGGGCGGAAGCTTCGAGGGGTGCCAGGTACCTATGCATAGTAAAAGTACCGGAGATCACTAGGGCTGTAATTTTTTATTTTGAAACATTAACCCTCATTCGTCTGTACGACGTTTTGTGTCGTAGTAGCTCAAGTGTTCGAGGAGACGAGTGGTAGTACAAGTTTATAAAAAGATATGCCAGGGGCGCCCACTGGGCTCCCTAGGCGGTAGTTTATCCAAAACCAGCGAAGCAGTTCCTAGTTTCAGATTTACCACCTTAGCTTCCACTTGCTTCTTACAGCATG
>Ga0307515_10017368_pt1 | contig 13111 bp, 8 predicted proteins | sample 17_EM_MG_FD_194513 | JGI IMG/M metagenome (GOLD analysis project Ga0307515, IMG submission 194513) | Populus trichocarpa ectomycorrhiza microbial communities from riparian zone in the Pacific Northwest, United States - 17_EM | ecosystem: Host-associated > Plants > Roots > Unclassified | place...
AACAACAAATTTTTTAAAAAAAAAAAAAAAAACACTCCAACACACCATCCTCTTCTTAGCGGACATCACATCAACAACGAAAACTCAGTCTTGTATCTTTTATGATCCAAAATAAAAGTAACGTGATTAAGTGAGGGAATCAAAACAATCACCTCGGCCCTGTACCGTAAAGATTCCACTGCATTCTTTGTGAGCAAAGGATATGGAGAAATAACATTCGATTCATTGTTTTCGTCATCCCCTAAAAAGGATTTTATTTCTTCGAGAATTTCCATCTCATCTGGAGAAACCTATCAACAGATCAAGAATCAGAATGGCTAAGTATTGGAAAAGCCATATATATATATATATTCATAGTTTCATATCAACAAACAGAGGAGAGAATAAGAAAACAAAAACATAACTTATTCATCTATACAAAACAATTACTATATCTTATGCATGGACAGGTCTAAAGTCATTCTGCTCGGATCTCAATAAATCTTAATCCTCTGCGTCAACTCACCAGAGAAACAGAAGAACCAGTACTGTAAGCTCTTCCAGTACGTCCAATTCGATGTACATATCCGGTGGCACTTAGAGGCATATCATAATTTATAACCTGAAATGAGAGAAGGGGGTGGGGGCAAGAAAAGGCCCCCACATATTAATAAAAGCACACCCAGAAATATAAAAAGGAAAGGAATGTTGGTTGAACACAATATTTAGCTATAATAATTAAACCATCTACAATGAAAATAATGCAGATCACCCCTATACATAACTAAAACAGCAAAAAACTAGCATAAGAAACATAGAAGACAAAAATGATCTTTATGGTGATATAATAATAGTCAATAGTTTCTAGCATAACCTAAATCATACACTCCTGTGATGCCACAATGGGCTAAATATTAGAAAAGTAGTTTGTCGAAATTGGCCATCATGTCAACTAACTATTAAATTCAAAATTTGGCATTTTAGGACATTGAGTATATGATTGGGAGTCCAATCCAATAAGCATGAGTAGATGACCTCATTAGTTTAATGCAAATTATAGGCCCCAGATTCTCTTCCTCCCATTCTTTCAAGTGATTTGATTAAAAGAAAACAGAAACCCGATCTGAAAATATGTTATTGCTAAAAAAATGTGTGGTAATTTAAATCAAGACTAACACAAAAATGATGAAGGGAGAATAGAAACCATCAAAACTTTTAATTTAAACTAAAAATCATTTTATACATCAGGTGAAAGCAACCAAAAGATGGTTAAACTGTTTGCTAACTTGATAGGAATGTTCATTCAAACCCCCTGTGACATGAAGTTATTTGCAAAGATGAAAACATACAAACATTGTAGCCCAAGTCATCAGATTTCCATAGCATCTCAGACACAAAAAAGTAAAAATTTCAAACATGAGAATCTATGAATGAACCTCTTAAGTCTATTTTCTAAACAGATCATCATCCAAAATAGATCAAACAGCACAGATACAACAGTCCAATAGAATATAATACTACAGCCTGCAGAACTGCAGCAACAAAACCTATCCAAAAAAAAAATCATTAGCTTACCGTGTGTACATTTTTGAAGTCAATTCCCCTCACCACTCCAAATTCTGAGTCCAACTTTTGCTTGGCATGCTTTTTTGATTTTCTTGTCTCAGCAAGACTTCCCTCGTTGGCTTTTTCCTTTTCTTTTGTTTCTCTGTCATCCGTTGCAATCAAATAATCAAAAAGCCCAGCATTGAATTCCTGAAAACAAGCAGCATAGGAGGCAAAATGAGCTACTTTTAAAAACAATAACCAAAATTTTGGTCATAAAACCCATACTTGGAACCTTCAAACCTCAAACCATCATTCGACCTTGGCTTACTATTTGTGTTTTAAATTTTCAGAAATTGTGAACCTAACATACCTCTAGGATATGGAGACGAGAATTCTGCGGCAACTCAGCATTTAAAACAGCAGACTTTATTCCAAACTGTGGAAAAATAACCAAGGACATCAATGATGGGATGAAGATACTAAACCAAGAGCATTACAAGAAATAACACAACTACATTAGAGCAGCATGTGGAGATTAATAGTTCCACCCAATGAGAATAGTAGTGAAAATAAAAACAAGTAATAAACAAAATTTGATGCCTAGCCTTCTGTCTACAACATAAAGCACTTTTCCGTCACAGCGATCTTGAAACCACCCCCCACCCCCCCCCCCCCCGCGGAACATAAATACGAATTTCAATTAATTTTGATGTAGAGCTTCCAATCACCGATGCATGTCATATTGAGACACAGATCCATTATTGGTAAAGATAAAGATTGCAGAGGATTGGTTATATAATATTGCAAAAATGGTAACAGAGATGCAATTAAGACTACACAATCAATGAGATTGCATTTCATCCTACTAAATTAGCCAAAATCAACAGCAAATTACATCTCGATTATTTTTTATGTAGAGCTTCCAATTACTGATGCACTTCTAATATTGAGACACAGATCCAAAATTGATAAAGATAAAGATCCAAAAGGTAGACTATATCCCAGGTCAAAGCTTTTTGACTACACAAAGTCCAACATTTCACATCATTGGTGCAACACCTCACCCATACAATATCCAATATCTCAACAAAGAGACAAGTTCCTATGTATCAGCAGCAATTATTTTCAAAATCAATGATGAATTAAAATAATTCAATGGATGCCCAGTAAAGTAGTCAGAGACTGAGAATACCTTCTCTAAAAACAATTTCAATCTGAAACTCATATCAATGGCATTAGTAAATATCAAAACTTTTTTCTGAACCAGATCCAGCTTCAAAAGAGCAAGAATATGAACTAACTTGTCACGATCACCACATGAAACCTGAAAAAGATATGAAAGAGTTGTAAAGCTCATTGATACCCTTGTTCAACCATATATTACGAGGCTCAGATGATTGATATAGATAAGAAACGCTAAAAGTCCATACGACAAATAGGAATCATAACCAGAAGTTTTGCTTTGACTGATTCTGATAACTACAAGATGACAGTGTTGTCAATGCGATACCTGACAAGACACGTGTGACTACATGTGCTCCACCATTACCCAGGTTTTGTACCTAAACTGACAAGTTTGGTGGCAAATGTGATATATATTAAGAGAGGAAACGCAGCAGGTTTCTGCACCAGTGGCTGAATGCTGAGAACTAAGGTTCGTTTAATAGGTGGAGACAGCATTTAATATACGGGGAATTTTGGGGTTTATGCTGATGACAAGATGATTAAGGGCTGATTATAACGAGAGCTGGAGGGAACTTGTTTGAATCTTAAAAAGCCCCCTCTTCCCCTCCCCCCTTCATCAATAAAACCTTGTGCGATGGTAGAATTCCATACTTGAATGGGGAGCGGTAGTTTATGCTTTGCTTTCAAATCATTACTAGAGGCAAGCCAGTGGTAGTGCATATATTTTTTATTCTCTTTATATTCCAATCTTCTTTTAGCTGGTTCCCAAGGATTACAGAGGGATTTCAGTTTAAGGCCAATTATGTTATTGTCAGTCTCAAAGCCAAATATAACCAAAGTTCCATCTGGAGCTGCCTAACAAGGAACAAAAATTCCATCTGAAAGTTGTTTTTATCTTATAGCTGCTTTAGTCTCCCAAAAATAAAATAAATAAGGGTGCAAAATAATTCACAAAAAATATACATGGGTCACATCAGAAAAAAAAACTCAAATGGAGCAATCACTTCTCATATCCTCCAGAAAAGGCTATAGAATTCCTTACCCAAAATTGCTGAACATTTTTGGGGATAACTTCATCCTTGACACCTTCAACTTCTGGCAAGGTCAAAACATATGGATTATGCAGAACGAGCTTCTTCAGTTTGTCAACATCAGCACTGAAACAACAAATGCCAAAATAGCATGCATGAAATCTCTCAATCGAAGAGTGACGAGCATAAAGACTTCATTTTATCAATATGAACTTCGATTGGGTAAAAAAAGATGAAAGGAAGAAAGTTTCGAGACTTGCTAAAGTATAAATTGAAGGTACCAAACAAAACATAAGTAAAAGGAGGGAGGGAGAGTGCCATAATCAACACACCTTGACGTTGCAGACATAAGAAGGCATTGACAACGTCTTGGGACAAGAGCAGTAAGAGCTTTGAGATCTTCTTCATAGCCAAATGACAACAAGAGATCTGCCTGAAAATAAATAGATATTAATGAATCATTCAAGGAAACATATAGCAGATGTCTTTTTTAAGAAATTGATAACTTAGTATCTGAAGTTCCATCCATAAGAAGGTAGAAGAAACCGTAGAAATCTAAATTGCACACACATAGCACATGTACTCGATCAATATCAATAGACATAACACTGTCATTTTCATCAAAACCCCATTATTTTAACAAATGCAATCTAGTTGAATTCAGACAATCTATTATCATCAGAAATCCCAACTTCCATCTATCATGAATGAATTACAAGGATAAGCATCATCACAAACACCAAGTTCTCACCTCATCAAGAACAAGAATTTCAAGTGAGTCATTAATAGATTCCGATTTTAGTACACCAACTGACAAGGACTTGGCTACACAAGAAGGAGTAGACACCAAAATATCGGGCGGCCCAGCCAACGCGTTCCGCTGCAAGCAAGCAAGCTAGCAGTCAACCAATTATGCTGAATATCACTAAAAATTAAACATGTAACTTTTTAATGAACCAACCAAATCAGAAGCAGGCATGTTGCTAGTCAACTGAACAACTTTCAATTGAGCTTTACAGGAATCAATCAGCGACGAAACCTCCTTATAAACCTGTTGACATAACTCTCCACTTGGCACCAGAATAAATGCTGAAGGTGAAAGCTTTTTTCGATTCGAATCAGCCGTACTGAGAAGCTTCTGAAGCAAAGGAAGCAAGTAAGCTAATGTCTTCCCTGACCCTGTTTTCGCTCGTGCAACCACGTCTTTCCCTTGCTAATGATATTCAAAACAATTAATTACAAAAATGAATGAATAAATAAATAAATAAAAGTTAAAAAGAAAAAGAAACTGACAAGTATTAGAGGAATAGCGGCTCGCTGAATTGGAGTGGGCTCTGCAATGCTAATTTCTTTCTTGTTTAGGGCACGAATTAGCCTAGGGTCTAACCCTAACTCTTCAAAGCTCTGTGCTTCGTCGTCTTCTTCTTCTACTACATCCGGTTCCTCGTTTAATTGTATTTCTTGTTTGTGTTCGCTCTCTTTTTCCTTTTTCTCTTTAGTTTTATCGGCCTTCACCATTTTTAAGTTTACGCAGAAAGATGGAGGGAGGGAATATTAGGGTTTTTGAGGAGGAAGAAGAGGAGAAGGGTTTTAAACTTGTGGGTCGGGTTTTATTTAATTGAACTAAGACCCGTTTTAATAAACATCAAAACTGACCCTTTTTTAAGGGTCCAATTTCATTCCAATATAGTTTGTTTGTTTTTTCGGTTTGACTTGTTATTTAAATTATGTTTTTTTTTAAATTAAATTATTTTTTATGTGATTTTTTGTGATGATTTTGGTGTTTTGATTTTAAAAATAAAAATAAAATTATTTTAATATATTTTCAATTAAAAATAATATTGTAAAGATATAATGTATTTAATTACTAAATATAAATATATATGAAACAAGTCGTATTTATTTTAAAAAAACAAGTATAGTTATTACTTGAGGTTTATTTGGGTAAGTCCAATCATAGTTTGAGTAGGGTAAATTGAGTTAGTATTATATTTTTTTAAAAAATAAAATCAAAACAATATTATTTAAAAAAAATTAAAAAAAAATATTAGGTTTTTACTGTATTTAACCTGAGTTGTGAATTAACATAAGTTTTTAAACATATTATATTATATCAAATATATTTTTTATTATTTTTTAAACCCGGACCAAGCATAACCATAAAATGACTGTTCCTAAATCAATTTATTTGGCTGGTTTAATAACTAAGTATAAGTTGCAAGAGTATACAAACCTGCAGTCAAAGATTTTTATTAAAAAAAAAAACCCCGACATTCTAACCGGGTAGGGATTGTAACGATGGGCCCACATCCAATCTAAACTGTCCTTCTGGGAGGCCCAGCCCACATATTTTCTTTTTCATTCTTATAGTGAAACGACATAGCACGAGAAACAATTAGAAACGATGCAAGCGCGCAATACAAAACGACGACGGATGGTTGTTATCCAGTAGTAGCAGTAGCAGTTGAAAGAGAAGGTGGAAGAAGAGGAGGAGGAGGAGGAGGAGGAGGAGGAGAGGAAACATTGAAAGAAGAAAGCTCGGCTTCAAAAAAAGAATGGAGCTAGTAGCTTTAAACCTCTCTACAAAAATTCCAAGACAGAAACCAACCTTCCTCTCTACAACAACAAAGACTCTTCTCTTTCGCAATTATCATTACCAGTTACGAAGAAGAGCAAGTAATCATTTTCGATTTCAAGCCAGGAATAAACAGCAGCAACAACTCTTGATTAGTCAAATAGATTCGGAAAGTGAGCTGGAATTCGACAGCGATGAAGATGAAGACGAGATGTCGTCTGGTTTGTTATCATTAAGCGTGAAACCAGACAGGAACACGGCTTTGCTTGATGATTACGAGATTGAAGAACTTGCCTTTCATGATTCCTCCAATTCTAATCATCGTAGCGGTCAGTCAGTTACTGAATTTCTTTTTTATTATTATTAAAATAAAACAAAATTTGGGTAAAAGGATGGAAGGATTGTGGTGATGTAGGGTACGTGGCAGTGGTAGGGAAACCGAATGTAGGAAAGAGCACGCTTTCGAATCAAATGATAGGACAAAAGTTGTCGATTGTTACTGATAAACCTCAGACTACTAGACATCGCATTCTTGGTATTTGTTCCGCTCCAGATTACCAGGTTTCCTATTTTTCTTTTTCTTTTTCTTTTTTTGAGTGTCTGTGTTGTATCGTGTTATTTGGTTGTGTAATGTTGAATAATTGCGGAACCATTGTCAGAAAATTGAAACCCAGAATTCCCAAAGCTGTTTAAGTTAATTTCCTTTTACAGAGGGGGACATTAGAGTAGAAAGTTGTGATTTTTAGATTGTAAATATGATTTTATTCTTCGCTGTGTCTTACTTTGCTCTACAATTATTGCCTATTGGATTTGTTTGTTTGTTGTGTTTAACACGATATAATGACAATTTTGCCAGCAGGATAAGTAAAATCATCTTTCATGAATTGATGTTGAGTGTTGAGCAATTTTTCCTAGGGTAATCTAGTTATTGTAGAGTGTTGCGTTGGTTAATGCCTTTTAGCTTGTGCATGTTGTAATGAGAAGCTTGCGTTCCTCCTTGTTGGAAGACGTGGTGAATGGTCTTTAGATATGTAGGAAAACGATTTGTAAGAAAACCAGAACCATTGAAAGAAAATTTGAAATCTCTAGGCTAAGCAATTGAATGACTGAGTTATTTTAGATATGAGCTAATCATATTTTTCTTATAAATTGTAAGAAATATTGTAATGATGCTTTTTTCACTGTTTACGTTACCGCTTTAGACATAAAGAAAAATTGATGATACTTAAATACATGATTGCTTAGTTGCTCAATGCGGATCACCTGACTGAAAGGTTTGCTTGTAGATGATACTTTATGATACACCAGGTGTTATCGAGAAGAAAATGCACAAGTTGGATTCTATGATGATGAAGAATGTTAGGAGTGCTGCCATCAATGCTGACTGCGTGCTAGTTATTGTTGATGCTTGCAGAGCACCTGAAAAGGTATGCTAATTGTTTGTGCAATTATTTGCAGTTCTTTCTTTCAACTTTTCTTCTAAATTCCATTTCTTGATTAGATTGATGAAATGCTGGAAGAAGGTGTGGGAAACCTCAAAGACAATGTGCCCACTTTACTTGTATTGAACAAGAAAGACTTGATCAAACCTGGTGAAATTGCAAAGAAACTTGAGGTTAGATCTTTTTGATTGATACTTATTTTGGCATGATAAGTTGTCTTCATTATTTATGTTTGATAATTGTCTTTTCTTTCTTTCCTTTTGGTTTATGTCTTTTGATCATTATTACCCCAATAATAAGATGATTTGCCAAGTAATGTAATTAAGAGATAACGGGTAGATCAAACTTGTCCTCGAGGTGTCACCTCTTCTTCTACATCTGTGATTGCACTTACCTACATTTAGGTTCTTCTGACATTGATAAAATATCCTGTCCATTAACACAAGAAAATCAGAAGTTAAATGTATGGTCAGTCGGTGCATTGGCTGTAAATATGAATCAAAAGTTAAATCTTACATGTATTTTGGTGGTTGATTTCATATGATTGTAATGATTTGTGCTAAATGCAATAGTGGTTATGATAGCAAATTGTCAGTGTCATGTTGGATGTTCTATGGTCTTGTCTTGCCAGAGAATATCTACTGTCCTAAAAAGTGGTATTTTATGTTTTCTATGCTTCTTTAAATAACTGATCCGATCCCTAAAGATTTCACTTTTTTGCAGTGGTATGAGAAATTTACAGGTGTTGATGAGGTCATACCTGTGAGTGCCAAATTTGGTCAAGGAGTGGAAGATATCAAGGAATGGATACTTTCAAAACTTCCCATGGGGCCAGCTTATTATCCAAAGGTACACTGAATTGAACTACATGTTTCTTTTTTTCCCCTTTTTTCTCCGAGAAAATGTTTTTTTCTGAGTAAACGTATACGTAGTCTCTGGAGGTAGTTAGTGGTCTACTGTGGGTACTCCACCTTAAGTTAATCATTTGAACTTAACGACATGAGCGAAACAGTATATTATCTGGAGCGCCTGGTCCACTAGTGGTTAATTAATTATAAAATATGAGAAAGAGAACCACGAAACTTAACTTCCATTTTTGCTATGCATTACACCTTAAAGAAGCCAGCAGTAAGGAACTCCGTCGAACTTCCATTATTTGAGTCTTCTCTTCCATCATTTGAGTCTTCTCACTGGTGCCACTGACATGGTAAGACATTGCCTTGTTTATTCTTGTCTTATCTGTTTGTGATCGCAAATGATATAAGCAATAGTGCCATCTGTGGTTGGCTTTGGATCCTTTTCCTTATTTTCCTATTATGTTTTCACACATTAGGCTGTTTGTGCTTTGACATTCTCAGGACATTGTTAGTGAGCACCCAGAAAGATTCTTTGTAGCTGAAATTGTTAGAGAAAAGATCTTTATGCAATTCCGCAATGAGGTTCCTTATGCATGTCAGGTAAACAATGGTGTCCCAAGGTTGGCTTATAGCTTCTGCTCCTCAACCCACCAAAACCAGCTTTAGTTGATGAATAACAACGAAGGTTGGTTTCTCTGTGTACCCTGTAGGTCAATGTGGTCGGCTATAAAGCTAGGCCAACAGCCAAAGATTTTATTCAAGTGGAGATTGTTGTGGAGAAGAACACACAGAAGATCATTATCATTGGAAAAGTAAGTTGGCCTTTTAGTTATGGAATGGATCATGAAATGGCAAGCTGTTCAAGTGCATGTATGACTTGGTATATTAATGAGATCTCAAGAAGCTATTGCTTGACTGATTTAAACCTTGATGACTGTTTTAGATTGTACTGGATATCAGAGATGCAATCCAAAGATTAAGTGTGTGTGCCTGTAAACACGCATGTGCATAACATTTTGTGTAGTTCTTTTTTTTTTTTTGGTCTCAATTCAAGTGCACTAACCACTGCAGGAAGGGAAGGCTTTGAAATTACTTGCCACAGCTGCTCGGCTGGACATTGAGGATTTCCTTCAGAAGAAAGTATATCTTGAGGTAAAGAGTTACTCAGTAACAACTTCATAATCATCAGTCATACATCGTTACTTGGCCACTCTGTTTTGTTGATTGTTTAGTTTACCTTGACATGTTTCTGAATCAGACATGTTGTAAAAATAAACATTGACACTGTTCCCTTCCCTCCAAATATGAGGGTAAATACAGAAAAACCAAATACTAATTTCCAATGTGAGTACATACCTGAAAGCTAACACTGTGTATCCACGTAAATGTTCTTATTCCATATTGCATTTTCAAACTTTAGTTTTAAGATTTTTATCTTATAATTTACCTAATGCATGACTCATTTTTTAAACAGATAGAAGTGAAAGTAAAAGAGAATTGGCGGCAAGATGAAGGGCTTTTGAAGTACTATGGCTATGGAGGGCAAATTAGCGCATTATAGCATGAAGTTTTTATCAATTTGTCTGCATTCAACCGGTGCAAGTGAAGCTGCCACACCACTGTAAAATTGTTACATAGAGTTCATTTCAATTTTCCATTTGCTTTGATCTTTTCCAGTTAATAGAAGCCTTGTCGATCCTCTCTGTAGTTAGGACAGCTATTGTTGTAACTTGTAACCTTCGCTGGAAAATTTTGTCCGTCCATGGGCGTTGCTCTGCCCCATTCTCTCTGCGTGAGCGAAAAACACCAGCCATATCTTCTTGTTGTTGCTAGTCAAGTTTGAGACAGTGGCTTAAAAGTGGGCATGGCTATAGATCTTGGGCCAAATGGTTTGACCTCATGGGCGACTCCCTTTAGAATTGAAGCATCCAATCTACGAAAAAGGGTGTAGGTCTTTCCCCTCTAGGGTTAGAAAATACTAGGTTTTTTAGGTTGAATCATTTTTTAAACTATAAAAAGTCAAAGTCAAAATTTGATGCATACCACCCGAAATATTTAAATGATAATAAATTGGTTGATGTATTTTTTTAAAAAAAAATTGAGAATAGATTGAATTAATTTACGTCAATTATGGTTAATTTATAAAATCTGTAATTCAGGGTATAAGATTATAATGAAACCCTTAGACCTAAATTAAATGTTGTTTTGCTTTTAAGAATATTTTAGTTAAATAATTTAATTGTGTAACAAAGTTATAAGAAGAAGGTAATAGTCATGATTAATTCAAAAATATCTAATCCACAGTAATTAAAGAGGAGGGTGAGTGTGAGATTTTTTGAAGGATAAAATAGTAAATTTATTGTTTCAATCCATAACAATTGACATAGACGAATCTTTTAAACATAGATTTTTAAATTCACAACTTTCAACTAACAACTTTTTTTAGTTATTATTGATATTAATTAAAATACCAAATTTTCCCTTAAGACAAAATGTTTATAACGAGAAAATAATAATAATATGAGATTATCAAAGCCCTTAAAGTCAAGCTTTAAAACTTTTTTTTTTATTTTAAGGGCAATAAAATAATTGCATTGTTTTTTGGAAAGTGAAATTTTTTTTTTTAAAAAAAAGCTAGACTTAAATTAAGTGTTGTTTTGCTTTTAAAGATGTTTTAGTAATTTACTTATGCAACAAAGTTATAAAAAGATAGTAGTAACCTCAATCAATTAAAAAATGTCTAATTCACAATAATTGAAGGAGGGTATATGTGAAATTTTTTAAATGACAAAACAGTAAATTTATTGTTTCAATCCAAAGTAATTGGCCTAGACGAAACTTCTAAACATGAATTAATCTTTCAAATTCACAATCCGTGAAATCATAAATTTGGGTTCAATTAAGAAGCTCAATTATCAATCAATTTAATGTTATAAGATGAAATAAAAAAAAAAGTTTCAATTTAAAAAATTTAAAAATAGAAATAAAAAAAATGAGTATCAAATATGAAAGGAAAAAAAAACGAAGGATGGTGAAATTGAAAAAAAAACAAATTAAAAAACTATCTCAAATAAAAAAAAACAACAATAAAAGGAATATACATCAAATTTGATAGACAAAAAAAATTAAAAGAGGATCAAATTGAGAAAAAAAGTCTCATTTTGAAAAATTAGTTAAAATAAAAAAAAAATAGGAGTAAAAAAAAAAAACAGACCAATTCCAAAGAAAACAAACTTAAAAGGTTAATTTGCAAATCTGGAAGGTTAGACGTGGATTTCTAAGAGAAGAAAAAAATAAAAGAAAAAAAAGTTGTCAACGCTGAACCGAATGTCTGTTGATTATATGCGCTAACTAAAAAGGAAGAGGACGTTGAGATGAATCGAATGACACGGGAAAACAATAGTTTTGACCACCAAAGTCAGTTAGACGTGCTACCCAAAAACAATTGAGCAACTGCCCGATGCAATACACACATTAGTAGCTTTTTTTATTTTTTTATTTATCAAAATACCACATGATCTGAAACCAAATAATAATTAAGAAAAACCATTAGAAAATCACAAATAAGCTCATGCAGGAAAATCTTGATTCAAAGGGCAATAAAATCATTGCATTGAGCTTGAAAAGTGATACATAAAAAAGAACCCCTGGATCATTGTTAAGTGTTTTTTTTTTTAAGATCAATCAAGTAATTTAATCATGAAAATACCACCCGGATGCCCCTGATTAATGACTAATAAACCCAGAAAAAAGGCTCATTCACTCAGTAAACTAGTAAAGCTAGTTAATTGATTTTCCTGGTTAAGAACAAAGATATAACTTGACTGTTTCAATAATCAAGAGTGAATTATATAGTAGGTTTAGGTTCTGTTAATGCCACCAAGTGATCAAGGACTAAATGTCCTTCTAGATGCTTCACATACTGCTGGTAAATCCCAGAGCTGTAGTTTTCAGTGCACGGCCAGACTTCACATGCCACATGTCTTCAGACAGGTTAGATCTCTCGAAGCCCTAATTAACCTGTCGGCTCCTAAGTGACGAAATTCCACACCACAAAAAAGGGTGGTGATGGCCATGCACCTGTCACTTAGCAGAATCTGATGATGACACCATCTATCGTCTTCCCAGCTCTTATTTTGTCTTAGATTTGGTGTGATTGGGTTTGTCCCACCATTGATGATCCATGTTCCTTCGCACAAGCTTGGATTGTGCTTGGATCATATAAAAAGTTGATATCTTGACAGGGGCCACAAGGAAGAGTGGTAAAATTATGAATTCTATTTTTTACCTCTCCCCTCTCTCCCCTCTCTCTCTCTCTCAACAAAACACCCTAATTTGGGTTGGGTTGAGTTGATGTCGGCTACTTAAAGCCAATTCCATTCTTTCTTTGAATTTTTCTTTTTTTTATTCCTATATATGAGAGATTTTTCTCCCTCTTTTGTTTATTTTTACTATCAAAACTTGGTATTTTTTTTTAAAAAAAAAGATATGATT
>Ga0307515_10017369_pt1 | contig 13110 bp, 12 predicted proteins | sample 17_EM_MG_FD_194513 | JGI IMG/M metagenome (GOLD analysis project Ga0307515, IMG submission 194513) | Populus trichocarpa ectomycorrhiza microbial communities from riparian zone in the Pacific Northwest, United States - 17_EM | ecosystem: Host-associated > Plants > Roots > Unclassified | place...
GGCCACGTTCGACCCGCTCGCGCTCACGCCCGACCAACGCACCAGCGCCGACACGATGCGCTGGAGCCTGCAGCGCACGCTGGCCGCCGAGCCCTTCGAAGACCACAACTTCATCTTCAACCAGTTCGGCGGGCTGCAGATCAGGCTGGTGTCGCTGTTCAGCGAGGTGCAGCCGCTGCGCAGCCCGATCGATGTCGACACCTATGTCGCCCGCTTGTCGCAGGTGGACGTGCGGATCGACGAAGCCATCGCACGCACGCGCAGCGCCGCAGCCAAGGGCATGTTGCCGCCGCGCTTCATCCTCGAGCGCTCGCGCACCCAGGTGCAGGACTTTCTGGCCCCGCCGGCGCCGAAGAACCTGTTCGTCGACGCGCTGGAGCGGCGCAGCGCGCTGATCGAAGGGCTGGCCCCGGCCGACCGCGCAGCCGCCATTGCCGCCGCCACGCAGCTGGTCGAAAAGCGCATCCGCCCGGCATGGCAACGCGTGCTGGCGCTGATGAACGAGCTGCACCCGCGCGCCAACGCCGATGCCGGCCTTTGGCGGCTGCCGAACGGCGAGGCGGCCTACGCGCAGGACCTGGCCAGCGCAACGACGACCACGCTGAACGCCGAAGAGATCCACGCCATCGGCCTGCGCGAAGTGGCGCGCATCGAAGGCGAGATGGACCGCGTGCTACGCCAGCTGGGCCGCTCGGCCGGCAGCATCGAAGAGCGGATGACGGCGCTGCGCGCCGAGCTGCAGCCCCGGGCCGAGCCCGACCCGCGCCCGGCGCTGATCGAGCGCTTCAAGGCCATGGTGGCCGACAACCAGCGGCGCAGCCAGGCGCTGTTCAATCTGCAGCCGCAGGCGCCGATCGAAGTGCGACGCGAGCCGGCACTGACCGAGAAAACCGCCGCTGCCCACTACAGCATCCCGGCACCCGACGGCAGCCGGCCCGGCGTGTTCTGGGCCCCGCTGCCCGGGCCGACCTTCAACGTGCCGGGCATGCGCAGCCTGGCCGTGCACGAGGCGGTGCCGGGCCACCACTTCCAACTGGCGATCCAGCAAGAGCGCACCGACCTGCCGCGCTGGCGCCAGCGCCTGGTGTTCGGCGGCGGCAGTGCGCACAGCGAAGGCTGGGCCCTGTATGCCGAGCGCCTGGCCATCGACCATGGCTGGTACGAGGGCGACCCGCCACAGCTGCTCGGCGCACTCGACAGCCAGCTGTTCCGCGCCCGCCGTCTGGTGGTCGACACCGGCCTGCATGCCAAACGATGGACACGCGAACAGGCGATTGCCTATGGCATCAGCGCACAGGAAGTCGAGCGTTATGTCGTCAACCCGGGGCAAGCCTGCGCCTACATGATCGGCATGCTGCACCTGCTGGACTTGCGCGGACAAGCGCAGCAAGCGATGGGCGCCCGGTTCGACGCCCGCAGCTACCACGATCTGGTGTTGAAGACCGGCTCGGTACCGTTGGATGTCCTGCGCGACGTGGTGGAGCGCTGGTCAACGAACGCGTCGTGAGCCCTCGCTGGTCCTCTTCAACCTAGGGGCAGGGGTGGAAATGTGTGTCGGGAAGCAACCAGGAAGGGGTGAAAGCCACGCTTGGCCACGCGTGTGACGGGCGCGTGACTGAGAATCGCGCTCCATCGTCAGACTGTCCGTCCCGAGGTCCACCGATGAACGCCAGCGATGGCGGTCCGCGGCCGGCCCAGCCCCATGCGCTTCATTCTGCAGTTGTTCTATGCCCCCGCCATCCGGACCGTCTCGGAGGCACAAGCGCTCACCACCAGACGGCGTGAAGCCACCCCGAGCCAGCTCGCCCGCTTTCGCGCGTTTGCCGACGCCGTCGAACAGGCCGGCGCAGCCGGGCTGGAGGTCGATGTCGCAGAAGACGCGGTGCTGGTCGTTACGTTGGCGCGGCCGGTCGACCGCGCGCTGCATGGCCACATCGTCCGGTCAGCGGCCTCAGCCGGGCTGCACATGCTCGACCCACAGAACAACCGGCTGTACCGGGCCGACGGCAGTCTCGTGCGCGCCGATGGCAGCATCAAGGCGGCGCCGATGCCGCCCGAGGCCCCGGGGCTGACGACCGACGCCGTGCTGGCTCATGTGCGCGCCCGCTTTGCCGAGCGCTTCGTGGCGCAAGGCTTCGTGCCAGGGTCCGGCCAAACGGTCGTGCGCCGCGGCGAGACGATCGATCAGAAGGTCTGCTTCGACGCCGAGCCGCAAGGCGCCGCGGTGTTGCTGCGGGCATCGGTGGCCTTCCAGTGCCCCGATGTGTCGCATGTCTGGCAGGACGCGCTGGGCGACGCTGCGGCACCTACACCGCAGCGCGTGTCGACCGAACCGCCGCCAGACGTCACCTTGAAGCCCAGTGAGTTGACCCTGGGCCCCGAGCGGCCACCGGACGTTGCCACCGTGCATTCGCTGCAGGAAGCCGACCGCTGGACAGACACCTTCTGCACCTGGTTCGCCGGCACGGCATTGCCGCGGCTGAATGCGGTGCGGCGCGCAGCAGACCTGGGCGCACTCGCGCTGAGCGACACCCAGTTGCGGCAGCTGCCGCGGCGCCAGGACCTGCCGCCCGGCGAACAGTACAGCCGCCTGGTGCTCGCCGCCGCCTTCGACCCCGAGCGCCTGTCGCTGTGGACCGACGCGCTGCGTGGCCGCTCAAGCGCCGGCAGCGGCCCTGATCGCCAGCGTCTGGACCAATTGGCCGCCTTCCTGCAAGCGTAGGGCCTGCCAGGCCCTAACCGCTCAGTCCAGCGCCAACACCAGGCCGATGTTTGGTGGCACCTGCCCGGCCAGCGCCTGGGCATAGGCTGCCTGCACCGCGTCGACCCCCGTGCCGCGCTGAACCGACAACCAGGCCCGTGCGGCGCGGACGAAGCTGAGCCATTGCTCGGTCACACGCGGCTCGATGCCTTCGCGGCCCCAATCCTTCGCGCGCTTGCGCAGCCGGTCGGGGGCGAAGAAGAAGATCGGCTTCACGCCAGGCACCGGTGACTTCGCGCGTTCGGTGTCGCGGTGCGACAGGCCGACCGCACTGCTGTAGACCAGCCGCTCGCCCAGGTGTTCGTGCACCTGCAGACGCAGCGCGGCGCTGCCGGCGAAGTCCACGTACACCGTCACGGGGTCGGCCGGCAACGTGGCCAACTGGTCATAGGTCAGCACCCGGTCGTAGCAGCCGAGGTCGGCGACAAAGCCGCGGTTGCCCGCCGACGTCAGGCCCACGACCTCGACGCCACCGCGCCGATGCAGCAAGTACGCGAGACCAATGGCTGTTTTCGCCGAGGCGCTGGACAGCACGACACGCGTCGCGCCGAAGAAGCCCTCGTCAGCCAGGAAATCGTCGATCAGGAACGAGGTGATGAACATCGGCCGCAGCAACGCCTGCAGGTCTTCGTCTTCACGGCGGTAGGCCGGGTCACCGGCTGTGCGCAGGTACAGGTTGTAGGCGGCCGGCAAGGCCTGGCGGTGCTCGGTGGCGTCAACGAAGCTGGCCGCGCCCAGGCGCTGAGGGCGCAGCGTGAGGTGCGTGGCCATCGGCAGGAAGCCGTAGATGCGCTCGCCGGGCGCGAGACCCTCGCAGCGCGATTCGACGACGTCCGCGAAGCCCCACACCGGGATGTGGCCCCAGCCTTCGGACGCGGGGTAGAACTTCCAGTAGCCGATCGAGTCGCCGGTTTCGCCGTAGGTCACGTTGTTGGCCGTGAAGGCGAAGCGGTCGACCTTCAGCCGCAACTCGCCGTCTTCGAGCGGCGCCAGCACTTGCTCAAGGGTGTGGGTGCGCGCCAGGTCGTCGCGCGCGACCACAAAAGAACGGGACTGGGTCATGGGGTGTCCTTGCTCAAAGGCGTGGCCAGATGGTGGCAGGCGGCCGAGCCCGGCAGTGTCGCCGGCGCGACGACCACTCTGCGAAAATGGGCGGACAAGAGCGAGAGGGATTTCGAAAATGAGAATGAGAACAGCGACCGCCCGTCAGTGCCTGGTGGCCGTGGCGATGCTGGTCGCGTGGTGGTGGCACAGCCATGCCGAAGCAGCGCCCTGCCGATTTATCAAGTTCGCGACGCTGCCGGTCGATACGCAACGAGGCTCGCCGTACATCGACGGTTCGGTCAACGGCCACCCGATCAAGGTGCTGGTCGACAGCGGTGCCACCGGCACGTCGCTGACCCGCTCGATCGCCGAACGGGCCGAGTTGCCGCTGTCGCACAGCGGCATGGTCCACGTCGGTGCCAGCGGTGACTCGGCCGACTACAACGCCCGCGTCAAGGAGCTGACCTTCGGCCCGGTGCGCTGGGAGCGGCTGACTCTGTCGGTCATTTGGAACCTGGCGAGCGACATGCCCTTCGAAGCCTTGCTGGGCGCCGATTTCCTGTTCCAGAACGACATCGAGCTGGTGCTGGCCGAAAAGCAGATCCGCTTCTTTCGGCCCGAAGGTTGTGGCAATGCCCACCTGGCCTACTGGGATGCCGACGCCGCCGTCGTGCCGCTGCTGCCCGATGCAGCCGACGACCGTCGCGCCGTCATCGAGGTGTTGGTCAACGGACGACCGCTCAAGGCGCTGATCGACACCGGCGCCGAAGTCAGCATGATCGACCAGACGGCTGCAGCCAAAGTGGGCGTCGTCCGGCCGGCGAGTGCTCCGGCAAGCGACGCGGCCAATGCCGGCGAACATGCCGTGGGCATCGGCACCCATGCCATGCCCATGTGGGTGGGCACTTTCAGCCGGGTCGAGATCGGCAGCGAATTCATCGAGAACGCCAAGTTGCGAGTCATGGACATGCGCGGCGCCACGCTCGCCGACACCCGCACCCAGCGCCGGGCCGACAGCCTGGTCGACGACGCACCGATCGTGCTCGGCGCAGACTTCCTGACAGCCCACCGGGTGCTGATCGCCGTCAGCCAACGACGGGTCTACCTGACCCACCTGGGTGGCCGCATCTTCTCGGTCGCAGAGCGCTGAGGCGCTGATCGAGCGCCAGCCCTGCGCTGGCCCACCTTGAAATGTCACCCGGCCGCAGCCAACTGTGGCTGGTGATGCACCGCTTCCAGCCTGCCCGATCGGGCAGTCGCCCCTGCCCGATCAGCGGATGCGCCGCGGCGCGCCACAGCTCAGCATCGACACGTCTCGAACGATCGATGCTGCACAGAAAGGCGCCGCGATGAACTCCCCCTCTGCTTCCCCCTCTTCCGGCGGCGACAGCGCGCCGCCGCTGTCGCATGGGCCCCGCGTGGCCGATGCCGTTGAACGTGTGGCCCGCTCGGTGGTCGGCCTGGGCACGCGGCGCCACGGCGCCGCCGCGGGCGTGGTGTGGCAACCCGGTGTGGTGCTGACAGCCGCGTCGGCGGTGGGCCACGCCAGCCGCGTGCATGTGCTGTTGCCCGACGGCGAGAGCGTGGTCGGCGAAGTGCGTGGTGTCGACCCCGGCACCGACCTCGCCGTGGTGGCCCTGCCCGCCTCGACCCATGGGCTGCCGGTGGCCGAGCGTCGGCCGGCCGACTCGTCGCTGCGGGTGGGCGACTTTGTCTTCGCGGTCGGGCGCAACGGCTCGGGCTCGGTGCACGCGAGCTTTGGCCATGTCGGCGGCGCCGGCGGTGCCTGGCGCACCTGGCGCGGCGGCGCGGTGGACCGGTTGGTCCGGCTCGATGGTGGGCTCTACCCCGGCCTGGTCGGCGCACCGGTGGCGGACGCCACGGGCCAGGTCGTCGGCGTGGCCAGCCCGGCGCTGTCGCGCCACCATGGCGTGGTGCTGCCGGCCGAGACCGTGGACCGCGTCAGCGCAGCGCTGCTGGCGCACGGCCGGGTCGTGCGTGGCCACATCGGCATCGCGGCGCAGCCGGTGGCTTTGTCGGTAGCGATGCAGACAGCAGCTTCGACCGACAGCGCTTCGGGCCTGCTGGTGGCCGGCGTCGGCGAAGACAGCCCCGCCGCCCGCGCCGGGCTGCTGGTGGGCGACATCATCGTCAGCGCCAATGGCCAGGCGGTGACCAGCATCGAGACGCTGCGCGACCTGCTCAGCGCCGAGCGCATTGGCCAGACGCTGCCCTTGCAACTGCTGCGCGGCGGCCAGCCGGTGACCGTGAGCATCGAGGTGGCAGAGCACCGCCCGGTTCACCACCGTTGCTGAGCCGGTCGACCATGCAGGTGCTGGTGATCGCCGCCACACGCTGGGCCGCCGAGGGCCTGGCGGCCGCGCTGCAACGTGGCAGCGGGCACGCCGATTGGACGGCGCGCACGCTGACACTCGGCGAGCTGCCCATCAGCAGCGGCGGTGCGGCCGAAGTCGCGGTGCTCGCAACGGACGAGCCTGGTGACGCCTTGCATGGCCTGCCGGCCACGCTGCCTGTGCTCGTGCTGGGGGCAGCAGCGCCACCGAACGAGCCAGGCGCGACGCGGCCGCTGGGCTGGCTGCCCGGCGATGCGGGCGACACACGCCTGGCCGTGGCGGTGCAGGCGCTGGCCCATGGCCTGAGCGTCTTTCCGGCCGACCATGCCGCCTTGCCTGCGGCCCTTGTTTCGCGCAGCGGCCAGACCACCGAGCTGCGCGACCCGCTGACCGCGCGCGAGCTGGAAGTCTTCGAGCTGATGGCCAAGGGCCTGGGCAACCGCGACATCGCCAGCGCGCTGGGCATTTCCAGCCACACCGCCAAGTTCCACGTTGCGCAGATCCTGGACAAGACCGGCTCGGCGACGCGGACCGAAGCGGTGCACCAAGGATTGCGGTTAGGCCTGGTGGGCCTGTGATGGATGCTTGTTTGAGGAGCCTTCGATGAACGACCCCGAAGACGATGTCACGCTGCTCGACGCCTACTCGCGCACGGTGATCGACACGCTGGAGCGCACCCGCGCCGGCGTGGTGTCGTTGCAGTTGGCGCCCAAGCCTGGAACACGCGGTGGGGGCGGCGGCGGTGCCGGCTCGGGCTTCCTGATCACACCGGACGGCTACCTGCTGACCAACCACCACGTGGTCGAAAGCGGCGGTGCGCTGACGGTGCAGTTCGACGACGAGTCGCGCCTGCCTGGCCGCGTGGTCGGCAGCGATGCCGACACCGACCTGGCGCTGGTGCATGTGGGCGCGCCGCGCGCGCTGCCGCACCTGGCACTGGGCGACTCGACCCGGCTGCGCGTCGGCCAGGTCGCGATCGCGATCGGCAACCCGCTGGGCCTGGGCCACACCGTCACCACTGGCGTGGTTTCCGCGCTGGGCCGCTCGCTGCGAGCCCGCAACGGCCACGCGATCGACGACATGATCCAGACCGACGCGAGCCTGAACCCAGGCAACTCGGGCGGGCCGCTGCTGGACACCCGCGCCACGGTGATTGGGGTCAACACCGCGTTGATCGCCGGCGCACAGGCCTTGTGCTTCGCGGTGCCTGCCCACACCGCGCGCTGGGTGGTCAGCGAGCTGCTGCAGCATGGCCGCGTGCAGCGCGCGTGGCTCGGGGTGTCGGCCCACACGGTGCCGCTGGCGCGCCGCGTGGCCCACCACCACGGCCTGGCGCTGGACAGTGCGATCTGGGTTGACGAGGTGATGCCGAAAGGCCCGGCCGAACGCGCTGGCTTGCGCAGCGGCGACCGCATCGTCGGCGTGGACGACACGGCCGTCGGCAACGTCGACCAGCTGCACCGCGTGCTGGCCCGCGACCGCATCGGCCGTCGGACCCAGCTCAGCCTGCTGCGCGGCACGCAGCGGACGGCGGTCGAGCTGGTGCCGGAGGCTCGGGCCAATCAGTAGCCGATCCCGCGCGCCATCATCACCGCGAACATCGGAATCAGCGCGATCAGCGCGACCTCGGCCAGCATCCACTGGCGCAGCGAACGCATCGCCGCTGCGTCCGGCACCACGCCCTGCTTGCGCCAGCGGATCAGCCGCACGGTCGGCACCGCCGACAGCAAGCCGACGACGATGAAGACGCTGATCTTGGCCCAGAACATCTCGTTGTTCGCGTAGTAGGCCCAGCCCTTGGCGCCATAGACGGCACGGGTGAAGCCGGCCGCGATCACCCCCATCGACAACAGGCCGTAGGCGCCGTCGAGCTTGCCCAGTTGGCGCAGGCGCCCGGCATCCGGCGCGGCGCTGGCCAACACCAGCTCGGCAAACAGCACGGCCACGAGCGAGAACACCAGCAGGTGGTGCAGCGAGGCCAACAAGGCATCCAGGGCAACCGGGCTCATGGTCTATCTTTCCATTGTCAAGATTTCAATGGGCGAATCGTAGGTGCTAAGCTTGACACTGTCAAGTTCGAGTCCTCGTAGGGCCGGCCCAGGTGATTCAGAGCACACTGCGCCGCGTCTTCAGTGCTATCCATCGATGCCCAAGCCACGCACCACCGCTGCTGCCGACACCTACCACCATGGCGACCTGCGCCAGGCGCTGATCGACGCCGCCGAGTCGATGCTGCAGCAGCAAGGGCTGGAAGCATTCACGCTGCGCGAATGCGCGCGCCGCGCTGGCGTCTCGCATGCGGCGCCGGCCCACCACTTCGGCGACGCCCGCGGCCTGCTCAGCGCCTGCGCCGCCAGCGGGCTGGACCGGCTGGCCGACACGATCGACGGCTACCTTTCGCTCACCCCCGCCGGCGACACCACCGCCCGCCTGCGCGCCGTCGGCCAGGCCTACATCGATTTCGCGCTGGCCAACCGGGCACTGTTCCAGCTGATGTTCCGCCGCGATCGGTTGAACCCGCAAGACGAAGCGTTGCGCGCCGCTGGCAAGCGGGTGGGCGACGCACTGCGCGACGCGATCGACGCGGTGCTGGCCGAACGCAAGCTGCCCACGGCCGAGCGCGGCCAGCGCATCCTGCTGGCCTGGTCACTGGTGCATGGCTATGTGACGCTGGTGCTCGAGCAGCAGACTGGCGAGCTGTTCGGGCTCGACGCCGAAGAGGGTGAAGCCGCCAGCGCGATGGGCGGCGAGCTGCTGCGCCTGCTGATCGACGGCCTGGCCAACCCCATTCGTTGAGCAGGGTAAACGCAACCCATTGGTTGCTCATTGATGCTTTCGTTGCTATAAACAGGCAACCAGGAGGTTGCATATGAGCAGCACGGACCGGATCGAGAAACATGTTCACCTGCGCGCCTCGCGCGCACGCGTCTGGCGCGCACTGACCGATGCCGCGGAGTTCGGCACCTGGTTTCGCGTCAAGCTGGAGACCGGCTTTGCCGTCGGCCAAAAGGCGGTTGGCCACATCACCTACCCCGGCTACGAGCATCTGAAGTTCGAAGCCACTGTCGAGCGAATGGAGCCCGAGCGGCTGTTCGCCTTGCGCTGGCACCCGGCCGCGGTCGACCCGAAGGTCGTCTACAGCGGCGAGCCGGCGACGCTGGTCGAGTTCCGCCTCGAAGACGCCGACGGCGGCACCAAGCTGACGGTCACCGAATCGGGCTTCGATGCGCTGCCGGCGCACCGGCGCGAAGAGGCTTTTCGCATGAACGACGGCGGCTGGGCGATCCAGTTGCAGAACATTCAGGCCCATGTCGACGGCTGAAGCAGCGCAGCCGGCGAGCGGGCTCGACCCGCAGGCCGCGGTACTTTTTGCGGCCTTGGGCGACGGCACCCGACTCGACCTGCTGTGGCGGCTCTCGCGCCACGGCCCGGGCTCGATCGCCGAGCTGGCGGCCGAGGCCGCCGTGTCGCGCCAGGCCGTCACCAAGCATTTGAAGGTGCTGGCCGACGCCGGTTATGTGCGCGGCGCGCGGCGCGGCCGCGAGCACATCTGGCGCGTGCAGCCCCGGCGCTTCGACGAAGCCCGTGCCTGCCTGGACCGCATCTCGCGCGAATGGGACGTAGCCTTGAGCCGCCTGAAGCAGTTCGTTGAAGATCAACCGGATTGACGGCGCAGCGGGCTTGAGAAGCGAGGTCTTCGCTCACCCTATCGGGCAAAGGGTGGCGGCAGGTCACTAACTTGTTAAAAGAACGGCATTGGAAGCGGCCTCCACCGCTCCTACCAATCGAGTACCAATTCATGCTTCGATGGGGACGAAGTCGGGTTTACACCGGCAAATCACGAGTTTCCGTAACCAGCAGTTGCCGATATTGCCGGGCGGCAGCGAGCAGCCGGGCGCGGCGCTTGCCTAGATGACTAGCATCAATACACGGGTCAACAACGACCTCCCCAACAGCTTCTGGAGTACCCCCATGTCTGGCCGCCCGCTGCCGCTCACCCAACCCCTGCACCTGCTCGCCGCCGCTTGCCTGTGCGCCTTGTCCGCCACCACCTGGGCCGCCGCTGGCCCGGCGGTGACCATTGACGCCACCGCGGACAACCACTCGATCAGCAACAACATCTACGGCATGAACTTCGCTCCGGAGGCGTTGGCCAAGGAGCTGAAGCTGCCGGTGCGCCGCTGGGGCGGCAACCGCACCACGCGCTACAACTGGAAGATCGACGTCGACAACACCGGCAGCGACTGGTACTTCGAGAACATCCCCAACCCGCTGCCCGTCGGCCGCACACTGCCCGACGGCTCGGCTGCCGACAAGTTCGTCGAACAAGACCGCCGCACCGGCACGCAGACATTGATGACGCTGCCGATGGCCGGCTGGGTCGCCAAGCGCCGCCCGCCCAACGACAACCACCCGTTCGATTGCGGCTTCAAGGTCAGCACCTACGGGGGGCAGCAGTCGACCGACCCCTGGGACACCGACTGCGGCAACGGCGTCAAGACCAACGGCACCAACATCACCGGCAACAACGCGACCGACACCAGCGTGGCCATCGGTGCCTCGTTCGACCAGGACTGGATCCGCCACCTGATCGCCAACTACGGCAAGGCCGACGCCGGCGGCGTGAAGTTCTACAACCTCGACAACGAGCCCGAGCTGTGGCGCTCCACGCACCGCGACATCCGCCCACAGCCGCTGAGCTACGACGAGCTGCGTGACCGCACCTGGGAATACGCCGCCGCGGTGAAGGCGGTGGACCCGGCTGCACAGACGCTGGGCCCGTCGGGCTGGGGCTGGACCGCGTACTTCTACTCCGACCTCGACACCGCGCAAGGCGGCGACTGGTGGAACCACCCGCTGGACCGCAACGCGCATGGCGGCGTGCCGCACGCCGAGTGGTACCTGCAGCAGATGAAGGCTTACGAGCAGCAGCACGGCAAGCGCATCCTCGACTACCTGGACGAGCACTACTACCCGCAGGCCAACGGCGTGTTCTCGAACAACACCGACGCCGCCACCAACGCCCTGCGCCTGCGCTCGACCCGCGCACTGTGGGACCCGACGTACACCGACGAAAGCTGGATCGCCGACAAGGTCAACCTGATCCCGCGCATGCGCAGCTGGGTGGCCAACAACTACCCCGGCACCAAGCTCGCGATCAGCGAGTACAGCTGGGGTGCGGTGAACCACATCAACGGCGCGTTGGCGCAGGCCGACGTGCTGGGCATCCTGGGCCGCGAAAAGGTGGACCTGGCCACGCTGTGGTCGCCGCCGAACGCCACCGACGCCGTCGCTTACGCCTTCCGCATGTACCTGAACATGGACGGCAAGGGCGGCCGCTTCGGCGCCTACAACGTGCGCGCCACCAGCGCAGACCAGAGCAAGCTGTCGGTCTACGCGGCACGCCGCGGCAAGCAAGGCGCGATGACGCTGATCGCCGTCAACAAGTCGGGCACGCCGCTGAGCAGCAAGATCACGCTGAGCCACTTCTCGGCCGGCGCGAACGCCAAGGTCTACCGCTACTCGCCGGCCAACCTGTCGGCGATCCAGCACCTGGCCAACTCGCCGGTCACCGCCGGGGTGATCAACGCCGAGTTGCCGGCCGATTCGATCACGATGTACGTGGTGCCGGTGGCCGCTGCGGCCCATTGACCCCGGCGGCGGCGCGCCCGATTTCGGACGCGTCGCCGCACAATGGCGCGCATGGACTGCACCGTGCGCACCATGCACCGCCACGAGGTGCAACTCGCAATCGACTGGGCCGCGCAGGAAGGGTGGAACCCTGGCCTGCACGACGCCGCGTGCTTCCATGTGGCAGACCCGGAAGGGTTCTTGATCGCCGAGGTCGATGGGCACCCCGTCGGCTGCATCAGCGCCGTCTCGTATGGCGGCCGCTTCGGCTTCATCGGCCTGTACATCGTGGCGCCGGCCTGGCGCGGCCAGGGCATCGGGCTGCGCTTGTGGAACGAGGCGATGGCGCGGCTGTCGGGCCAGGTGGTCGGCCTCGACGGTGTGCCCGCCCAGCAAGCGAACTACCGCCGCAGCGGCTTCACGCTGGCCTGGAACAACGCGCGCATGGCAGGGACCGCGAGGCCGAACCGTGACGCCGTCCCATCGCCCATCGTCCGGCTCGCAGACGTCGATTTCGCGGCGCTGTCACGCAAGGATCGGAGCGTATTTCCCGCGCCCCGCGACGCCTTCCTGCACGCCTGGGCCACCATGCCGGATTCGTCCGGGCTCGCATGGGTGGAAAGCGGTGAGCTGCGCGGCTGGGGCGTGGTTCGGCAGTGCCGCCAAGGGCACAAGATCGGCCCGCTGGTGGCCGACACGCCCGCGATCGCATCGGCTCTGTTTGCAGCCCTTTGCGGCACCGTGCCGGCGGGCGACGCGGTCTTCCTGGACCTGCCGATGCCGAACACGAATGCCATCGCGCTGGCCGAAGCCAATGGCATGAGCAGTGTGTTCGAGACGGCGCGCATGTACGCGGGCCCAGCGCCCGCATGCGATCTGAACGCCGTCTACGGGATTACCACCTTCGAACTCGGCTGAACGCGAGCCAACGCGCGGCAGGAAGTCACACCGGGTTTGATCCACCCTTCCCGAACTGCTCCACGAACGTGGGGGGCTGCCGTTGGCGTGCCCGGAATCGCACGACACTTCCCGTTGCGAATAAGACGGAGGGATTGAAATGGATGCAAGCACATACGCTGGGGCCGGCGTGCGCCCGGCCGAGGCATTACCCGCGGCCCGCAGCCCGATCGAAGCACCGGCCGCGGCGCTGCCTTTGCTGGCAAGCGCGGCGGCGCTGGCCGGCTGCGGTGGCGGCTCGAGCGACGCTGAGCCAGCGGCGGCGGCAGAGACGCGCCGACAGGCACAACAAGCCCCCGCCGACACCCGCGTCGCCTACACGCCCGAAGAGCTGGCCGCGGCCTTTGCGCCTGACGACCAGGG
>Ga0307515_10017370_pt1 | contig 13109 bp, 2 predicted proteins | sample 17_EM_MG_FD_194513 | JGI IMG/M metagenome (GOLD analysis project Ga0307515, IMG submission 194513) | Populus trichocarpa ectomycorrhiza microbial communities from riparian zone in the Pacific Northwest, United States - 17_EM | ecosystem: Host-associated > Plants > Roots > Unclassified | place...
CTATAAAATCCTTCTTATACGTAATATATGTATACTTTATCTACTCTGTTATGGATTATATAGATTGTATAGATTATATAGATTATATTATATAACCTTAGCTACTATTCCTCGTTATATAGTTCTATCGGCTCTATCTTAGACCGTGCCTAAATTAACTAACTAGCTTCTTCCGACTCTTCTCTAAGTAGTTATAACATTATATTTAAAGCGTCCGTAACACTATCTCCCTCCTTTTTATCTTCGTCCTTAAAGATTCCTAATATCTCTAAGTCGTTTACTAGAGGTGTAATGTCTGTCTAATTAATTTGGCTAATATTATTACTTATTATACCTAAAGCAATTTCTTCTTCCTTAACTGCTCGTCGTGCTCACACTGTCGCTGCGATATTGTCTCTTAGTGAGATTATATTATCTCCATGTTCTTATTGTTTAAAAGAGGGGTTAGTTTATATTACGTTAGCAAGTCCATCTTCGTAATAACCGTCCTCTTACTCAGAGTGTACTAAAGCGAATATTTGTTTGTCCTATGACGTTCGCTCTATCTCTAATGCTAAATATACGCGACCTATTGCTCTTAATAGTCGTCTAGTTCCCTAATTAATTTATCTTAAGGTCTTATATTTAATCTGCTGTTACGCGGCTAAATAATAAACTGTCTGTTGCCCTGGCGGAATTACGCCGTTCTTATGACGCAGAACGGGAAGCTGCCGATACTCAGCAACGGGCCCTTAAGTCTCATCTTGCGGCGTCCGCTCGGTTAATCCGTCTTAAGAAAGTTTATAAGAAGGTCCGTTTTAAGGAGTAAAAACTTATAGAATAAGATTTATAGGAACTTGGCAATAAAAGAATAGATTCTTTTCTAATAGAGAAAGAAATAGGTCTAAGTAGCTCGGTAACTACTCTTCTTAGGTCCCCCTTAGGTAACTTATTCTTTAGCGATCCTTTTTTATTAATACTGCCTAACCTAATCTCTTCTGATACTCCTATACCTTTCTTATAGCATTCTTTAAATTTTCTAGTAGTTCCTAGGTAGTCTTGGTGTAGCCTATCCACTTAACCTTATACTACATTTTATCGTTAATGTCCTTATAACTAACAATCTTCGAAACTTACCATTCGTCTTTTTCTTGCCCTCTGTATATATCTACCTTATAGACTAGTAGCTTAATATTTCCGTATACTGGTTTTAGCATTACGATATACTATATGGGGTAGATCTTTATCTTAGCTAGTAGGTTTAACTTAAATATAACCAGTAAAATCCTCTATATAATTTTAAAAGGTCCTAGTCTAACGTGGTCTAACTTCTTACTTAGTTATTAACTCTTAAAATTTTTATATAGTAGCCACACTTTATCTCCCTCCTTAAGATCTAGTCCCTTAGATCTCTTAATATTATAGTACTTTTTTATTCTCTCTTATACTTTCTTTACTGATTCTATAAGGTCTGCATAAAGATTTATTAATATCTTTATTCTTTCTTTAGCTGTGCTACTCGTTTTCTTTGCTTGCCGTAGTAATAACGATGTTCTTAGCTCGTATCCATAATTTGCCTTAAATAGTAATGTGCCTATTCCTTCTTAAGATATTACGTTATATATAAACTGTGTAATTAGTAATAATAATACCTAATTATTCTATGCATAATTAATATAATACCTTAAATACTATCCTAGTGTCTAATTTAATCTTTCCGTTTAACCATCTGTCTGCGGATAATATGCGGTAGAAGTTACTGCTTAAACTCCTTACTCTACTAAGAATACCTCCCAGAATACTACTATAAATCTTAAATCTCTATCTAATATAATCTTGCTTAGTATTCTATGTCTTACAAACACTTCTTTAATATAGATTCTAGCGATATCTTCGGCTAAGATTTCTTCTATATACGCTATAAAGTATCCCTACTTTATAAGCTTGTCTACTATTACTAAGATTGCGTTATAATCTTGTCCGGTAATAGGATCTTTTAACTTTAGTAATTTAATAATAAAGTCCTATAATATGACCTCCTATAGTCTTTCTGGTATTTTAATAGGTTGTAGCCCTCTATACGGCTTATACCTCGTTAGTTTATTCCTTTAGCAATCTAGATACTTCTTTATAACTTTTCTTGCGATATTCTAGATTCTATTAATGATATATTCCTCCTAGAGTCTTAATACTAAGCCCGTAGCTCTATTATATCCTTAAGTTATTCCCTTATAGAAGTCTTCCATAAAATGCTCTGCTATGCTTCTTAGGATATACTTTACTTCTTAATTTTCGTATATATCCGTCTATAGATCTTCTAGCTATGCTTTTAGAATTCTTTATTCCCAAAAGCTTTCTAGTATCTTATAGACTTTCTCTAGTTTATTATTTTCCCAAGTTGCTATAATTTTCGGATAATTATATCTGATTAACCCGTCTGTGTCTTTTTGTAGTAAAGCCCCTAATAGCTTTTCATTATTTTACAGTTTAGCCTTTTAACTCAGAGCGTCTGCTCGCGTATTGTCTATACCCTTAGTATACTAAATCTCAAAATAGTATTCTATAAGCATCTCTACCCATCTAACCTGTCTTTAGTTAAGCTCCTTTATTATTAGGAATCCTATTAGGTTTTTATAATCCGTCTTAACTATAAATAGTTTCTCTATGTCTTATAAGAATGCTCTCTATTCCTTTAGTGCTGTAACTATACCTAATAACTCCTTATTATAGATGTTATAGTTTAGTTCTAGTAGTGTTATCTTCTAACTATAATATGCTACTGGGTGCCATCTATCTTGGTGTCTTTATATAAAGTACGCCCCTAGTATATAGTCTAATATATCTGTTTCTACAACCGTCTCTAGTCCTAGTTAATAGATCTTAAGAACTAGCTCCTAGGTAAATAACTCTTTAACCTTTTTAAATAATTTATACTGCTCCTTTCCCCATACCTATAGTTCTTCTTTCTTTATTAATTACGTAAATAGTTTAATGTCCTTTAACTATTGCGCTATAAACCTTCTACAGTAATTGCAAAACCCTAGGAACGATCTTAACTGTATAACGTTCTCTAGTTCTTGCCAATTCACTATAGCCTTAATCTTCTTTAGATCTATACTAAGTTGGCCTAGTTTAATAATAAATCCGACGAAATTGTTCTTCCTAGTAAAGAACTCGCATTTTTTAATTGCTACTGGCATCTGTTCTTTTTATAGTTTCTTTAAAACCCATTTAACATATTCTTCGTGTTCTTCCTTAGTTATTAAGTAGATAATAATATCGTCAAGGTATACCATAACAAATTCATCCAAGTATTCTCCTAATATATTATTAATACGCTTCTAGAACGTTGCTAGTGCATTTATAAGCCCAAATTGCATAACTAATAGTTTATACAGTCCTTTCTTTGACCTAAAGGCTGCCTTCCATTTATTGCTTTCCTTAATTCTAATCTAATAGTATACCTATCCTATCTTAGATTTCGCTAATTAAGGGTAAAGGATACCTATCCTTCCTAGTAATGCTGTTTAACTATCTATAGTTAATACACAGCCTTAGTTTACCGTTCTTCTTTAGTACGAACAGTACTAGATAACCCGCTAATAACTGTAATAGTTTAATATATCCCTTTTATAAGTTCTCCTGGATAAACTCTTTTAATACTCTACCTTCTTCTTTGGTAAGCTTGTAGATTAGAAAGAACTTTAAACTTATTCCTAGTTCCAACTCTATTTTATAGTCCTATGCTATATACTCTAACAGCTTTTTACTTTCTGGTAACTATAGTTTCTTGCCATACTTATAGTATCTCTTTAGTACATAACTTAAGCCTCGCTTAGTTTCTTCGTATATTACTCCGACTTAGTACTATATTAACTTAGCTTGTTATTATATCTTGCGGCATTAAGTATCCCTAATATCGACTTATCCTATAATCTAATTGATCCTTAGATTATATTCCTATAACTAAGGTATTCCTAATACTGCCTTATCCCGTCCTAATAGTAGGATATTAAAAGATATCTTAATTCGTCTCCCTTTAATGGTTATCTAAATAGGTCCTGTTTTAAGATTAATAATCCCTCCTCTATAGGTTATTAGATCTCCTAAAATCGTAACTAATAGGTAAGGTTGCTCTTTCTATCTATAAGGTAATCCCATTCTCTTAACTGCTACTAGTAAGATATAGTTTCGCGTTGCTCCACTATCTATTAGCGCTTCGAACTGTTAATCTTACTATTTAATATACTATAGACACGTGTTCTCTAGGCATTCCTACTACTATTATCCGTCTAAGTATTCTTTTATAAGAAATCTTCCTGGCTAAAGTATTAAATCTCCTTCCTCTTAGACTTCTGCTGGATGCCAGCTATATATATACTTGGCATTCCTATACTGTTATTTATCTATTATCTAGTATATCCTTATAGGGTATTTCCGATTCTTTTCCTTTGGATTCTTATACATCTCGCATATAATCTATAATAGCGTATAGTATACCAGGTGCTTTAGGTTAACTCTTAGCTTATCTTCGTCTTTAAGTTTAAACCTTTATCGTGCTGATCTAAACGTTGTAACTTCGCTTACAGGTACTAAGATGCGTCTCTTACTTCTCTAGTCCTCTAATCATTCCTCTAGATCCTTTAACATTATAATTAAGGCTCCTTTAATATAACTTATGGCCTTCTCTATAATCGGGTAGTCCTAGATAACTTTTTTATCCAACTATATATAGAAATCTTCCCACTTATCGTTATGCCTTTGCCTATACCACCTCTAGTATAGCTACTAAAGTGTGTACGGTTTGTTCGTAAGGAAGTATCTTCTTATTACTACGTCGTAATAGCCTTTTATATGTCGTTCTTTAAACCTAGTTAGAATCCCTAGATCCTCTTTATTTTCCAGTTTAGTAAGCCACTTAGCTCTTAGTGTGCCTACTCTAGGCCTATTAGTAATCCTTTGTACTAGCGCTCTGTCCCTTATACGTCCTAATATACTAGATCTCTTATCTAGTTTCTGTTCTTGCTATACGATAATTCTTTACCTAAACTCTTCCATAGTTTCTTTTGGTTTGCGTCTTATAGACTAGTCCTTAAAATCTTCTCGCTTCTTAATCTTAGTATTAATTTTTTAATCTTTAGGCCGAACACTATGTTCCCCTAGTAAGTCTTTTAAGTCTATATATCTGTCTCCTAGTCTAATCGCTGTTTGCGCTGTAAATTCTCTAATCTATGAAGAAGCTCCTTGCCTCTTACTTATGGGTGTCCTAATTTGTGCTCCGAATTCTTAACCCTTTAGATTCTTTAATCCTAAGCTTGCTTCTATCTTAAGCTTTACTCTAGCCTTATTCCTACTAGGCTTACTTAGTGTTCTTATTTTGTCTTAAAAGTCTTAAATCTTACTTATCTCTTCTTAAGAATCTTATACCTTTAGGAAACTTCATCCTAAGCTTATTTGTATATTACTAAACTGAGCCATTACTCTGCTTTATCGGTTATCGTCCATTATAGGTCCTTAAGCTTGCCTTATCTTGTCTTAAGAATCTTAGTTGTCTTGTATCTTGTCGTAAGAATTTTAAGCTTGTGGCCTTTTGCCTTTATTAAGTGCTAAAGTAGCTTACTATTTTACTTCTTTTGCGTCTTATAAAGCGATAGATATTATATCTAGTAGGGTCTTAATCCCTACTAATATTCCCTATTCTGTAGTGGAATTATCTTTTACCTCTAGTATAATATTTCCGATGGCTGCGCGTTCTTAATAAACCGCCTTTATTACCTTATTGTTACGGAATGTTTCGCCTATATTAAATTCATCGTCCTTAATGTCTAATCTGCGAACTAGTTCGTTAGTTTCTTAATATTTTAATAAACTTAGCTCCTGTGGCTAATAGCTTGCGCTATACTTAGTGTCCTTATAAATTTGGTATACGTTGTTATAACAAAACACAAAACTTCTAATTAAACATTCTTTTGTTCCTTGCAGCATATTGTCGTCCCTCTATACGTATATATTGTCTACTAGCCTTATCCCTTTTACTACGTAGTGACTCTGCCTACTTCTATAGTCTCTAATATAATAACCTTATTTTCTATAATTTATGCAAGCTCCTTCTTTAAACTATTTTTCTTGCTATAGAGTCCGCCTAAATATCTTCTGCTATTAAGATCCCTAATTTAGCCTCTACTCCTTAAACCTTTAATTACTTAATCCTTATCCTCTAGGTTTCTATAGTCGTTTACTCCATCTCTTATAGGCTTCTTTAGTACTACTTAGGTCTATTAGCTCTACGCCATACTATAGTTTTTAACTTAGCTTTAGTTATTACGTACTCTACACCTTATATAACTGTAGAACTCTGTCCTAACCTCTCTTAGCCTATTCCCGTTAGTAGATCCAATTGTTAATCTTAATTGCTTAATCTATTAGTTCCCTTAGGGTGTCCGCATCTTCCATTAGGATAATCGCGTCCTAGACTTTAGCCTTAAGTCCCTATTTATACTGTGCTATAAGCGCCCTATTATTCCACTCTACTTGCGTTACTAATGTCTAGAACTACGTTATATACTTAATTGCTAAGGTTCGTTGCGTAATGTCTTAAAGTTTTTTTTCCGCTGTGGTTACTGCCTCTAGATCTCTAAATATTTATATAAGTTATTCCATAAATCTATTCTAGCTTAAGAACATAAACCGTACCTCTTAGTTCGTAGTTGTTATTCCATTTACCTAGATTTCTGTAAGGTAAGGCTTAAACCATTTAAGTGCTCTTCCTATTAGGAACAATCCTGTATACGCTATTTAATCCATAGATGTTACTAGCTTTGCTCCCTCTTATGTAACTTTAAAGTGCATTTGCGTAAAAAATCCTTTAAGCTTCGACTTCTCTCCTAAGAATCTTTTAATTAATAGTAACTTAACCTTTACTGCGCCTATCCCGTTAATCCTATTTTCTAACATTACATTATTTTCTATTAGCTGGTTAACTATCTCTTATAGTTATCCAACCGTTATAAGTTGCTGTAAGTTAGTGTCTGCTATACTGGTGTCGTTACCTAACCTCAAAGTAGTTACCGCCGTCGATAGCGTTGTGGTGGCTGCTTTTAGTAGTATGTTATTCGACTTTCTATATTAATACCATAACTAGGTAGTAATTGTGTAACGGAACTTTATAGTAGGAACTATGGTAGGCTTGTTATTGGGCTAGGTGTATAAGAAATGCAAGTATAAAAGTTAACAATGTAATAATAACTGGTGGAGTGGTTGCCTAACAGATTAACTCTAATTGAATTCTAAGAATCACTATAAGGAAGGAACTATCTAGGTAGGGACTAAGGGTCCTTAAATACATAACCGTACTTCTATGAAATCCTTTTTGTACGTAATATACGTGTATTCTATCTACTCTGTTACAGATTATATAGATCGTACAGATTATACAGATCACATTATGTGACCTTAGCTACCATTCCTCGTTATATAGTTCTATCGGCTCTATCCTAGACCGTGCCTAAATCAACCAACTAGCTTCTTCCGACTCTTCTCCAAGTAGTCGTAACATCGTATTTAAAGCGTCCGTAACACCTATAAAAGATTAAATAACAACTAAATTAGATTGCTATTACTAACCCTTACTTAAAGACCTCTTTATGGAAGCCCTCTAGGCCTACTAAACCTATATATACTAAGCTACTAACGCCTACTACCTTAAGTACCACTAGAGCCAACATTAATCTCTCTATACTAACCTTTCCGTAAAAACTCCTAAATAGAGAGTATAAGCTACTTCGGAAACTAGGACGCTGCTATAGATGCCATTAAAAAGGCTATTATTATAATAACCTAAACTACCTAATAGCTAGGTTTAGTACCTACCGCCTAATACCTAACCTAATGCCCTAAACACTAAATATATTATTACGCGCTACTACTATATAAAATAAAAATATAGTAATAGTAGTAGAATTAGATATAAAAGCGGAAAACACTAAGTCCTAGCCCTAAGTCGCGGGTTAGGACGCCCTAATAATAAAGGGATTTATATATAGGCCTACTTAATAGATAACTTAGTAAAGATAAATAGACGGAAATAGATAGTTTTACCTATAATAGGAACTACTGCTATAAAATAATATAAAAGCTGTTTTATAATTAACTATAGAGCTACTAACTAATTTATAGATACCTAACTTGTGCGTATTTATAACTTACCTACCTTACCCCTTACTAAAGCCCGCGCCCTATAACTCGCTAACAATAGTTATACTATATAGAAGATTACCTATATAGTATAATTCTACTTAGATATAAATAGGCACTAGAAAAAGCTCTAGGCCTATATTATACTACTTACTAACTACTCTATTATCCTTAAAATAAGCTAGCTTGAATAATATAACCCCACTATTAACTAGAAAAAGAGAGAAACAACCTTTAACTCTAAATACTATGGAGAGACTTGCCTAGGATAGGGCCTAGCCGCCTTTATTTACTTACTAGGATATTAACCTAAGAAACCCCTTATTATCCTACCTATAACTAACTACTACTATATAAGTACAGCGGCCTTCTACTATATAGCATATAAGAAAGGCTAAACTATTGCTATAGCTTCCTAATTATAACTATATAAGCTTAATAAAGAATAGAACTACGTCCTTTATAGTAATAGGATAGATATAGTCGACCTTTTAGAAGATAACGCCCCTATAGAACTCCACGGACTTTTACCTTTAGACTTTAAGAAGGTTATAAAACTTAAAAAAGGACTTATTAACGAAGAACTCTATAAGCTCCTCCCTAAGAGGTACTATAACTTTATTAATATATACTTATAAAAGGGTGTAGATATACTCCCCCTATATTAACCTAATAACTATACTATTAATATTAAATAAGGAAAAATATTACCTTATAAGAGACCCTACCTAATATTAAAAGATAAACTTCTAGTTATAAGAAAGTATATCGACGAGCACCTTAATAAAGGGTTTATTCGTCCTAGCATATTACTAACAGCCGCCCCTATTCTTCTCGCTAAGAAGCTAAAAGGAGGTATTTAATTCTATATTAACTATAGAGGACTTAACGCTATTATAATTAAAAACTAATACCCAGTACTACTTATATGGGAAACCCTTAAGCGGCTTAGCTAAGCCAAAATCTATACTAAACTTAATATTATCGCCGCCTTTAATTATCTCTAAATACGGAAAGGTAATAAATAGAAAACTGCATTTATATTACGCTTCGGCCAATTTAAATATACTATTATACTCTTTAGCGTATATAACAGCCTAGGCACCTTTTAAAGCTATATTAATAACGCCTTATAGGACTACCTTAATAACTTCTACTCTGAGTACCTAGATAATATATTTATTTATAATAATACCCCTTTTAAGTATACCAAACACGTTTAAAAGGTCCTACAGCATTTTAGGGACGTAGGACTTTATATTAATTTAAAGAAATATAAATTCTTAGTTATAGAAGTAAAATACCTTAAACTAATTATTACTACTAAGGGTGCCTATATGGACCCTAAGAAAGTATATATAATTACTAAATAGCAAGCCCTTAACTATATTAAGGACGTATAAGCCTTCCTTAGTTTCGCTAACTTTTATTAAAAATTTATATACAACTTCTTAGGCGTAGTAGTATTACTTATAGCAATAATATAAATAAAGGGCCTTTCTATAAAAGGAAGAAAAACGTATCTACGCTTTACCTAGACGCCTAAATATAAGAAGGCGTTTTAAGACCTTAAAAATGCCTTTACTAAAGCACCTATCCTAGCTTACTTTATACTAGGATAATAACTCTATCTTAAAACCAACTTCTTAGACTACGTTAACGTAGGCGTCCTCTCCTAAATAGGTGACGACGGCCTCCTTTACCTAGTTATATTTTACCTGTTTAAGCTTATACTATAAGAATATAACTATAAGATCTATAATAAAGAACTTCTTATAATTATATAAGCGTTTAAAGAATTCTAACTAGAACTCTCCTTAGTAGATTCTAACTAGCTAACTAAAGTCCTTATAAACTATTGCAACTTTAAGTACTTTATAACTATAAAGCAGCTAAACTAACGCTAGGTATATTAGAACGAGTTCCTCTCTAGTTTTAACTTTAAAATTATATATAGACTAGGAGTATAAGGTACTAAACCTAATAGCCTAATACGCTACTTATAAGACCTTCCTTAGTCTAAAAATAACCCCTATAATTAGTTCTAATAATAAATAATCCTAAAAGTATAAAATTTAGCTCTAGGTATACTACCTATAATAAAGCTAACTATACCTTAGCTTTATACTATAGAACTAAAGTTACCTCCCAAAATTAATAAGCTTATTACTACGGCATATAACACCTCTGTTAACCTATTACTATATTAACTTATTACCGTAAAGACCGCTAGCGCCTATACGCTACCTACTAACCTTTAAAGCTTAGGCTAGATTAATATAGCAGCCTTAAAAGTAAATAAGAATAGGCTCTATTATAGAGGCCGCCTATTTATCCCTAATTTAGAAAATCTATAACGGCAACTAATCTAAATGGCCTATAACCTCTAATTAAGCGGCTACCTAGGTAGAGGAGGAACCTATAAGCTCCTTAGCCAATACTACTTTTAGCTAAAAATAATAGACTTAGTTAAACGCTTTATAGGCGCCTATTATAGGTATAAGCGCGCTAAGGCCTTTAATATAAAGTACTAAGGACTACTACACCCTCTACTAGTACCTATATAATAATAGGCAGATATCGCTATAGATTTTATTATTAACCTACTACCCTATAAATGATGCGGCTATATCTATAAGAACATCCTTATAATAATATACTAACTTATAAAAGAGCGCCACTACGTCCCAACTAAAGGCGTAGCCGTTAGCAACGTTATTAACGCCTTCCTTTACGAAGTTTACTAACTACATAGGTTACCTAACTTAATTACGTCCGACTAAAGTATATAATTTAACTCTAATATATAGAGACAAATCTGCCAACGCCTTAGTATCTCCGTTAAGATATTTATATCCTTTTATTATAAAACTACTAGGTAACCGGAAAACGCTAATACTAGTATAAAAGCGTACCTATAATAGGTAGTCGCCTATAGTTAAGATAACTAAGTAGATTACCTCCTACTAGGTAAATTTATAGTGAATAACTACGTCTTAACCACTATAGGATTTACCCCGTTCTTCGTAAATAAGGGTTATTACCCCTAATCTAGTATAAAGCTACTAGAACCTATTAATAAGAAACTACTATATAGAAAACGCCTTAAGATACTACTTACCAACTAGCATATAGACCGTATAAAAAATCTACTTAACTACTATAAGGGAGAAATGGCCTAGGCTTAAGTAAAGTAGGCCTACTTTATTAACTATTATAAAACGCTACTACCGGAGATACGTGTTGGCAACTAGGTATGGCTAGATATATATAATATCTTTATATAAAGGCCTATAAAATTACTTAACTATAAGAACCTTAGCCCCTATTTAATTAAACGAGTTATTAATAGGGGAGCCGTATATAAGCTAGAACTCCTACTTACCCTAGCTACCCATAGAATATAGCCCATATTTTACCTATGGCTACTACACCTCTATTAGCCTAACCCCTTACTAGGGTAAATATAGCCTAAACCCCTACTAGTACTAATCAGAGATAAGAATAAAGATGAGAACTATAAGGAATAGACTATTAAACAAATTATTAACTCTAAATACTTTAGCAAAGGTAGAGAACAATAGCTTTACTATAGAGCTATATACACAGGATTTAATATAGATTAGCTAGAATAGCAATTATAGGAAAACTTTAAAAATGTAAAGAATCTAATTAGCGACTTTTACTACGCGAACCTATAGAAACTGGGCCTAAGTAGAGATTTTATACCTAATCCTCTATAGGAACTCTTATAGAGTTAAACCGTTATATATTACTACGTAAGGGCAAATTACTATTAAATTGCCGTTAGATTGCGGCAAAGTGCAATTATATAACTAAAATATCGTTAAGATATCCAGGAACTTTAACCGGCGGTTAAAGTTATCTAATTAGTTAGATTTTTAGATGCTAAGCCTTATTATATAACGTTATTTTAAGCCTTTAGCAATACTACTCTTTCTTCTTTTCTATACCTTAAGTGTCCCTTTTATATATATATAGTAACTACAACGTCGCCAGAGCTCCACCTCTATAGGAGGGGGGGGGGTAGTGTTATAAAACCCTACCGTAGGGGCCTCTATAGGAGAACCCCGTGCTTTTATATACACCTTACGTATAGCTTATATCAGCTACGCGTAGGTATATCACCTCCTTACGCCCTCGACCCTTATAATCAATTGCGTAACGTTTTATAAACTCCTTAAATACATACGCTCTATAGCCACTGCCCTCGTTCCATAACATAAGGATAAGGAAAGAGCACACGTATAGAAGCTAACCTTCTATAAGGAACTGCATGCGTATCTTATAGTGCTTATTTATATAGGAATATATATAGAACACGCCATTAAGAAGTACTGGGGCGATATTAATGGGTAGGGTTTAACATATTAAGTCAAACTCTATATAAGCAGAAATCGCTTTTAGTAGATTAATTACTTCTTCTACTATAAGGATCTAAATAAAAACTATATAAAGCATGTTTAATAGGATAGATATACTTAATAAGTACCTTAGGCTTACTTGCGGAAAGTTTTATACACCTAGAATCCACCTTACCGTTAATAAGATAATTGCTCGGTTTACCGGCCGTGCCCTTAAATAAGTAATAATACTAAGTAAGCTAGAGCTAGAGGGCTTTAAGATATAGGTGCTAGCTAATTAGGGCTATATATTAAACTAGCTATAGCATACTAAAGGTAATAAGAAGGGAGCTATTAATCTAAATGAATACTAGATAAAGGAGGATGACTTTTTAAAGACGTAGGTAGTAGTGCTCGATTTGCTTATATAGGAGGATAAGGACAGGCGACGCCTCTATCTACCAAAGCAGCATATAGTCTGGCTTGATAACCTCTTTATAAGCGTTAAGCTCATTTTACATTTACGGGAGCTTAGTATTAGAGGCGTAGAAACAGTTAGGATAACTAAAACTA
>Ga0307515_10017371_pt1 | contig 13109 bp, 8 predicted proteins | sample 17_EM_MG_FD_194513 | JGI IMG/M metagenome (GOLD analysis project Ga0307515, IMG submission 194513) | Populus trichocarpa ectomycorrhiza microbial communities from riparian zone in the Pacific Northwest, United States - 17_EM | ecosystem: Host-associated > Plants > Roots > Unclassified | place...
TATATATTGCATCCCAAAATTTAATTACTACTCTATCCATTACTATTTTATTTTATTTCTAAATGTTTCCTAATGATTTTTCTTTTGGCACTCCCTTCCGGCTGATGGTACCGTAGAGCTGCTCATGTATATTTTTGTTAAGGGTGATTATTTTTTGTTCGGTTCGATTTTTATAAAAAAAAACAATTAAATCGAATTTTTTTTAAAAAAGAAACAAAACCAGTTCAAACCGACCGGTTTCGGTTCGGTTTGGTTTTTTTGGACAAAAACCGGTTTGGCCTCGGTTTTTTTCCGGTTTGGCTCGGTTTTTTTCTGGTTTGGCTCAGTTTTTTTCTGGTTTTTTTTTATTTGGGTTCGGTTCAGTTCGATTCGGTTTTTTTTATTTCAGGCTTATAAAATCGAAACCGAACCGGTCAGTTTTTTCAAAATTTTAATCGGTTTTTTTCACGGTTAAGTTTTTTCAGTTATTTTTTTCCAGTTTTCTCGGTTTTTGAATTTTTTTTCTCACCCCTACTTTTTGTGTATCTAAGTCATAGAGATCACCTATAACATAAATATTCAAGTACATATTCTTTAAGGTGTATTATGATCTAGGATCAGAATTCAAAGCGAATCTATGAGATAAGCATTTTAATGAATGGGAAAATATCTTGCCTAATTATAAGTATAAGGAATTTAAGGACTTAGAATCAATATTTGCTCAAATGCTAGTCCGAGGATGATATTAAAAGGATATGTAAAGTTAAAAGGATATATAAAGTAGTGTTATTAAACTCATTTCAACCATCCAACAAGTTAATTAATTCGGTAACCTGTTAATTCAAAACATATCTCGGGTTAGGTTTTAATTTAAATTGGACAATAATTAACTTTGTCGACCTGATAAATCAATCTGCAATCCAGTTAATTCCATGAAAATTCAATTTAACTTTTAAAATTCAAATCAAAATCATTTTAATTTTTTTAAAAATTCTTGAATCGATATTGTTCTGAATTAACTGCATTAACTTATTCAACCTATAACTTGAGCCCTAGTTTGAGTCATTCGTCGTGTCGAGTATAATAATGTTGATGTAAAACATATTAACGCTAACTATGAAATTGTTTGTTTCATATATAGCATCATTCATGTAAGAGATATTATTATCAGAGGTTCCTAAAGAAGAATAGGAAGGAACCTGAATTTATGGCTCTAAAATGGCATGTTAATTATCTATCAAATCCCTGGCAACTACCTATCTGATTTCCTTGCTTTTGTGTTATCTTCTACTATTTTTTTTTAGCAGGGTTTTTTTTTTTTTTTGTTCTTATTTTCTGTTGGGTCAAGACTTGAATTAAGAGTTGGTGCCAGCCCTCCTCAGTATCGTTATGGTATCTGTTTAGAATCAAACAGGAAGTAATTTGTTTCTTATTCTCACTTGAAAAACTAAAGTGGAACCTTCGTATCTTTACTCAATTAAGCCATCAAATCCCATCAATGCTTCACACCTCAAAACCCCATATTTAACCTTCCCCAATTGATCATTTCATTAATTAACATATCACTTGTCCATGTAAAATTTTCAAAAACCTACCAACTAATATATGTGTTCTTGAATTGGAAACTTTTTTGAGCAAATATCCATCACAAAAGATTGATGTTAGAGAATGTATGATAAATAGTATCATCGCTTTTAATGAATCCGGATGTGATTTTTTTTTCTTTCTTGTGTGATTGATCTATGAAGTAATTATGAATAATTACTCCTTAAATACTCTAGAATTGCTTGCCCGTATAACTCATTAAAAAGAAAAGGCAAAAAAAAATGCTTGAAAAAACAAGTTGGGAAAGATTATAAAGACGACCTTCAAATAGTAAGATCTCATACATCAAGTTTCACAAGGCCATATATATCAAAAACGAAAAAAAAAATTGCATTGACATTTATAAATTGTAGACAAGATTAAGATGCAATGAAAATATTAACTAAGCATTAATTTGTGGTGGAATTCTAATTAATAAACAATATTAATTTGCTAGAGCTTGAGAGACAAATCAAGTCCGGATTCATCTGTTTGATCACTTTTTGGAGGGTTAATTTGCTGGATATGATCAGTAACGGGAGGCTTTCTGATCGCAGTAATATTGTTTGATGATGGAGAAGCACCAAAACTGCTGCGAACTATGCCATTGTCATCAAACCTTGGAGAAGATGAGGAAGTAGAAATTCCAAATCCACCACAAAAGGCATTCAAGCTCTCTGTCCTTAGCCTATCAATGGAAGGCTGTGTGTTCATCAAAGTTTGCCTGGGCCAGCCGCTATGGGCGCCATAGCGATGCCCTCCGGGGGATGTCCATGAATAAGGCGATGTCTTGTGAATGAAGGAATCCATCCGTACTCCGAGTGCCCTATTTAAAGATCCATAATAGGGGTTTGTTGAAAGGCTTGAATAAGGGTAATATGGCAAGTGTCCTAAAGCACTCGCATCCATCTCCCGACGCCTCTTGGCTAGTGCCCGCTCCTGTTTGTGTGCGTTTTGGTGCCCTCCTAAGGCTTGGGATGTGGAGAACTCTCTCTTGCAAAAGTTGCACGAGAAAACCCTAGACTCGGTTTGCCTCGAGGTCTCATCAGTGGACTCTTTTGCATGAGAAGAACCAGCACTCATGGGGCTAAATAGATTGAATTGCTTCGATCCGCGGATTGAATTGTCATTAGAAAGCTTCAAACCCAGCAAAACTAGAGCACTTGATTCAGGAAGGAGTGCTGGTTCGGAACCTCTGGCAGATTTCTCTTTCATCTTCTTCGTACTGTCCATCTTTGTTTGATCAAGATCACCACCATCTCCATGCGGGGTTCCCTCCGAGGTTGCAGATATGCTAGAGCCCTCGGAGGGAGACTTCTCCGTACCACTTGATTCCATTGAGAACTCAAGAAAGATCAAGTTTAAGTTTGGTTTGGCATAAAGATGGTGAAAATCTTCCTCTTTTTATTGAGTCTTGAGTCGATGCAGTATCTTTTCATGGATGGAAAGAATCACGTTGTGTGGTTATTACAATGAATCAATTGAGAAAAGGGGCTTGAATGATGACGAAGCTTAAAAGATTTTGTTTCATTAAATAAGATTTCTCATACAAATATTCCTAGTAAGTGTTTGGTTGCACAATCCAAATGAGTCAAACTTCCGTACGAGGGAGATAAGGCATGATTTGGTGGCTTTCTGTGAATCAAGGTAAGGAATTATCTTTCCATTTATGCATGAGCTACTGTAGTCAGTTGTTATTTTATTTTATTTTATTTGGATAATGGCTCATTACAATTACAAATACAGTTATATTATATTATTATTATATTATTATAATTATAAATAAATAAAAAATAAATCTGATCAGAAACAGAAACAAAACTGTTTACTAAAACAATGTTATACAGTGTTTTGCTTTTAAAAAAAAAATATTTGGTCCTTCGGATTTGTTTAATTTGGTTACTAGCTAGATCCATTTTTTTTTATTTGTTCCTTTAATGTTGTGTTCATTTGGGAATAGGTTTTGCAATTTGCTTTGGCTGCCTATCTAGTAGTGTCGGGGAAAATTCTATAGCTTGGTTGATGTTTTGTTTGGTAAAATTAAATTAAATTTTATTAATTTATTTTTTAACATTTGATTTATTAGAAATTGAGTTTTATAATTTTTTTTTTTATCTTTTTTGGGTTAATCCCGGCCTCATTTCTAGGTCAGAGGTTTGAAAGGTTGATCTGAGTTAACTTTGGTCGATTGTTTTACATTATTTTTAAAAAATTAATATTTTTTCAATTTTATTTTTCAATATTAGCTTAATTTGGAAGTGGACTTCGTGATTTTTTTTTTCTATCTATAGAGTTATTCTACTTTCATGACCTGGGTTACGACTTCGGCAAGTTAACACGAGTTGGCTTAGGTTTTTTTAAAGTTTAATTTTTTTATTTTCATCATTTAGTTTGTTTAGGAATTGAGCTTCATAAATTTTTTTTTTTTTTTCTTTTATTAGTTTATCTCATTCACATTACCCGAGTTCCGAGGTTGGTTGGCTCATCTAGGTTGGCTGGGGTTGTTTTTTTATGTCCTTTTAATTATTTGATTTTTTTTCTTTCGTTTTTCTTCTTCTACATTGTGTTTGTTAGTGATTGTGATTTGTATTTTTATCTAATTTTTTTTTACTATGGGGTTATTATGATCTCACGAGTTTGGCCAACTAATTCAGGTTGGCTCGAGTCACTTTTTTTTTCTTTTATAAAATTAATTTTTTTTCAATTTCATTATTCAACACTGTGTTAGATGGGTATTGATTTTTGAATTTTTTTTTCCCCTTTTGCTTTATATCAGATTATCTCATTCTCATGTCTCTGGTAACGTGTTGGGCAATTTTACCCGAATTGACTCGAGTTAGTTTTTTAATTTCTTTTTTTCTTATTATTCTTTTCCAGTTTCACCCTCCATTATTTTGTTAGTTTATATTTATTTTTAATTCTTAGATGAATTAAAAGTATATTTTAGATATTATTTTATTAAATTCTATCTATTTTTTACTTTGTTATAAAGTACAATTATAAATCTTTTCATAAAATTGGAAAAAATATATTTTCCAAGTACGTTGTTATCTCTCAATGTTTTAAAATATAACATGATATACCTCAGATTTTGAGTTCATTATCGATTTTTTTTTCCTTTTAGAAAACATGTTGACAATATCTATCTACATATTTTATTTTTACGTTAAAAAAAAAAATCCACCCCCAGCACAGCACAATTCAAGGATCTAATGGTAACTATCAATGCTTGCAAGATCAATATCTTCTGGAGGTTTCATGCAATGATGGACTGGAGTCTGGACTAAGCAGGAGGCTCATGTTAATATATAATCCATCTATCCTTTTTATTTTTTTGATAGAAAAACCCATGACAGCATTTGACTGAATGCTCTACATTGATGCGACAGAATACTGCAAGCACTTACAGGACAGGCATTATCCATGGATTTCTGTAAAGAACTATTACAGTTACCAGGATCAAAATGAATCTCCAGTAAGAATGCCGGCAACATCGTCGTGGAGAGACTAGAATACAAGCCACTTTGTTTTTGTAGGCATTTTCATCAATCTTGCCGAGTCCATCTGAAAAAACAGTTCTGAATTTCTTGAAAAAGTTTCAGAAACTTGAAACCCGACCAACAACACTCCTCAAATGATGCTTCTTCAATTTTCTCCTTCTCAGATTGCTTCCCCTGTGCAAAATATAACCTTTGTGAATATGAGTTCATTAGCAAAAGAAATCTTGGGGTGCAAAAATATATGGTTTCCATGAAGTACGCCTTAACTCGATTGAAATAATTAAAAACTACTCCCAAAAATTTTACTCTTAAAATTTCTCAATGTTAAGGGGTGCAATGGCACCCTCAACCAAACGCCTAGTCCTGCCCCTGGTTTCCTGGCCGCCTTCTACTAATATCAGTGTTGCAGGAAATGACAATTTTGTGAGCATTGCTTACATATGATTTTCCGGCAGCAGAAAACTTGCCCTTTTTGACCAAAAACACAATGGGTGCTGCATTGTGGCCACATGAAAAAATGCGGTAAATTATACTTACCAGTACTGATTGTGCAAAACAAATGCATCAGTTGGCACTTTTTTCCCATCATCATTGCGGTTCCAATGGTAGAGTGCGTGTGTCCTGTTCTTTATCTCCAATGTAGAGTGCCCATAACTGGCTTCTCTGAAAGCAGAGTAATCTGGTTGTGGATCTCTAAACCTGCAGGATGAATGCAACATTTATTTAGGACCACCATCGGCAGTTTCCCTGAATGTAGAATCCCCCCCCCAAGAAGGGTAGATTTCCAGTTTTGCAGCTTCAGTTACCTTTCGGCAAGACCTTCTTGATTTCCTCCATCTCCGACAGTGATGTAGACAGGAGCAGATTCGTCAGCTGCTGGATAACAGTCACCACCAGATACATTGTAGTGTATGTTTGAGATTCGATACTGAAAATTGGAAAAACAATTAAATAAAATTGTATAATAAAATGCATGATATTCATGCTGCACTTATCAGCATGACTAAATGATCAAAAGTACTGAGATTCGGAATCACAATTTGTTCAAGTTGATGGCAACTCAAACTTAGTAATTGGCTTTGACTGAACCAGTGAAATAATTCATAGCAAATAGATTCTCCAAGCAAAATTCTTTCTTTCTGAGCTCTTAACTTACAAACACTAGGAACCATATTACAAAGCAAAAGGAAAGAAATAAAAGGAAAGAAACATACTGATCTTTCATAAGCATGGACATGGCCAGCAAAGATCACATCAACTTTGTAATGAACAAACCACTCCTCAAAGACTGCCCGCATACTTTCACCTTCCATGAAGTGTGCTTCATTACTGTTGTAGATTGGGACGTGCATGAGAACAATGAGCCAAGGTGTCTTCTCCCTGTCAACCCTTTCAAGTTCTTCTTGGAGCCATTCCCACTGAGGGGTATATTTCACTGTTCAAAAGTTTAAACTTCAAGTTAAATCACACAGTTCTGACATTAAACAAGAATGCTATATACTTGGACATTGCAGGGTTTAATGTTACATTTTGGTTCTAACTCCTTGTACTTGCTGAGGATCTTACATGGTTATATTTTTCAATGGAAACATCTTACAGGGAAGATATGTTTCTGGAATGCACTGCTGATGTCAGTTGGTAGTCTTCAGGTTGCTCCTATTCTGAACATGTTTATATACCAAGGTTTAAAAACCATAGAGGATAACAATATGTTGACAGAAAAGCTCTTATCACGATTCCAGATGATGCTGTTCGACATCATGAATAGGAAAAAAAATGCTGCAGATACTCTACTAATACCCTCAAAATTATTCACTTTAATGATAATTCATATCTTGCAGGAAATATTGATAGCCCTCATGTTTATTTCATGAGCAGCACAACAAACGCTATAAAACCCAGTAGGAGACGCTAGCTCACTTGACAAATTGAGGCATTATGACTGCTGGGAAGAGACCAAGAGAGTTGCTGCATAAGACAATTTGATGGCTCGTACTTTTAACGTCTGTCTGCGGGACAAACTGTAGCTGGTTTTTTCTCTCCCAGCATTGTGGTATCCTATAGCAAGGCCAAGGGGAACTACCACAAGAGTGCAATACTGATGGACACCCTTACAAACAAGCCGAACACCTAATGTGCAAACTGAACATCTGGAATTTTTACCACATGAATACTCTAATCTGAGAATGTCCTATGGTTAACATGAAAATCTTAAAGCTTTCTTGATGTTGGGTCACAATCTAAAGAAAGGATATTTTCACCTTATTGAAATAATTTCCTCAGGAATTTTTAAGAGATACTGGCTGCCAATCCAGCAGATAGTAGAAATTTAAGACTTCCAGAATCATGCTTGTCAGAGACCCTTGTCAAAACCTTTCACATATTACTGACATTATTATTATTATCAATCACATAAGGGTACAAGGTAGTTAATTATGAGATGGGAGAATGGAAAACTCTCATTTGTTTATGTTAGCGAATTATGTTAGTGAAAATTAATGAAGTCCCTGCTGCAAAATAAAAGAGCAATAGAATGCGGTTCCTTGGCCTACTGTGGTATGGATCCATATTACAACGTATCATAGAATGACTGCTGAATTTATATTGAAGTATAAAAGGGAATGAAAAGTTACCAAAAGGTGAATAGCTGGACAGCACAATTATATGAGCAGATGCACGTCTGATGGCATACCAGAGAGGACTGCTGCTTTTGGAGGCCAAATGAGGGGTAGGGTATCGGTTAAGATAAGATTTGAAAGGAATAACTTCTCCCTGCACATATGTTATCATTATAAATGATTAGGAACTGAACAAGAACTTAAACTGCTAACAGAAAGAGATTTCTACATAGGAACTATATTGATAAGCATGCCATGCTGCATGTATGAAGTAGATGGAAAAAAAAGAAGGAAAAGGAACACAAGCTGAAACTCATGTCTTGTCTTACCAATCTGTCCACAAATTTACAGAAATTTACAGGAACACAAGGACAAAAAAATTGAAAAATCATGGAAAAAGCAGTTACTGTTGGTTCAATGGGACAGTTAATTAAATCATCTTATGTAGGTATGGACGGAGATGGGGATTTACATCTTTTTGCTAAGAATAAGAAAAATATACACAAGGAAAAATAACTAACAGAAAGTGAAAAAAGGAAAAAGAAGACTTTGCATGTGTCCTGGAGACTATATTCCATGCTTATGGAATAGAATGAGAACAATGGAACTGTGGGAACAGCAGGAAGCAATAGCCGGTAAATGGTCCAGGAGTGTTTACAGTTAATGTTACCAATTCAGTATTCAAGTTCTTTTATACAATAGACAACATTGCTCGACATGCATCACTAAAAAGTCTCATTGGATCACAATATCCATGGCACTATAGCAGCAATGAAAAAGGAAGGAATATAAATGACCCAGATGCATACTGTATCTGCATTCATATTTTTCCAGTGCAATGGACAGCACATAACAAGATTTCAAGATAGTCTAAAAGTTCTCGTAGCACCAAAAAGTTAACTAAAAAACTGGATGGTGACATCTGAACGGAAAGCAATGCACCATGATGAATGACTGAACATTTTACCAAGTAAGGCATGTATTCTATTTCATGATTTCCAACAGACCACATCCATGGCTGATATGCTGCACTTCTCTCAACGAAACGACCCCAGGTATCCCACCGTATACCAACATCATTGTACATGTATCTATCAGCGTAAGCAAGATCTCCAACAAATAAGACAGCTTGAGCTCCACTCTGCATGTAATGCTCAAGCGTCGCGAGGGAGTTATATGTCTGGCCCAGGTCACCTAGAATAGAAAGGAGTAACTCATTAATGAAATTCATAAGAATATAATAGGTAGAAACATGTTAAGGGTACTCAGATATATGCATGTAAAGAGAAGGAAAAAAAAAAGACCCCCAAGGTAAAGTACTTGTGGAAGATAGAGGTGGCACTGGCACCAAGCCCAGACAGGAGGAGTAGAATTTATCGCAGACTTTTTGGTATTTAAAGACAATGGCATGCATATAGAGAACTTATGTATATCAACTTTTAGGTGGTAGAAAGGACAAAAGGAAAAGTACAAGTATAATGAACAATGCTGCAAAAAGAGAAAGTCCATGTTAGATAGAGGGATGCCATTGAGAAGTTGGATTTTTTAGAAACACATTACTCTGGTACGGACATGCCCTGTCTGATATTAAATTTCAAATAACGATCATTTTTTTTCATAATATGCCATGTTTCAATTGAAATACTAAGAAATGATCCAAGACACATTCTGACATAGTTTTGTCTGAAACCCTATACCTTGGTTGCCCATCGGATATAGGGAATATTTTGTCAGGGTGAAGAACCATTTCCTCCAAGTTCTGGAAACTTGATTATATAATTGTGTTTTAATAGCCATTATCATGCTTCATATAACATAAACATTTCAAGCATAAGCAGCAAAGATTCCATCAAATCTATGATGCCAAATTATATCCATATGAAAACCAGCAGTACATATCGAAGCAGCTTGTAAGACTTTCAACCAGAACTCTGTGCAGAAGGAAACAACTCACCAATAATTCCAAACTTGTAAGGAGTATCTGGATTGATCTTCGGAGGTGTTTGAAACCAGAACTCTCGATAAGAATCTCCATTGCCAATCTTGTAATAGTACTTGGTGTCATACTGGAAACAAGAAAGAAACTCAACTAGTTATTTCTTAGACAGTTATGAACCAAAAAGATTTCCAAATTGGTGCTGTGTCAATTGGCGTACTCAGCATGGAAATTCAATCGGAGCATGCTTAGATCCACACTAACTACTCAAAAGTCATTCTTATATGTTTGGCATAGCAGAAAAGCCCAGAGTGCCTATAGAACCTATTTACGACATGAACGAGCCCTGCCTATCGCAGAATCTGTTAAAGTCATTGATGTAAGAGGTTAACAGAATTTATTCAAGTAATTTCTAACACAGTAATCTACTATATCCACTTGCAATTAGCAATTTATATGTTACTCGGAGAAAAGGACAAAAATTATTCAGCAATTCATGAATTCACCTACTTCCATGGTTCAAATTATTAATTACCTCAAGGCCATCAACAAGGCACTGATGAATGTAGCCAGACGTATAATTGTAAAAGGTATAATTTCTCACTGCCCCCTCTGCAGTAAAATCATAGTTCTTCTTTGACACACCATATTGCACTTTGCTGGTGCCTGGTTCATCAGGTGTCACCCACGAGATAATTACAGCCTTTCCATTGTAATCACCTTGGGTTATGTGCACCTATGGTTAAAGCAATTCAGGAAAATATGTTTAAATGACAAATAAATAACTATAAAAAGAACCAAAATGCAGATTTATATATGGTAGATGATATGCATCACCCCATCATCATCTAAACAAAATGATTCCAGGGACTCTCAACGAAAAGTGAGCTTGATGGTAACATACTTTTAGTTTAGTAGACTTCAAGGTATATGAACCACGTAATGTCATAAAACATAGCACATCGATCAGTATTCTTGCTCTTGAATTCTACTTCATTTGTTGTAGTTGCAGTGTAGAAGACGTCCATATTAAAGGTGCAAGAAAGACACTTAGAATATGCAAATGCACCGAAACGCCATTTTTTTCCCCTTTTCCATTCACATAATTGCATGATAAATCTATGAGCATTAAAGTTGGGCAGCACATACAAAATAATTGAGCAGATTCATATGTCCACATGCAATCTCACCACAGATCTTTTTTGCACGAGATATTCAAATGTAAAAATGCTTACTTGTTGTGGAGCATTATGACCCTTTGGAACTGCAAATACTTCATGGTCAAGAGGTATGTCATTAGATGGCCACTCTGACCGGATGAAAGTACTCGTTATCCCTGCATTTCCATTTTTGACAGAGGCCGAGAGGACGAAGAACACCAGTATAAGTACTTGAAGCAACATGGACTGCGTCTCGACAACCTTTGGCATGATTATTGATCAATCAGCCAATAGCAATTGAATAGCTGCATCACATCATCAATGACAAATATCAACCACAGCAGCAAATCAACAAAAATATGTCACTATCCATGTTAGACTGGTAATTCTATTCTAAAACCATATTTTCCAATAACAATTGGTTCAATACCTGCATCCCAGAATCAATGCCAATATATCAATCACATGAACATGACCCACATAATAACACATAAAATATCACATGACCCACATAATAACACATGAAAGTCTGCAAAAAAGCAAAGAGAAAATAAACAACTTGACCAAAAGTTTCATCGTCATCATCGTTTGAACTATGGAATTTATAAGAAAGCTTACCTTAGAAAATCAGCAGAGAGGATGGTGGAGATGGGTGAGTGATGATGTAGTTTTTTTTAATTAAAAAAAAGCTTGTTATATAGGGAGAGAATACAGTTCAGTTTGTACTTTGTATATGGCTTGTTGATTGTCTTGGAGACAGGAATGCTAAACGTGGTAAGCTGCAGAGGATCACGTGGCTGCCCATAATTTGTTGTTTTCCTTGTCAGGTCCATAACTGGCTTGTGTCTGTAATACGACCACGTGTGATTCATCAATTGAGTGGATGAGATAACTTCAGTCATTATCTTTCTCTTGGCATCAAGTCCAATATCCATCAACTCCATCTAAATTATTTATTATCCGGCCATAGTTCTGTCATTAATGTCATTAGTTTTTTATATTCTTTAAATAATAAATTCAAGATTAATTTAATCAACACATAAGTTAAACCTATGATATTAATACAGTGATTAAAAATATAATAACGGTTATTTTTTAAGTATTTTTTGTTTAAAAATATATTAAAATAATATTTTTTATATTTTTTAAAAATTATTTTTTATATTTCTAGAAATATAAAAAATTAATTTTTAAAAAAAATCAAGTTTTTAAAAAATATGAAATGACCGTAAATCATGAAAAAAGAGTTACTGCAAACTTTGGATAATTGGTTTGGTAATTTAATAGCAATTGAAACTTTTTAATCCGTAGATACATAATTCATTTGTTTCAATTTAAGGATTTTATATCTTAATGGGATATGTTTTGAAATTGTTAAATCAAAACCAGTTTAATATTAGATTGGTGAATTGTGCTAGATCGAAAAGGATATTCATATACTGTTAGCATGTTTTAAATAAGTTTTAAAAAAAATCATGACTTGGATCTTATACTTGACTTGATCTAGTAAACTAATTTTATTTAATTACATGTAGAAAAAAAAATGCTAGTGAATGAACCAAATTAAAAAAAAAATTGATTGATGACCTATATATAAAAAGAATGCTTGCTAAAAGAAAAAAATAATATATGAGGTTCAATTCCAAACCAATTTAATATTGAATAAGAAAATAAAAAAACCCAAAAAAATTCCCGAAGTCAACTAGAGATAGCATGTCAAACTTGTGACTCGGGTCGTGAGGATGGAATAACCCAATTGAAAGTAAATAAAAAATAAATATGATGTTATTTTCCAACAATCTAAATATAGAAGGATAAATAAAAAAAAATTAACAAAAAAGATAAAAAAAAAAAAACCCAACAAACACAGGTAAGTTCATCATACCATGTGAGTTAGATCATACATACAAGATAACCTAATAAAAGGCAAAACATGTAAAATTATGATGTCTAATTATCAAACCAGCCCAGTGTTAAAGAAAATTAAAAAAAAAGTATTCAATCTTACAAAAGTTACCCTATAAAATATACTTAAGTCAACCCAGACTACCCATCAAATTTGCAACCTATATCATAAGATCAAGACAACCTCATAGAAATGAAGAAGAAGAAAATCACGAAGCCTAATTTCTAATAAACCTCATGTCACAGGCTAATATTTCAAAAACGCAACCCAAGTCATCAAAACCAGGATTGCCCTGTCAAAAAAAATCATAAAGTTTAATTTCTAACCAATATAATATTGAAAGATAAAAATTTTAAAAAAAATAATTTTAAAAAAAATTCAAAGTAAAAAAATAAAAATAAAAAAGAGATCCAAATTTGAAATAAA
>Ga0307515_10017372_pt1 | contig 13109 bp, 15 predicted proteins | sample 17_EM_MG_FD_194513 | JGI IMG/M metagenome (GOLD analysis project Ga0307515, IMG submission 194513) | Populus trichocarpa ectomycorrhiza microbial communities from riparian zone in the Pacific Northwest, United States - 17_EM | ecosystem: Host-associated > Plants > Roots > Unclassified | place...
GAGAATGTTGGCTGCTTTAAGGTCACAGTGGACGACGTCACTCTGATGGAGGTAGTGCAGACCCTCAAGGATCTTGACCACGTAACTGGCTACCAGACGCTCATTCAACTTTCCGAATGCCTTCAGGGTCTGACCCAATGAACCGTTCTCGGCGTACCTAAGAAGTTAAGAAGGCCAATCAGGGCCTAGGAGAAAACGAAGGATGAGCATAAAAGGGACTTACTCGAGGACGATGCTAAGAGTGTCCTCGTCCCTCGCCATACCCTCATACTTGACGATACTCGGGTGCGAGAGACTCTTGACGAGGTCCACCTCCCTCATCAGCTGCGATATTTCCTCCTCCTTCAACCCAGTCAAACTAATCCTCTTGACCGCCACCATCTGGCCCGTGTTCAAATTTAGCGCCCGGTACACCGCTCCGAACTGTCCTCGGCCAATACAATTTCCGAGTTGCTAATGTGGGACCCAAGTACGTCAGACAACCGAAAAATAGTCACAAAGCCGAAAGAGGACACAACCCCCGGCGTGAGGCGGAACGGAGCCAACCGCGTGGAAAGGAAGTCACATCGGCAGAGGTAATCCGCAGGCTGACAAAGGGGATAGAGGGACTAAAAAAAGGATACTCACGAACTGTGTGGCTGGTTTCCCTTCCTCCCTCACTATCAGAGTCGGTCGAACCGTGTTATCCTCTAATGCGTTCCGGTTGAGAAGATCGCTCGCACTCGCGGTGTTCGACGCAACCCCAAGATTGACCATGCTTTCGAATCTCGAGCGCCGAGGGTTTTGATCTGACCCGTCTTGCGAGGTAGGACGAGGTTTCCTCCTCGAACTTGAACCGTCGATTTCGCTCTGGAATCTCCCACGAACGGGCTTTGGTCTCTCCGCAGCCTGGGATTTTCTAACCTCAGCGACCACTTCTGGACCAGAGGTAGTGTTGTTCTGTTTTGACTGATCACCAGGACCGGAGACGGTACGGGGGAAAGGAACAGGACCATCGAATATCGGCCGTCCTTCGCTATCCAAGCTGCTCCGTCCCAGGAAACCAGGGTCGCGACCTCGGGAAACTCGACGGGGTATGATAACCTTCGAAGTGGGGGGTGTCGTTCGTTTGTCCGGGCTGCCGTCCCTTCCGAACACAGAGTCTTTGGGCAAGAGACTGGGGGCGGCGTCGAGGGAATGTCGTGAGCGATGAGAAGGTCTTCGAGGGAATTGAGGTAACGATTCCGTGCTGTCGCTCGGCTTTCCAACGATAGCTAACTTCTTAGGTGGGGTTGTTGACAAAGGGGTGATAGGTTTAGGACTCTCCGATAGCTCGCTCCCAGGAGAAAGAGGGCCGGGAGGGAAGAAGTCATCGGGCCACTTCCCTTTCCCGAGCCTGATAGCAGCCCGAGCTCGTGCACGGCCGTCTTCTCCACTGGATGATTTTTCCCTGGGTCTGAGCTTGTTCGCAATGCCAGACCCACCGCCCTCAGTCTCTTCAGCAACTCGGGTGAGATCGACACCGGCGGTTCCACTTGGTTTGCGATCCTGTAACATGGGAGCCCAGGGGTCACCACCAGACCTTTTCCTTCCCCGATTGTACTCGTCGATAAGCGAGGGGATGATTGAGCTGGCCTCTGTGCGACCGAATGAGGGGGCATCGGAGGCGAAATAAGATGTCGCTTCGGTAGTTGCCGTCCTAGTCGTGCCAAACCTTCCTCCGTTCGCGCCACCTTGATTACTGACGACGCTCCGCCTAGCATCCAAGAGACTAGAGAAGGTCGTGGTGTCGCTAAGGTCACTCGACGCAACGCTCTGTCTCATTTCATCCACCGAAAGCTGAGAACGGTGTACGTGCGAGTCTCTTGGAGGGGTGGACGGATTCCTGTCGTAGCTGAGCTTTGGGCGAAGTGGAGACCTCGGTGGAGGTGTCAAAATGAGTGGCACGTCGTCCCGACTTCGGTGGTCGAATCTATTCCTCCTTGGCCCCCCACGCCCACCCCCGCTACTGCTCTCGTATCCATTGACAATGTCGCTGCCGTCTTCGTCCCGTATGATCCTAGACCTCCCTGGGGATCTCACCATACCATCTTCATCGACGTCCACTTCGGCGTCGTCGTCGATTGTGGGAGTGGAAGAGTGGACGGGAGGGAGGCCTCCAGTGGTCAGACTCCACTTCCTCCCTGTGATGGGAATAGGAGATGATCCATTCTTTGGAATGGGTACAGGAACAGGTAGTTCCGCCCGACGTCCCTGATCACGAAAAGGCAAAGGTGGCGAAACGGATCGAACCAAGTTTGGAGTGGACTGCGCGGCCCTCGAAAACCCGGAGGACTGCACGTATGGTCCGCGGCCCCGGATCCTTGGGCGATCGGGAGGAGGGTTTTCCGAGCTTTCGATGAGGGCGATGATAGTCCCCGAAACGCGGGCGAGCGATTCGGGAGAACCCTCGATAAGGTCATCACGTAAGAAGAGGTTTCCTGAGGAGAGCCCCAACGTCGAAGAACACGAAGCAAGGAATTTTGTGACGTTTGAAGTCCGGACCACGCCATCCTCCCGCTTGTCAACGCGTGCGATCGATCCGGGACGGACTTTATTCATTAATCTGTTGTTCATTTTCCAGGTTAGCAAAGCGTTCAGGGACGCAGGCGTTTCGTGCCAAGTGTTTTGAGAGAGGGAAGGAAAAGGGAGCGAAAAATTGGGAGAAAAATTCAACGAGTGGAACCCGCAGGCTCCATACCGAAGGATGGAAGTGAACAGGGAGGGAAAGCAAAGGGGTTGATAAGAAAGGAGTACTTACTGGCACAAAACATAACCGTCTTTCAAAGCTTCGGAAAACAACCTCCGCTCTCGATCTTCTCCCACGGAGCTGATGCCACCAACACCAAGTCCACCGAAACCAGTAATCGCAGTATTGGAAGCCCCATTGACATTGCAGGCACCGCCGTTCTTTCCCCACACCCTCCCCAGCCTGGCGAGTGCCCTGAGCCTCAACTCAATCTCCTCCAATTCGATCACCCCCAATCCGGTCGTATTATGACCTGGGGGCTTCAAGAGTTCTTTGCACAAGATTGACGTTGCTTGCCGCAGCAGATCACGGTGTTCCGGATTTGCGTTCAAAGTGGGGTTCCCGGTATTGCTTAAATTCGCCGGGACGGAGGAAGAGAGGGATGTCGCGGACAGATTCAGATTTCTGTTATACGTATAACCGCGAGCCGGTGGAGTGGGTGAAGTAGTTCTGCTCGGCGAGTTTGGTGTGACAACTCGGGAACGGATTTGAGATGGTGGGGAACTCGGTCGGGATGCGGAGAGTCCGGAACGTCTTCCTTCTACCGAAGGTCGACGGGGGTTTGGTGAATCGAGGGAGGGGCGCCTGGCTTTGTCGCCAGTGGAAGGAGTGGTCGGACCGTGTCTTGATATTGAGGATCCTGCACGGGTAGGGGAAGAAGGGGAGAGGGGGAGATGACTCGTGCTAGCCGATCCGCGTGTGGTTCCCAATCGTCGTGAGGGAGGAGACGGTGACTCGAGAACCTCGAATCGATCCCGCTGCCTGGGCGTTTCCACGGAGTCTCGCCGACGTGTGGTGGTAGGCGATTTTGGTAACGTCGGCTTTGGTTTTGAAGCGTTCTTGGACTCTCCGGTACTCTCCCCGGATGATCGGCGGGGAGCCAGCGCACTGGGTCCACCGATTGACGAAGGCTGGGGTTTGGATAATTTCGATCGCGTCCGTTGCGGCGAGACCAGAATGCCAACGTTAGAGGTTGACGAAACCATCTCGGGAGTGTGCACCTCATCTGAGACAGCCTGAGAGCACAGGTGGAGGGCCGGTGAAGATAAGGAGGCCTGGCGCAACGAGGGAGTTGAGTAGCTTGTGGACCCAGGGTCCCGAGCAGGCAGCTGCTCTGACCGCTTGTGGGCATGACGCTTCCCAGTTGCAGAAGAAGAAGGACCAGTGCCATCGCGGGTCATAAGCTTGAACGTCACCTTTGGAAGCATCTTGGTCTTAACCTTCGCAGGCTCCCCGGTGATGATGACGTCCTCCTTCTCCTTTCCTTTCGACGTCGTTGTGGAGGCGGTACTCAGTCCATTCGCGTCTGCGGAAACTGAAGACGTAGAGTGCTTGTTCGACCTGGTCCTTGTTGCAGCACGGATACTCTGTTCAAGGGACGATCGGAAACGCTTGAAAGTCCTGAGTTGTATCTCGGGGTTAACGGGGGATTCAGAGGCTTTGGATGAGGTTGATGCAGAGTTGTCTTTGGGATCTGGGTCGCGGGCCATGCTGAAAGGGCTGGAGATTGCCAGTTGCGTTCGGAGGTGCAGGACCGGAAATGTCATGTATGTTGAGCACTCTGAAAGAGGAGGGGGCAAAAAAGGGGCGAATTACAGAGCCAATGTGACGACTGGGACGTGCAGGACGTGATTCTATGGAATAGGAAGGAAAGGGGTTAGGATAGAAGGTATGAAATGAGGCCGAGAGCAGCTTGAGGCGCATTCCCAACGAGACTCACAGCGATTACGAGACAGGAGAAGTCCACCTCACGCAACTCCACGGATATAAGGCCGCTTAAAATGCGAGAAAATGGATCTAAAATGGGCGGGGATGATGGGTGATGTATGCTTGGAATGTGTCAACCGGGAGGGGGGCGTCCCCAGGTAATGGCTGTGATGCGGATATGCGGGGGTATACCAGGTTAGCACAGCAGACGGTCCATGTGAAGGGCGTAGACGGGGATAAATCCTCTCGTCGCTGTCGTCGTGAATGGGTGTTGAGGGCAAGAACAGGGAGGGAGGAATTCACTTCGGCAAGCGTGATCCCGGCTGCTGATCTCACGATTGGCTTCCCATCCACGAGCCGAGGGTGGGAAACAAAACAAAACGAGTCGGAAAGTGTTTGGGACGGGTCTAGTTGGTAAGCTACGGAAAGGACAAGCACAGCCCAACTGGTGATTTTTGAGACATTTGCGGGTTCGTTGTGTCAGTTGTATCGTCACTGCAGTCCCACCCCGGATGCGGTGGACCAAGGCCAAGTGACCCACAAGAGGCGGGTCCATCAGCATCGCTCCAATCGCGCCAAACAAACGTTCCTGGGCTGAGGACGTCACGCGTCATCTGCTAGTCAATCAAAATCCAATAACCAGACCTCCTGAGTGCCCATAGGGGGGTCTGAGCCGAAACCGTGGCTGGTCTCTACCGGTGACACTCGTCTGCTCGTCAACTCGTTCCACCTCTCCCCATCTCCCCACCGCTGAATAAACCGCAGACCCAGATGGCCAGCGGGGAAGTTGCATTCCACCATCACTCAGAAGCTGATGGCAACCTTCGAACAGTCAAGTTGCCAATCAAACGCATGGTTCGCTGTTGTGCCTGTTCAGCTACGGCGAAAGGCGGACAACTCAAGGCGGGGAGGTATCTATTGCGATTTTGATGGTAGTGCTCCCTTCACTTCATTCACCTTATCTCTCCCCTGCCCCATAGCGACTCTATTGCTCTGCCGAATGCCAATCAGCCGACTGGAGGCTTCACAAAAAGTCATGTGGTGAGCAATCTCTATTTCTCCAACATTCATCAATCGCACCGACGTCCTCGTGTCTGGAAACGTGCAGGAAAAACTGATAGAATCGACCTCGGTGTCTATTATCCCCTCCTGGCCCTCATCGCAGAAAAGTGCAGGATGAATGTTAGGACACACCCTCCCAACGGTGTCCATTTCGCGATCAACCACAAAATTCTCAACAATCCCTCCCCCGACACACCCCCTGTCGATTTTCCTGGGGGCTACGGAGCAAGGGCGGTCATCCTCGGAGATGAAATCCCGGTGACCGTTGACATGGACAAGAAATGGTGGCCAGGCGCTCCATCTCCACAGGTCGCGTCTAAACTGAAACGGAGAATCCTCCGAGGCGGGGACCCGCTCCCCATAAACATTGCCATCTGTTTCGCTCTGCTCTCCGAGATCTACACCACCGATTCGTCCAAGGATAGCAAACCTCGGATCAGGTTGGCCTACAAGTCATCCCCCATCGCTGATTTCGGGATCGTTGTTGGAGACGCTAACGTCAAGCCCCAAGATCGATTAGCGTATTACGACTCTGCCACTGGAAATATCACCGTCGATCAAGAACCTCGCGAGCACTGCTGGATTTACTTCACCACCATTCGGGGGGAAGACATCTTCCTCGATTGCGGTATGTTCCACTTCAACGCCTGCGGCTGCGTCGCTACGGAAGGCTACTCCCCACGAGATATATCCGAAATGTTCCCCGTCGTCCCTGCCCTATTCTACAAGCGGGAAATGCGAAACGGCGTCCCGGGGGAGGTTTTCGGTCCTTAGGAACGAGAATCTCCATAAGGTGATTCAACACACCCCGTACGCCCTAACGTTCGACGACCGGATCATCATCTGGGATTTCCTCGAGAACTGCCAAGGCGACAAAGAATCGACGATCAGGCAACGGAACTTAGTCGACCTGTACACCATCGTCGCAACGGATGCCATCCAGAATAGTTTGGAGTCGAGTCAGTGGAAGAAATTCCCGAGTGCGGTCATGCAGGGCGTCGAGAAGGATCCTTTGGAACCTGATTGCACTGAGCAGGATTGGGAACGACACCTGGCGCGCTGGCAGAAGCAGATAAATCAGGCCAAAAAGGAGGCCAAGAGGAGGAGGAAAGCGTAACTTTGTTTTCGGCCTTGGATTGTAATCTTATCTTTGCGTCACCTTTGCCGAACTTTCCCTGCGTTCCCCGACAAACCGGCTCCGCTTGTTGGTGCGCAAATACACGCCCACGTGTCATGATGGGGGTGGGGAAAACCTAGGCGCCAAGCAGATGAGTGCCGGTCCCACACATGTGCAGCTATTTTGGACCGAGCCCGAGGTGGCACCTGCCCACATCTCACCCGTTGACAAGGTGATTGCCCTGTTCCGGAGATGGTGTGCCTCGGATGTCTTTTCGCGTATCCAGGATATGTGCAGATAAAATTGGCCAAGGAAATCTCACTTTCAAGGTGGCAGTACAAAATTTGGACAGTGGGGAAGTGGTAGGGTCGCGTCTGGTTTTGGCTAGCGCGCCTGTCTCACGTGCTGCAGTGTGATGTCAGGTCCCACTCGGCGGAGTCTGAAAAGAATCTCCAAATATGGAAGTCTGACGCCACCCTCCATCACACAGTGTGACTCGCTTAGCCATTTGAAAAATCTCCGTCAAGTTTCTTTTTCCCCCGTGACGACGAGAGGATCGCAGCGACGCGCGAAGAGACCCAGATTTTTTCTTTACGCCTCTCTCCACGCGAGATCTTCTCTTTCAATTTTCCGAGTTTCGCGGACCACTCACACCGGGTGGTTATTTGCGCAGCGGTCTGCAAATTTTCCCTTTCATTCGCGACCCCATTTTTTTGTCGTTTCTTTCACACATGTCTGAGAATACGAGTTCCATCGCGACGAGTCGACCGACGAGGTCGACGCGGGGGACTGCAGCTGCTACTTCCTCCAACAAGGCCACGACGACGACGAACATCAAGCCGCGAGGCGCTTCGGCGAACAAGACGCTGCCCACCACCAAGAACAGTGTTGGTACAGCAAAGAAAAAGGGGAAGGAGAAGGAACAGGTCTACTGTGTCTGTCACGAGAAAGATTATGGAACTCCTATGATATGCTGCGGCGCCTGTCGAGAATGGTGAGCTGCTCGTTGTCGACGTGTCGACATCCCGATTGCGGTTCGTTGATGCATCCTCGTCCACGCTAGGTACCATTTCATTTGCCTCGGTCTCGAGCAGGAGGACGCAGAGGATATTGGTCAGTAGCTCCTCACCCTTGATTCCCAACGACATCGCTCATCCCATCTCTATCGGCTCTAGAGGTATACATCTGTGGGTCATGTTCACTTGACACAGGATTACGGACAGTCAGTGAGTATCTACCCTCTTCGGTCTGTACTTGCGTAGTCTTCCCGGTTCTCTCTTTCCTCGAACATGAACGTCGAAAATTCCATGTCCTCTGTCCTGCCTCTCTGTGTCCCTTGCGTGCATACCGGAGCCGAGTAAACCCTCTGTCCTTCGTGCGCTTTGTGTGGTAGACCGTTCGCGCATAGTACCTTGATGCCTTCTTCGTTTTGAGCCCTCGGAAGGCCTTTTTTTGCCGTAGTTAAGAAGCGAAGAGCAAGTCGAGGCGGAGGGCCGAAGTGCCAGGGAGGACAGGCAGAGGCATACAGACATTCTACTTCTTTGCCTCATCATTTAGCCTCTCGGCAACATACTGACCAGTTCTGCCCACTTATTAGGAGATTGGGAAGGTCCCGAAGGCCTCGAGGAGGTAGAAGAGGCAATCCTTGTGGCACGGGCAGAAGAGCTCAGGTCGACGAGGACTTACGAGCCCGAACCCAAACCCGAACCAGTTCAGGCTCCCCCACCACCCGAATCGGAATCGGAAGACGACGAACCGAGCAGCGACGAATACGTGGCAAATGTAAAAGACGAAGCAAGGAGGACTGCAGCCAAGGTACGTCCCATCCTGTGTTTATTTCCCTCTGATCGTCGGTTCTGACAGGCGTGTGGCCCGCATTTACCCTGAGCAGCGACGGATCAGAAGGATGGAATCATCGGATGAAGACGAGGACGGTTCTGACGACCAAGAAGACGACGGTCAGCCGAAAGCTAAACGATCAAGGTTTTCGCGAGGTTCGCGCCCCTCCAAAGCACGCAGTACGGAATCGCCTGGGCCAGGCCAATCTTCTTCGTCGAAGCTGAAGCGGAAGCAATCCGTTACCGAAGGAAACCCGCCGGCAAAGAAGAGCAAGACGTCCGGGGGACCAAACGATGATCCGACAAGGAAGTATTGCTTGGGGAAGTTACAAGGGATATTTTACAACATCTTCCTCGCCTTCCCCTATTTCCCTCCTGAGGACTCCGTCAAGATCGAGGATGAAGATATTGATAGATCGGAACCAAACGCGGCGCGGTCGGTTTCCGACGGAGGGTTCACAAAAACCGCGGCGGAGCTGACTGACGAAGAGAAGACCCAGTTGGAGGAGAAAGCCAACGCATACGCGACCCAGGTGGAAGCAGCCGTGTTCGAGGCTCATGCTGAGTTCGATAGGGCTGGAATTCCGTCTGCTGCCGGGAAATACAAGTAAGCGCTCATAGTTGAACTTCCGGTGTCATCGCTAATAGTCCGGTGCGATTATAGGGAGAGATTCAGAATGCTAGATTTCAATCTCAAGAAAACCGACAGGGCTGCGCTCCACAAGCGCATCGTGTCGTCTGTCATCCCACCAGCGGCCTTTGCTCATATCTCGTCTACAGATCTCGCGAGTGAGGCAGAAAAGGAATCGATCAAGCAAGCTGAACAAGAGGCACTGGAGCATTCTATCTTACAGAAAACCGTCGCACCCCGAGCGAAGGTCACCCATAAGGGTCTGCAGGATATTGAGGACATTGACGGACGGCCAACTGTACGCGATGTTGATCTGCATAAGGAAATCGAAGAAGAGGAAAGGCGAGAGAGGGAGAGGACGGCGAGGATGAGGATGAGGTCGGCAACTCTGACTTCTGGTTCGGGTTCTGTGCCTCCGGAGTCGCCTGTCGTCCCGGACCACCCATCGTCTGTTGGGTGGGGTGGACCTCCTCCCATACCATTTCACCTTCAGCAGAGTCCCGTGTCTCCCTTGGCCACCGATAGGCCACCGTTGTTCGCGCAAGCTCAATCGGAATTGCTTACGCCGACGAATGGTCAGGTTGAAGGAGAGTTGAATCTGGCAGATTTGATTAATATTGATGACGATGGGCACGACTCCGTTATGGCCGTCGACACGTCCCCTACGCCTGCTGTTGCTAGCGCTAATGCAGAGGACGGGCCAGAGTCTTCGGCCGCCGGGGTACCTCAGTCCCCGGTCGTCTCTCAATCTCCTCGACCCACTGGAATCTCGCCATTCGCTGTCAATACATCACAGCCTGATCTCACCATTCGTCCCTCTTTCGATCTCAATTCCGTCTGGTCAGCACCTGCACCGTCTCCAAAGAAGCAGGAGGACAGCGAAGAGGTGATCGGAGGTCCCGATGAAAGTGGGGAGCCCGTGGAACCATCGCCTGATCTGGGCAAGGAGCTAGAGCTGAAGGATCCGTTTGTGGACGATGACATTATCGGTGGCGCAGCGGCTGACGATAGGGACTTTGACATGTTCCTGGAGGCTGATCCGGATGCGGATAGCCAGGAGGGACGTTCTACCAGCGCTAATCCCGCTCCGGATGCACCGGCCAAAGAGCCGTCATTTGACGAGCTACCACAGGTTTGGCTTGGATCGGTGAGTGATAAACACGGTTTTATCCGGGTTTGCATTCCTCGTAGACACACGTTTACTGATAGAAAACCCACGTTTGGTGAATGCAGCTCAACATGCCTCTCGAGTCCAACACCCCGACGGAGATACCTGTCTCAGCGCGCCAAATGGGTGGTAGACCCCTGGAACACGATTCGCCTTTGTGGAAAACATTGTTCCCGTCGGTTCAGCTTCGTATTGACGGACGCGTACCGATAGATAAATCGGCGCAGTTCCTTCTGCAGATGCGGATGAACTCTTCGAAGGAACTTGTTGCTGTCGCGTTTTCCCCGCTGGGCGAACAACAAAACGGGCCGTTCAAGTTTCTGATCGATTATCTGCTGGGAAAGAAGTGAGTTGATATCTTGGTCCCTTCCTCGCAGTGATGGGGTGCGTTAGACCAGGGACCCGTTTACTGATATAAAAATTTTACCCGCCAGCCGACACGGACTTGTGTTCCCTTGGGGTACGAAGCCGAAGGAAAACCATCCCGGACGTGAATTGTATATTATTCCGCTACTTTCATCGGAGCCACTCCCCGATTATGTGGAACTTCTCGATTCCCTTCGCCTCCCAAAAACCCGGACCGAGGACCATCTCATCGGAGTTTGGATCTTGAACAAAGGTAAACTGGTAGCGCCTCCAGCACCCACCCCACCTCCCCTGCCACCGACAATACCGACTACCACCACCACCCCTGGATTAGCTTCCATCATTTCTCAGCTCCAACAAACAACCGCTACACCAAGCTTTGGTTTCCCTCCCCCACCTCCGTCAATTTCACCCCCTTCGGTCCCTGTACCTCCGATCGCTCCTCCGCCTACATCTGGATCACCGATCAACCCAGCGGTGCTTGCAGCAGAAGTTGCCTCATTGACCCCAGATCAGATCCAACGGATGCTTCAGTCCATCACGCAGGGCGGGTCGGGGCCGGTCCTACCACCGATACCCCAACAATCGCCTCCACCTGTTCCTCCACTGTCAAATGGACACAGTCCGCCGCCGCCTTGGATGAATGGACCTCCACCTCTTGGACCTCCTGGGGTGTATCCACCGTTCCCACCAACTATTGGTCAACATCAACCACCTGGGCCAGGATCTTCACCTCCTCCATTGCACCCGCATCAACTACCGTACCATCCACCTGGGCCACCACCTCCTCATCGGCCGCCTTTCCCTGGAGGTCCTGGAGGCCCTTACGAGAATCAAGATCAATTTGATGGACAGGGTTACGAGAGGGGCCGGTATGAACGTGGGTATGGACCGCCGCCACGAGGAGGGCGAGGAAGACCCGAATCGGGTGGTTGGAGAGGAAGAGGCGGTGGACGAGATAGGGATAGAGGAAGGGACAGGGACAGGGGAGATAGACAAAGAGATTCTGGTTGGCCAAAGAGAAGTGGGAGGGGAGGTGGTCCTGGGTGGAGTGAACGCTCTCGGACATGAAAGAATTTGCCCCCCAAGTCTCAACTTTGGTTGTGACGTTTTTGAAGACAGGTGGACTTTGTTTTTTTTTGCTCGGGGTCAGGTCGAATGTGGGACTGTTAGGCCTTTCAAGCAGAGATAAAGAACGGTTTGTAGTGATTCGTAGTTGCTGTTATGTTCACGTTTACTAGTTTAAAAACGTATAATGCGACCGTTGCCGGGAGTCTGACTTGGCCACCTGTTCTGTGTGGTATAGCAAATGGTAAGTAGCGGAAAAGGCGCTCCGATAATGGTGAATGTAGGTCGAACCGCGCTGCGCCTTTCAAAGTCCCGTCCACGTTTGCACCGCTCGGCCTAAGCACCCGTGCTATTTCATGAGCGACAACATTGAGAGAGACGGCGAGAAAGAATCTCCTCGTTGAATGTCGGTTCTAATTGGTAGGTTCGGCATTGTAGTGTTCAGTGGGTTGGTGATTACTGAACGGAACCTACCGCATACAGCTGGATGCGTTCCTACAACCCACCGAGAGCGGCGACCCTCTTCCTAGATTGTCACACCGTCTACAAGGAAGTAATCGAGTATGACGCTGACCACGTTGAAGACCTCGAACAGTACCGGGTACCACTCTGATCTTCGTGCGTCACCTATTATTCGTTCTAAACGAGTGTGTGGATTTTGTAGTTGACTTTCCGGCGGAGGTCTGAAGGCCACTGACAGAGTGGTCATGCGCTCCGATTGACTGGGCGTTGTTCCCCAACTGCTACACCAAAAAAAAAGAAAGAGTAAAGCGCCAGAGATGACATGGACACGCTGGAATGGAGTTGTCAATGCCGAAAGCGATGGAGATATATTCCTTTTTACCCCCGCTCTCTTTCGCTGTTTGTGCGCTGTGTTTGCCTGCATCGCTCTGCATCGTTTCCCTTCCTCCCTATCGCCATAGCGTCGCCGTCTGCTCTGTTTTCCCGCCCCTCGCTGTACCACCTCGAATTACCGGCGACGGCCCATGGAAGAAAAGAGTGAAAAAACCGAGGGGGAATCCCCGCCGCTGAAAATCGATCCAAAGTGGTATGTTCGAGATATTACGTATCTTGGGTCGTCCACCGCTGAACAGAGACAGCTTTCAAGATGCTCTCAGAGCGTTCTTCCAACCCATCAAGAATGACGATCCCCGCCTCGACTTCTACACGATGTACAAGAGGGAGGTGACCGATTACGATACGGACTATGTCAGGAAGTACGACAATGACCTCAACACCACACTGATTTTCGTACGTCGCCTGTCGTTCACCCTTGTGGCTTCTCTGACTTGTTCTCAAAGGCGGGTCTGTTCTCCGGCGTCAGCTCAGCATTTGCCCTCCGTGTCCAGCCGAAGCTTGAACCCGATCCGAATGAGCGATCAGAG
>Ga0307515_10017374_pt1 | contig 13107 bp, 2 predicted proteins | sample 17_EM_MG_FD_194513 | JGI IMG/M metagenome (GOLD analysis project Ga0307515, IMG submission 194513) | Populus trichocarpa ectomycorrhiza microbial communities from riparian zone in the Pacific Northwest, United States - 17_EM | ecosystem: Host-associated > Plants > Roots > Unclassified | place...
AGCTCCTATAAATATAAAGTTCTTTCCTTTAGACTAATAAACGGACTAGCTACGTACTAAAGGTATATAAATAATATTCTTTTTAATTACCTAGACGAATTCTGCATAGTATACCTAGACGACATTCTTATATACTTAGACGATAAACTTAAGTATTAAGTTTATATTAAGAAGGTCCTAGAGAGACTATAGAACGTAGGCTTATAAGTTAATATTAAGAAATGCGAGTTTAGGGTAAAATATATAAAGTACCTTAGGTTTATTGTAACTATAAAAGGAATTAAGGTTAACTCTAAAAAGGTAGAGGCAATCCGTAACTAGAAGCCCCCTTATATAGTAAAAGGGATCCAGTCCTTCCTTAGCTTTTATAACTTCTACTACTAATTTATCCGTCATTACGGAATTATAACAAAACCTCTTATTTAACTAACCAGAAAGGATACGCCTTTTATCTTTAATAATAACTATATAAAGGCCTTTAAAGAGATAAAAGATCGGCTTATCTCTTTTTTAATACTTTATTACTATAACCCGGACCTTAAATTAATGCTAAAAACGGATACTTCTAATAGGGTTATAGCGGGAATCCTATTACAGCTATATTTAGACGGTAAATAGTACCCTATTACCTTTTTCTTAAAAATAATAAATCTAGCTAAGTGTAATTATAAAGTATATAATAAAGGAATGCTAGCTATTATTTAATTACTATCCTAATAGCGCGTAAAGCTTAAAGGTATAAACTCTAGAATTAAGATATATATAGATTATAAAGCCCTAGAGTACTTTATAACTATAAAGTAGCTTACTAAATAGTAAGCCTAGTAGGCCGAAATACTCTTATAATTCTTCTTTATAATTATATATTATTCTAGTAAGTAAAACTTTAAGGCTAATGCTTTAACCTAAAGAGAATAAGATATAGGACCCTAGAATAAGCTAAAGACCCTATACTGGACGCGCGCCCTCCTCTATCCTAAATAGCTTAACCCGCGGATCCTTAGGGAGCTAGACTTTTAGTAAAACTAGCTAGCACTAATAGAGGAGTCCTTAGATAAACTAATAGGGCTAATTAACCACCTCTTAACTGTAAACCGCACGGTTAATGCCCTAAAGGCCCTTTATAACTAAGCCGTAAAAGAAAACCCCAATTTTAAAATAGAGGAAGGATTGCTTCTATACTAGGAGCGGCTTATAGTCCCTAACGTTAATAACCTATAGACTAAACTAATCCGTAAAGCTTATTGCTAAGTTTCTATAGCACACCCTAGCAAGAATAAGATATGTAAAATTATTAACTGCTGCTACTACTAGCTAAGAATGGTTGTAAATATTAACTAATATATATAGAACTGCAAAGACTACTAGAGAGCTATAACCCCATGGGATAAACCCCTAGGACTACTTAAACCACTCCTAATACTAGAGCGCCCTTAGTAGTATATCTCTATAGACTTTTATAAGCTACCTATAGACCGTGACGGATATAATATAGTTATAGTTATAGTTAACTACTTTAGCAAACGCCCGCTTTCCCTTCTCTGTTATAAGAACATTAATGCTAAAAAAGTAGCCTGGCTATATATCTACTACGTCTACTAAATTTACGGACTACTAGATACTATTATATCTAATTATAGGCTATAGTTTATATTGGCCTTCTAGAATAAATTTACCTAAATCCTAGGTATTAAGCTAAAGCTTTTTATAGCTTACTACCCCTAGATAGATAGTTAGACGGAGATTATAAATTAGTACCTAAACCAGAGGCTTAGGCCCTTTGTTAACTACTTTTAGAATAACTAGTCTAAACTACTACTTTTAATAGACTACGCCTAAGTAACTCTACCCTATAACTCTACAGGGTTTGCCCCAATTTAGCTAGAAATAGGATACTTACCCTATATAAGCTTTAACTAAAAAAGGCTAGAAAAACCCTAGACTGTATAAGAGAAGCTATTTTATAGTAAGGCCCAATAGTACGTTAAACGCTTAGAGGAAGCCTAGATGGTAGCCTATAAGAACCTAAGAAAAGCCTAAAGGTTAATAGAATAGTAGGCAAATAAACACCGTTAAGAGCCTAACTTTGCCCCTAGCGATATAGTCTAGGTTATAATAAAGAATTGGAAAACTAAACGACCTAGCCATAAGTTAGACTATTAGATGGTAGGACCGTATAAGGTTCTTAAAAAGTTAGGCAACTTATATAAGGTAAAGCTCCTGGATTTAATTAGGGTGCACCCTATTTTCTTACTAGATAAGTTATAGAAAGCTATAAATAACCTATTGCCCAGATAAAAGAATAAGCCTCCCCTGCTAATTTAAGTAAACGGTGATGATAAATAGGAAGTTAATAAAATACTAGCCTATAAGATAGTATGTGGAATGTTAAAATACTATATTTAATAGAAGGGCTATAACCTGGACCTAACTTAGTACCCTATATAGAACTTTATAGGCTGCCCCTAAAAGCTTAAAGAGTTTTATAACTAATACCCTAACACACCTAGACCCCTAAAGTACTTAAATAAGTAGATAGAATGCTAGTATAATAAAGATAATAAGTTACCGGAGGAGTATAGGGATAAGAACGCCCTAAAGCCCTAATATAGCTATCTGCCAAATTCTACCAGATTCTGCCGTTTTCTATTAGTACTAAAAAAGTTTAGATATCCAGGAACTTTAACCACCGGTTAAAGTTATCTAATTAGTTAGATCCTTACTAAGACTTTTAGCGGCTACTCTTTCTAGCCTGGCGCTTCTACTTAACCTATAATTATCTCTTAGTACTTAGTCCGGACGCACTTACGTTTTCTTTCTTTCCTTATCTTATATTTTATAATCTTACGTTTTAGAAGCCTAGGGCTATCTTATTTCTAACTAAGCCTAAGGGTAGGCTTTCTTTTAAAGAGGGGGGTAATGTAACGGCGTTATTGCATATTACCTGCCAAATTCTACGAACCTATAATTGGCTCGCCCAAAGCTAGCGCCTTAGCGGCTTACCCTATATATTTGTTTATATCGGTCCTAGCGACCCCTTTTTCCTTCTCCTTAGCTTAGTATCTTCGTAATATAGCATTCTACAAGCTTTAGTTCAGAGGCATTTGTATAAGCCGTGACATTCCTTATATTTCTCCCGTTCTTTTACTAAGTTAGCTAGCTTAATTTTTAGCTATTTAATAGTAAAGCCTAAGTCTACCTATTTCTCTTTAATTAACTTAATTATAGGAAGGGGCCGCGGTAGGTCGTTAAGAACCTACTTAATGTTTTTGGATTAAAGGTGGTTTTGTATATTAATACTAAATATTAGCCAGTCTTCCTATCTAACGAGCTTTCGGATAGAGGCTTGGGTAGTATATTCGTCGCTTATATTAGTGAGGCTTATAGGTAGTTTATAGGCCTTATTAAGATAACGTTATTAGATTTGTTTCCTTTATAAGGAGTTTTTAATAGTATAGGTTTTAACTTAATATGTTCCTTAGCCGGTATAGACAGTTCTAATAAGCTTCTTTTAATCTGCTACTAATACGGTTATTATAAAGCTTTATTCTTAAAACTCTATCGTTCTATTTATTAATAATAGTAAAGTTATTTACTAAATAAGAGGTCCTCCTAAGCCTTTAGTGCCGCTATTTAATTATAAACTATACTAGGCTCGTCCTTAGTAGGACCCTCTTATTACATTTAGCGTAAAGTCCATCGTTTATAACGAAGCCTTATAGGAGATACTATGGTAGACTTATTAATGGGCTGGGTATATAGGTATAGAATAGTCAACAACATAAATATAACTAGTGGAGTAGTTACCTAACAGATTAACTCTAATTATATTCTAAGATTTACTATAAAAAAGAGAAACTATTTATAGAGACTGTGTGTCTTTAAATATATAACTCCTCTTTATAGTAAAGGGTTCGGTATGTTAGTATATTAATATATTAGTACGTTATGTTTCTATATTCCTACGTTCCTACGTTCTAAACTTATAACGTAACTAGCTATATAACTTAGCTACCCCTTATTCCATAGCTTAATTAGTTCTAGCGCCTTCCGTACTATCTTAACTAACCCATTTATATCTTTCCTTAGTAGTCGCGCTACTGCTAATATAAGGTCCATAACACTATCTCCCTCCTCTTTATCTTTATCCTTAAAGATATCTCCTATCTCTAAGTCGTCTATTAGAGGTATAGCATTCCCGTCTTTAATTTAATAACCTTTATTATTTCTAATACCTCCTATTAAATCCTCTGCGTCTAATTATTATAATTAACTAGTAACGTTTATTCTGTCGCTTAGTAAAGTTATACTATCCTATTCTTGTTATACTAAAAAGAAGTTAGTATATATTATAATTACGTCTTTATCTAGTCGCTAACCTTCTTCCTATACTAAGTATACGCGAGCAAATATACGATTATTCTGCAATGTTTAATCTATCTTTAACGCTAAATATATACGTCTTATTATTCTTTATAATTGTCTAGTTCCTTATCTAATCTCTTCTAGGGTTGCGCGTGTTAGTAGCAGCTAAAAGACTAGAGAGTGAGCTAGCTAAGGCCCTTATTAATGTACAGCGTCGTTTTAATAAGGCGTCTTAGGCTCTAAAAGCTTAACTAAAAGCTTATACTCGTCTAAGCTATCTAGTAAGGGTTTATAAAAAGGTACGCTTAAAGGAGCTTTGTTTAGTAGAGTAAGGTCTGTTTAAGTTTAAGGCTAAGGAGGCTAAAAAGGATTCTAATTAAGAAGAGGCGGAAACAGTTTATATGCTAGTAGTAGATCCCTTAAGTAACCTAGCTCGTCTATTACCTTTAACTAATCCCTTTATCTTTAGCTCCTTCTTAATATTACCTAACCCGTTTTCTTCTAATACTCCTATACCTTTCCTATAGTATTTCTTAAGTTCTATAGTAGTTCCTAGGTAGTCTTAGTATAGTCTATCTACTTAACCTTATACTATATTTTATTATTAATGTCCTTATAACTAATAATCTTTAAAACTTACCATTTGTCTTCTTTTTGCCCTCTATACATATCTGCTTTATAGATTAGTGGCTTAATATTCCTATATACTAGTTTTAGCATTACAATATACTATATAGGGTAGATCTTTATCTTAGCTAGTAGGTTTAACTTAAACGTAATCAGTAAAATCATTTATATGATTTTAAAAGGTCCTAGTCTAACGTAGTCTAACTTCTTGCTTAGTTGTTAACTCTTAAAATTTTTATATAGTAGCTATACTTTATCTCCCTCCTTAAGATCTAGTCCCTTAAATCTCTTAGCGTTATAGTACCTTTTTCGCTAATTCTATAAGGTCTATATAAAGATTTATTAGTGTCTTTATTCTTTCTTTAGCTATATTACTTATTTTCTTTACTTACTATAATAACAACAATGTTCTTAGCTTATATCCGTAATTTACCTTAAATAGTAATATACCTATTCCTTCTTATAGTGTTGCATTATATACGAACTATATAACTAGTAATAATAATACCTAATTATTCTATACGTAATTAATATAATGTCTTAAATACTATTCTAGCGTCTAATTTAATCTTTTTATTTATTTATCCGTTTGCGGATAATATATAGTAGAAGTTACTACTCTAACTTCTTATTCCGCTAAGAATACCTTTTAAAATGCTGCTATAAATCTTAGGTCTCTATTTAATATAATCTTACTTAGTGCTCTATACCTTATAAACACTTCTTTAATATAGATTCTAGCGACATTTTTTACTAAGATTTCTTCTATATATGCTATAAAGTAGCCCTATTTAGTTAACTTATCCACTATTACTAAGATTACGTTATGCTCTTATCCGGTAATAGGGTCTTTTGACTTTAGTAGCTTAATAATAAAGTTCTATAATATAACCTCCTATAGTCTCTCTAGTATTTTAATAGGTTATAGTCCTCTATATAGCTTATGCCTTATTGGTTTATTTCTTTAGCAATCTAAATACTTCTTTATTACTTTCCTTATAATATTTTAGACTCCGTTAATAATATATTCTTCTTAAAGTCTTAATACTAAGCCTATTGCTCCGTTATATCCCTAAGTTATTCCCTTATAGAAATCTTCTATAAAATATTCTGCTATGCTCTTTAGGATGTACTTTACTTTTTAGTTTTTATATATATCTATCTATAGATCTTCTAGCTATGCTTTTAGAATTCTTTATACCTAAAAGCTTTTTAGTGTCTTATAGACTCTTTCTAGTTTATTATCCTCTTAAGTTACTACTAGTTTAGGGCGATTATATCTAATCCATCCGTCCTTATCTTTGCGTAATATTGCTCCTAATAGCTTTTTATTATTCTATAGTTTAGCCTTTCTACTAAATACGTCTACTCTTATATTCTTAGTTCCTTTAGTATATTAAATCTTAAAATAGTATTCTATAAGCATCTCTGCCTATTTAACTTATCTTTAATTAAGTTCTTTTATTATTAGGAACCCTATTAGGTTCTTATAATCCGTCTTAATTATAAATAGTTTTTCTGCGCCTTATAAGAATGCTCTCTATTCCTTAAGTGCTGTAACTATACCTAATAACTCTTTATTATAGACGTCGTAGTTTAGCTCTAGTAGTATTATCTTTCTACTATAATATAACACTAGATACTATACGTCCTTATACTTCTATAGTAAGTATACTCCTAGTATATAGTCCAATATGTTTGTTTCTACAACCGTGTCTAGTTCTAGTTAGTAAATTTTAAAGATCGGCTCCTGGGTAAACAGCTCTTTAAGTTCTTTAAATAACTTCCTTTATTTATCTCCCTATACCTATAATTCCTCTTTCTTTATAAGCCTAGTAAATAGTTTAATGTTCTTTAACTATTATACTATAAACCTTCTATAGTAGTTGCAGAACCCTAAAAATAACCTTAACTGCGTTACATTTTCCGGTTCTTACTAACTTACTATAGCTTTAATCTTCTTTAGGTCTATATTAATATAATCTAATTTAATAATAAATTTAATAAAATTGGTCTTTCTTATAAAGAACTTGTATTTCTTAATTGCTACTAGTATCTGCTTATCCTATAGTCTCCTTAAAACCCATTTAACGTATTCTCCGTACTCTCCCTTAGTTATTAAGTAGATAATAATATTATTAAGGTATACTATAACAAACTTATTAAAGTATTCTTCTAATACGCTATTAATTCGTTTCTAAAATATTACTAGTGTATTTATTAACCCAAATTGCATTACTAGTAGTTTATATAGTCCTTCTCTTAATCTAAAGGCTGCCTTCTATTTATTGCCTTCCTTAATTCTAATCTAATGGTACGCCTATCTTAGATCTATCTTTATAAAGATTTACGCATTGCCTATCCGGTCCTAGATTTCGCTAATTAAGGATAAAGGATACTTATCCTTCCGAGTAATACTATTTAACTATTTATAGTTAATGTATAGTCTAAGTTTTCCGTTCTTCTTTAGTGCGAATAGTACTAGATAACCTACTAATAACTATAATGGTCTAATATATTCTTTTTATAAGTTTTCCTAAACAAATTCTTTAAGTATTCTTAACTCTTTTTACGTAAGCTTATAAGTTAAAAAGAACCTTAAACTTATTCCTAGTTTTAACTCTATTCTATAGTTCTATACTATATAATCTACTAGTTTTTTTACTTTTTAGGCTCTATAGTTTCTTACCATATTTATAGTATCTTTTTGGTATATAACTTAAGCTTTACTTAGTCTCTTTATATATTACTCTAACTTAATACTATACTAACTTAGTTTATTATTGTATTTTATGTTATTATATATCTTTAATATTAACCTAACCTATAATCTAATTAACCTTTAGGTTATATTTCTATAACTAAGGCATTTCTAGTACTGCCTTATTACGTCCTAATGGTAGGATATTAAAAGATATTTTAATTTATCTTCCTTTAATGGTTATCTAAATAGGTCTTATTTTAAGGTTAATAATACCTCCTCCGTAGGCTATTGGATCTCCTAAAATGATTACTAATAGGTAAAGTTATTCCTTCTATTTGTAAGGTAATCATATTCTCTTAACTACTGCTAATAAGATATAGTTCCGTATTACTCTACTATTTATTAGTGTTTTAAACTGTTAATCTTACTAATTAACTTATAAATTTAGGTGTTATCCTTAAATTCCTTTAAGGGTCTAAGGCTCTACTACTAGCTCCCTTTAGTCCCATAAGCCTCTACTTTTCTTAACTATTAGCTGCTTAATCCTTATATACTTAGCTTACTCTTTAGCCAATACCTAGTTCGCTTTTTATCCTTAATATACTATAAATATATATTCTCTAAGAATTTCTACTACTGTTGTCCATTTAAGTATTCTTTTATAAGAAATCTTTCTAGTTAAAGTATTAAGTCTCTTAGCTCTTATACTTCCATTAAATGCCATCTATATATATATTTAGCATTTCTATACTATTACTTATTTAGCGCCCAATATATCCTTATAGGGTATTTCTAATTCTTTTCTTTCTAATTCTTATATATTTCGCATATATTATCTATATATATAATCTATAATAGCGTATAGTATGCTAAGTGCTTTAGGTTAACTCTTAACTTATTCTTATCTTTAAGTTTATACCTTTATTATATTAATCTAAACGTTATAACTTTGTTCGCGGGTACTAAGATACGCCTTTTACTTCTTTAATCCTCTAATTGTTCCTCTAGATCTTTTAATGTTATAATTAAGGCTCCTTTAATATAAGTTATAGCCTTCTTTATAATTGGGTGGTTTTAGATAACTTGCTCATCTAACTATATATAGAAATCTTCTTACTTATTATTATATTATTGCTTATACTACTTTTAGTACAGCTGCTAGAGTGTATACGGCTTATCCATAAGAAAGTATCTTCTTATTACTATATCGTAATAGCCTTTTATATGTCGTTCTTTAAATCTAATAAGGATCCCTAAATCCTCTTCGTTTTCCAGTTTAGTAAGCCACTTAGCTCTTAGTATGCCTGCCCTAGGCCTATTAGTAATTCTTTATACGAGTACTCTATCCCTTATATAACCTAGTATACTAAATCTTTTATCTAGTTTCTATTCTTGCTATACGATAATTCTTTATTTAAATTCCTTTATAGTTTCTTTTGGTTTACATCTTGTAAGTAAATCCTTAAAGTTCTCTTATTTCTTAATTATAGTATTAACATTTTAATCCTATTACTGAGCCTTACTCGCAATTTCTTTAATAGTCCTTATTCTATTGCTAAAATCTTAGTCCTATAGAATTCTTAATCCTAATCTTACTTCTATCTTAAGCTTTACTCCAGCCTTAGTCCAACTAGGCTTACTTAGTGTTCTTATCTTATCTTAAGAGTCTTATACTTTTAGGAAACTTCGTTCTAAGCTTATTTATATATTACTAAACTAAGCCATTACTTTACTCTATCGGTTATTGTCTATTATAGGTCCTTAAGCTTGCCTTATCTTATTTTAAGAATCTTAGTTATCTCTTATTTTATCTTAAGATTTTTAAGCCTTTAGCCTTTTGCCTTTATTAAGTGCCAAAGTAGTTCGCTATCCTACTTCTCTTACGTCTTATAAAGTAATAGATATTATATCTAATAGGGTCTTAATCCCTACTAATGTTCCCTATTCTATAGTAGAATTATCCTTTACCTCTTTTATAATATCTTTAAGGTCTATATACTCCTAGTACGCTACTTTTATTGCCTTATTATTACGGAATGTTTCGCCTATATTAAATTCGTTGTCCTTAATATCCAATCTATAAGATAGTTTATTAGTTTCTCTAAACTTTAATAATTTTGGCTCCTATAGCTAATAGCTTACGCTATACTTAGCGTCCTTATAAATTTGGTATGCGTTATTATAACAAAACGCGAAACTTTTAATTAAATATTCTTTTATTCCTTACAGCGTATTATCGTCCCTCTATACATATATATTATCTACTAGTCTCGTTCTTTTTACTGCGTAGTAACTCTAACTACTCCTATAGTCTTTAACGTAATAACCTTATTTCCGTAATTTATATAAGCACCTTTTTTAAACTATTTTTCCTGCTATAAAGTCCGCCTAAATATCCTCACTATTAAGATCCCTAGTTCGGCCTCTACTTTTTAGACCTTTAATTACTTAATCCTTATCCTCTAGGTTTTTATAGTTATTTATTCTATTTCTTATTTTCTTTAGTACCACTTAGGTCTATTAGCTCTACGCTATACTATAGTCTTTAATTTTAACTTTGTTGTTACGTACCTTACGCCTTATATAATTATAGAACTCTATCCTAACCCTTTTTAGTCTACTTTCTTTAGTAGATCCTATTATTAATCTTAATTGCTTAATTAATTAAATCCCTAAAAGTATCCGTATCTTCTATTAGGATAATTATATCCTAGACTTTTACCTTAAGTTCTTACTTATATTATGCTATAAGCGCCTTATTATTCTATTTAACCTATATTACTAATATCTAAAACTACATTATATATTTAATTGCTAAAGTTCTTTATACTAGGTTTTAAAGCTTTCTTTCCACTATAGTAGTTACCTCTAAGTCTTTAAATATTTATATTAAGCGTTCCGCGAACTCAGGGTAGGCGAAAATCTAATCTTATCTCGATACGATCGACGATCGACGATCAATACGATATCTCATATCGATCAAAGTATCGTGATATTCTCTTAGCATTCGCACAAAAATTTCTTTTATTAAATTTACTGCCTTTTTACTACAATATCGTACAAAACATGGCTTCAGAGGCGGATTTATCTCTTCTTAAAAATACTCCTAGCTTAATTAAGAGCTCTGGCACACAACAGGCTTAGCTTCGATCTCTAGTCTATGAATTTACTCGCCCACTATACGAGAACGAGCTAATATACGATAAAAAGAAACGAAGGCTTATATACTGCAATTAGTGCGAAAGCTACTTAGCATTATTAACCACAAATATAAAAGGACACCTTGCTAAAGACCATGTAATCTCTGTCGACTTAAAACAGCCTCGTACAAAGAAGCAAGCATTTAAAAAGCTTAAGGAACTTTAGGCATAAATAGCATTAGAATTTAGGATAGACGAAGTTAATTCTATAATTCTTACGAAGGTTCTAAATAAGGAAGTTATCTAGCAGGCTCTTATTAACCTAGTTATTGTACAAAACCTTCTATTTTGGATTATAGAGTGGGAAGAGTTCCATGTCTTCTATTAGGCTCTTAACCTAAAGTTGTCCGATTTAATAACAACAACGTATATAGAAATTTCTCGGATAATTACCTATTCCTTCTAGTTACAGAAAGATATCGTACGAAAACGAGTTTAATTAGCATTAATAAGTGTTTATCTTTTTATCGATATCTGGACGTCTCTAAATAACTACCTTCTTCTCGCAGTCTGCGCCCACTTTATTAATAGCTAGGAAAACTAGATAAAAGCTCTTCTTGCCCTTTATATGGTACCTAGTTACAGTAAAGCTAAATAATAGAATACTCTTCTCCTAGTCCTAGAGGAGTATGGGATTGTATAAAAGCTTAGAGCTATTATTGCAGATAATTCTATAACAAATAATACTCTTTATTGTATAATCTATAAGTATCTTGCTAATAATAAGGATATTACCTAGGATTCTATCTAGCAACGTATCCGCTACTAAGGGTATACTATTAATCTTGCCGTCCAGGCCTTTCTCTTTAAAGATACTCTTAAACTTAAGGCTATTAAATTATATAAAAGGAATAATATAAGTAGAAAGAAGCAAAGTTATAAGGAAGAGATTAAGCAGAAATAGGCTTTCTAAGCAATAGGCCTACTTGGCAAGCTTTATAATATTATAGTACACTTTTATACCTTAGTAAGTTGTATAAATAAGTTTAAGACTTTAGTTAGAAGACGAGTTCCACTTAATAATCGTATAAGGTAGAATAGCTAGTATTAAATGCTAAGCGTCTTACTTAAGCATAAGTTAGGAATTAATAACTACATTAAGAGCAACTTTAATACGCTTAAGGAGGATTATATCTCGCTATAAGACTAGAAGCTTCTTTATACAATTTATACCTTTCTAAAGCCATTTTACCGTGCAATATTAGAGATATAATAATAATTCATTGCTTAACGTCCGATTCGGATCCCTATTAGGCCCACGCGGACTACTCCTTATATACATGTGGGGAGAAAACTCTATTTAAGAAAACCCCGTAATCCATCTCCCCGCCTTTTGGGACTCGCCTACAAGGCGCCTGCGAGGCGCCTGCGAGTCACCTATAGTGCTCCTACTACCTTACTTTTTAACCTCCTTAGGGACCACTGCTGCTGTAACAAGCCTACGGACGCGCTAGTATCGCAAACTTTACTCTACTACTATAGAGTCATTAGGGGGCACCCGTTGCTCGCCCCCCTACCTTCTATTACTATTTCCTTTATAACCCGGAACTGGTTTAGTATATTTTGGCTAATAAGCCACTGGGTAACCGCCTTAAGGCCTTTTTATATTAAGAGTAGTGTCTTATAGTTTTCTGTGCTAGCTACTAAGAGCATTACTTCTCGGTTAGTACGTAAGGGGTATAGTAGTATTACGTGCTTTAGTGTCTGTCTTAGCCAGCCACATTCGCATCTTAGGCTACCTACTAGGACACCTACCCAGTAGAGCTAGTCTTTTAGTCCTATTACTCCTGTTCTTAAAAGTGTTGCCATTATATTTTCTACCTTTATTAGGCCTTCTTAGAGCCCTAGGGTATTTACCCCCTATAGCATTAACCATGCTACGGCTTAGGTTCTTCTTGCCTTAGTTAACCTCTATACCTTTAACTCCTATACGCCTCTTTAGCGTTGGTCCAGCCAGTATTATATTACGGTAGTTAGTTTCCTAGTGTTCTTTTGTACTTTACTTCAGCTCTTTTCTCTCTCTTACTGTTGTCCTTGCTAGCCTCTTACGCGTCTCCCTTTCTCCTCTATATAGGCCTAGGCCCTAAAGCAGCACTATTCTTCTTCCGCTTTCTTCACCTGTTTCTCTAATATATCTTCCCTACTTTAGGGTTATTAGTTTATTCTCCTATAAGGCGCCCTAGGGTCCCTCCATAGTTTATTTAGGCGTGT
>Ga0307515_10017375_pt1 | contig 13106 bp, 9 predicted proteins | sample 17_EM_MG_FD_194513 | JGI IMG/M metagenome (GOLD analysis project Ga0307515, IMG submission 194513) | Populus trichocarpa ectomycorrhiza microbial communities from riparian zone in the Pacific Northwest, United States - 17_EM | ecosystem: Host-associated > Plants > Roots > Unclassified | place...
GATGAGAGAAGAAAGAAGAATTATAGGCTACCACAATAACAAAAGAAAAAAAAAGTAAAATAAAGAATGAGATGTTAAGAATACACCTTGGTTTATAACTTTAATATTATTAAAAAAATCTTGATGATGCTAATAAAACTAAAAAAAATATTGACTTACTAGAATTTTTTTTTTTTGCTAGTTCGGAAAATATTATTTTTTTAATGTATTAATTTGGAAAAAAAACACTCAAAAAATAGAGACCAAACAGCTCCAAAATTGAGTTTTTGCATACAGGGGTAGTGAAATCATGAGGGTTAAAAGAAATATTTGATATCACGGAAAATAAATTATTTTTTAAAGTATTTTTTACTTGAAAATATATTAAAATAATATTTTTTTATATAATTTATTTTTAATATTAGCACATCAAAATAATAATAAAAAACTAAAAAAATTATTTAAATAAAAAAATTAAATTTTATTAAAAAATATATATTCAACCATATTTTCAAACACCCTTACACCACCCCTGGATACTTAAATTTGCAGCAAATGTTCTACCACGTCTTCAAGCTATCTATCTACACATTTTCGGAGACTTTAAAGCTAAATTTTTATGTATAAATTATGGAAAATCAAATAAATGATCTTGAAATTGTTTCTTACATGGAAGTTTTAAAATTTAAAAAATAATTACATTTGACTTGCTAATCTCTTTTCTAAGTTAATAACCATGTAATCTTTAAATTTATGGTACTCATCTTATCATAAATAACACTAGCTATCTTATCATCTAAGTTAATGCTTTGATGATCATGATTAATCCATCTTGTATGATTTATTTATTTATTTTATCAAAGTAATAATACAATGCATGTATTTTTCATTGAAAATATATCAAATTATAATTTCTTACAATTTTTTTAATGTTTTTAGCATCATCATTTTCAATTCTAAATGTATCTTGAAAAATAATTTCAAATACATCATTAAATACAATCTAAGTAATGGATGGCAATTTTTGTAGTGAATAATTTTTTTAATTAAAAATATTTAATTTTTTTAATTTTTTTATATTAATACATCAAAATTATTAAAAATACTTAAAAAATATCAATTTAATATCTACATGAAAAAAGTAAACTAAAAAACACTTTTGTGAAAGTCACCAAAACAAAGATCAGAAAATAACACATCACAGCTTTGAACTTTTTATCCTTCGATCACCTGTCAAGCAAACTCCTTGTAAGACCGGTAGTTGCCAAATGCCAACCAAGTTTGTCCAAATGGTGGTTATGTCCTCTTTTTTTTTTATCAATGGGAATCCCTATAAAAAAAGAAACTGAATAATGCAAATTGCTCATCAATCCATGACTAAGAAAAAAAGAGAGAAACAAAAAAGATGGACACCATTATACAATTACAGTGAGGACTTTAAAGGGTTTGGAATTTGACTGTTGAACTGGAAAATGACAAAAACTTGGATATTCAAAGATTACGCAGAGAAAATTGTAGGAGGAAATCATGACCAGTTCAAGCCGCAAGTTATAGCCCTTGCATCTGAATAAAGTAATGAACAAAAATCTACGATCAAACCACAAAAATCACTTGATTTTATATTCAAAGCTGACAGGATTATATTAACAGATGAGCCTAAATTCAGTGTTTGTAAAGGTTCATGATCTCACAAATCTAAGGTTAAAAGTAGACAGGGAAATTCTTAGAGATCAGGCAACACATCAAAACACTCCTATCTTGATAAGGGAAAGAATTAAATAATTTCGTGAGGTAGCTAAAAGGTACAAAATATATTATATATTCAAAAAAGGAAACAAAAACCATAAATAAAAAAAAGAGGGTGCCCTAGGAACCACTAAAAAAAATGCAATTTATCATGTATATATATACATTTATCAGCAGTAACAGCAAATCTTCAGCCCCTCCACAACCACCCAGAGTTTGGCATTTTATCACCACAACTAACATAAAATAGACAGAAAGCCCTTAATTGCTTCCTTCAACATTGTCTTCTTCTGTTCCTGGCATGCAGTGAAAGAATAACCAAGAAAAAGGATACGTGGACATATAGTGGTGGAACTTGTAGCCCACTATAATTTGGTCTGGTCTTAAAATGCTCAAATCAAAGAGCAAGAGAGCTGACCTCATCTTCCTTCCACAGCCCTTCGTCGTACTTGTACCACCGCATGAGCCCTTCGTCATTTCTTGTTTTTTGGCACATGATGCAAGTGTCACTCATGCAGGCTAAGAAGTCGTGTAAATGAGAAGCCTTCTCCAGGATAGTTTTATCAAGCTGCCTAACAATTCTTCTTGGCGCGGGAGGTGGTGGGACTTCTATCAGAAGGCAATGCGATATGTTGAGCACTTCTAGGCAACACAAATTATCCAAGACGAAGATCAATGTGTCCTTATATAGCATTGAGCATCGGAGGCTCAAAACTTTTAATGTTGGAAGATAGGTAACAAGGGAGGAAGCAAAGTAAATGTCAAACGGGCCCATGATCTTGAGTTCACTGAATTTCCTGCAATTAGTAGCAATTGCCTGAACAAGACGAGGGGAATTCACTATACTAGGCATTGTCAGGGATTCAAGATCCTTCCACAGCTCAATAGCTTTGATCATTACAGTCTCTACTCGATTCCATGCTGGCAAAACAAGTCTTTTAAGGCGTGGGCACCTGGACAGAGGAAAAAGTCAATTATATAAATGTTATTGTCCCTGGCACAGTGTTGCCTATTCTCCAAAAAGAAGGGGAAAAGGCAAAAAGAGAACAAATACTAAAGACATCCATGTAACATCCAGTAGCATATAAAATCACATTTATATTCTTACAGCGAGCAGGGAAAAAAATAAAACTTCATCTAAGCTGCATGCCATCATGTGACTTAAAATTATGTTAGCAATATCTGTGGTTCCTAAACAATTATGATATGATAATTGTTCCTAGGCAATAAAACAGAGGTCCTAAAATTTAAAAAAAAAGATGTTCGCAACAGAAAAAAGTAGTTTGTGCTCATTAAAATGCAAATGAAAGGTGATGCTTCCATGAAAAATTATTTTATGATGAATGCTCCATAATGCCACATTGATCATGTACAATCACAAATAAGTGATTCCCTTTACAGCATAAATTGCTACTAAGAACTACATACACCACATTTAGCATATAAACTATAATCCAGCTGGACAATACTATTCCACAAACTTTGTTAAGCACTCCACAAACTTCTTTCAGCATCTCACTCCTTCAAACCACAGTGTTATTTTTACAAGCTGTTTCCAATGGACCCCCAGCAATAACTGCCCCAGCTGAAACATCATTAAACAGTTTTTCATACTTTATTGACATCTTTTAACTTGGTACTCATGTCTTAGGTTTATTTTAAAGTCTTTACAGATACAGAGGACCCCCTTTGCATGAGAAACCAACAATAGTGGATAGCTTGGTTAACCTCTGTATTCTTAGTCTACTAGTTAAGAATCTCAATAGCTAACAGCAATGGGATCTGTGCTAGTAACAGCCATGCCAATTATCAGACACTCCTGGGAGAATAAATTACTAAATAGTTTGAATCTAATCAACCATAACCTTACACAGCCTTTTAGCAAAAGAAGCATCATATTATATTTTGATCTACCATTCTACCTCAAAAAAGCCATATCATATCATTAGAAACCATTCACTTCATATTTTCACCATGTTCAATTATATTAAAATGCCCTAAAACAACATAAGGGATGCTATTTGTAAGGCTACAACATTCCTTCAACCTCATTCATGAGTTTCTCCCTGTTTTTGCCACTATTTGATGCATTTATGAATCCTGAAACAAATTGCCATCATTTGCTTTGCTAACAATCAGATGTAAAATCTGCTAATCCACTTTCAGCATCATACTCACCACTTTACTATCCCAAGAAAGTCACATGTCCAACCACTAGAAACCTGAAAATAATCGATTATAAAAGAGCACCCAGGAAGTACATCTATAGAATCCTTATTCAGTCGTAAATTCTAGTTTCAACAATACATTTGACCTTTATTTATATCTTCAGACTGCCTTATTACCTCTACTTCAAAGGGGCCAGTATTCCCCTTATTCCAGGCAGCTATATTTTTCACTTGACCCCTTTTTTTTTGTTAAAGTGATTGATAATATAGCAAAAAACTAACCATTCTCTGCATTATGACCAAACAAATAACTATTTACAGCTGTGCAGTTTCCATACTTTAACATTGTTGTCAAAGAAATCATCCTCAACCATATCTAAAGTATCGAACTTGTTCAATTCATCTATAAACCACTACTACCTCCAAAGACACATTGTCACAAGAAACTTTCAATCTCTATCCAGTAGCTGCACCCAGATATAGAATTACTGAATACCAAGCATTCTAAAAAGTATAACTTAGTCACTCTGAGTCTGGAGTGTGATGCTGCATTGAACATGGCACATCTCAACTCAAGTCCAAATCTGTGATAACTTACATTTTAACAACTCCACTTCCGGCCTCTATTTTGAAAGTTAACAGCTTATTTATACCAGCCAAGTATCAACTTCAATAATTCAAGGCGGGTTGCTTTAACTTGATACGTTGACAATACCTCCAAAACCACTTCTGTATTTAGCCATAACCGACCAACTATACATTTTACAAGGTTAAGGAGCCCTTTCATAGCAAACATGTCTTCTAACTCCAAGGAGCAACTATCTCTTTTCTCAGATCCGGATGGGCATATCCAACTCATCCAATCATACCAGTTGTGACATCATTACTAACTTAAAACTTTTGAGTTCTGACTACCTCATTCTCCTCTGTTGACAGGTTTCACCTGACCCGATTCCCACATGCCTCCACTCCTCAGCTCAGAGAATTTGCGATAGCCTCTCTTCTCATTCCAATGAAATCAGGCACACTGACTTCTTATTAACATCCTTAGATCATTTGCAGTAGCCTCTCTACCCCAAACCAACCTGTAATAAATATATTAACAAGACCTTCATGGGGCACTCGATTACTTTTTGCAACAAGTTTGAGCCACTGAATGAACCAACCATCAGATGCACATTTTGCCTCTCACATCTCCCCCATTTTTAATTCAATTAGCACATGTCCTTCAATATCTAATCCACCACCTTTTAACAAATTTCATCTTCAAACTCTACTCCCAAATTTGATTAGATTGGTCACAGCAACTCCCATCAATCATCATCAATTACCCCGGTCCTAGAATCACCTAGAGTATAACCTCTAGTATTCAAAATTCATCATCTTATACTCTTAGATTGCATATCAATTATAAAACCATCAAAGAAAGGACACAGACATTATCAGAAACTTAAACAAAAATTTAGAACATAAAAATCCACCAAAAAAAAGTTACCTTTGAGCAGTATAAGTCAAGTGGTCCTCGCTCACATACAAATTGAAGTGAAAGAACAACGATGTTATATTTCCCCGGCTGAGACTCAATGAAATCTTCAAGAATCGAGTCAATGTCTTATCAGAATGACCATGCACATACACATAAGGCTCTAATGGGATTTTGATGAAATTAGATTTCAACATGGACAAATCAAGAGTTCTCCACAGAAAAGGATCACAAGCAGCCAAGCGCCACGAGCTACAAACATGAGCAATGCCTGAAGTTAATTCAAACACAGTCAATGACTGAAATATCTTCACCAAGATATCAATGTCCATGTCCTCCCATCTCCTCCTCACAGTTCCACACTCTTCTATTTCACGAAATTCCATTGCTTCACAACAAAAGAAAAACCTACAGAAACCAAAGAAACAAAAAGGGAATCGTGAAAAACCACAAGAATTCAAGAATCAATCCCAAAAATCGAATCTTTTCAACTCCAAAAACACAAAGAACCCACAATTCAAGTACAAAAGATCAACTAGAAAAGATTTGGATAGCCCCCCACGTGCATCTACAATGATCTTGTCCAGATCACAACACTCCAAATATTATCTCAAGATTAATAATCTATGATCCTCTACGATCCAAAATGGATCTGGGTTCTGCAGAAATATAAAAGGGAGTAAGCAGAAGAAGGTAACAGCAAATACCTGGGAAATTGAGACTTCTAACGTTAGATTCTTGCCGGACTCCAGAGGGTAATAATAAATAATGTCTGAAATGGTTCCGTTTTCCTGAAATAAACAGGAAAGAATCAGATGGGAGAGGCTGTGATTTTACCCTAAAAGCCTTATGTTCGTTTCATAACGTTTGCCTCTCTGCAAAATAATCGAACTTTACATGGGACATAGAGGTTTGCTTGTAGAGTGGTGACGGACCAATCCTGTTCCAGTCAATTCATGGGGTTAGTGGAGCATTCGGTATCCCTACTTACAGTATCGCTTTATTTTGGTCCCTGTACTACTTGGTACCATTATTGACATTTGAGATAAAGGAAAGGATCAATTGGATTACAAAAATAACATAAAATTGTCTTAGGAGGAAAAGATGACCAGAAAAACAAAAAATTGCATCGTTTATTGTAAAGAGACTACACGATGCCCTAGAACGTTTTCAACTGTGCTGAGGATCTTAACAGAATGCAGTGAACGAAGATGGATAAAAGGTCATCTCACCTGCACAGGTTAGCTTACAATTGCATTAAAGGCATATACAGCTGATCAAGGTGCTCCAACCATTGTATAAAGGGTATTTAATCTCTGGTTTTGGATAATTTCACAGCATCTGCACTCAACTACTCGTAAATTTGAAGAAAGAAAAATCAATTGAAATAAGAGAAAAGCCAAGACTCGTAAATTGTTGCTATTTTTTCTTATGTTCATCTTTGAAAAAAAGGTTTTTTTAGATATCAATCTAGTTAGATTAAACAAGTATTTCCCTCGTTATCACTGCAGCTTGGACAAAAAAACCTTTGAAATATATAAAAATAATATCTAGATTTTAGAAACATTTAATTTGATATTATTATTAAACTGATTAAAACAATTGAAACTTGAGAAATTATGATTTAATTAATATTTTGTTTAGATCAAGTTTAAATTAAATTACTGTGTGGACGTTTAAGGGAGTTGACATAGCATAGATTATTTAGAGAAAATATTGTTGTTCATTCACCCGTAATTTGGATTATAAACTTTTTTAAATCAAATTAATTTTTTATTTTGTTACATGATAAAAAAAACATGAAAAAATATTTATTATTAACCCAATACTAAATAATAAAATTTAATAAAATTCTTATATTAAAAAAGATAAAATTAAAAAAAATATAAAAAATCCCAAAAAAAACCCTTAAAGGGCCAATAAAAAAATAGTTCAAGACACACGGGCATAATACTTTTTTTTTTTGTTCGTCCCTTCTATTTTTTTTTTAAATATGCAAACCTAAAAGGAAATATTGTCGCCATTAAAATGATTAAAGAAATGTATTTAATGAATAGTTAAACTGACCTAGTTCTTTTAATTGTGTTTATAATTATCATCCAAGATTTGATATTTTAAAAAATACATTAAATGATCATATGATATAAAACCAAAATGATACACAAATATAACGAAACACAACCAACTTCTGATAGATGGATGGTTGGTTTCCTTGAAACTAAATCCTCCATGACTAACAACTTCTCAAAATCTCCGTAAATTTTTGTTTCTCAAAGAAATGTCTAACCAAAACGCTTGTAAATTGTGATTGTGATGTAAACGGTCAAAAGAATAATGTCAAAAGCTTTACTTAAAATCTTAAATTTTTGTTTAAAATGGTTTTTTTACATGATATTTGATGATCAAAGCTCAAATCTCTGTTAAAACCTGAAAAACTTTCACTCAATTTCTGCTATGGTACTGTCAGCTTTTTCTCATGTCCCAAGAAGGCGCGCGCGATGTTCTCCAAACGTCCAAGGCAAACTGAGCTTTCAATCGTACAAAAGCCAACGTTTTCAGGTTGTTCCATCAATTGAGAAGTGGACTTGCAGAGATGTCAATGATCATGGCATTGCACATGCTGTGCACAGTCCCATATAGCATGGCGATGAAATAGTTCTTCACTCCTGGACTTAGCGTGGATTCAGCTTTGAAATCTAAATTTTTTGGCAGAGTTTTTGTAGAATGGGGCCAATTTCTGAGTGATCAAGTTTTTGTAGAATAGAGCTTCTCCATAAAATGCTTATACAACCTGTCCGATAACAGGGGATATTTTAGGTTTCCATCACTATCTTTGAAACCTGCAAATTTCAGATTTTTCAACTTGACCCACCGATTGTGTAGGAGATCTTCATAAGTGTCAGAAATCCTTTTGCTATGCATGCTGTTTATGGTGCCTCATAGAATGAAAAAGAAATGCTTCTTCACCATTGAACTTTGCCAGGAGGATTCGGCATTGATTATTTACAGAGTGGATTATTTACAGACAAGCTGTATCTCAAGATCTCGTTCACCACATCGGAGTTCTCATTGCTTTGAATTGCAGACTTCTTTTTGCACTAATATGTCTTATTCTCCTAAAAAATTATCGCTCGTGTATGGTGTCGTGGTGATTATCCTATCAGATTAGGATTGTTGGAAATGATACGGGTGGAAAGGACAAGAAATTCTTGTCATTTCTCAATAAAAAAAGGATAAGATTTATCACCTAATATTTTGGTAATTAGAAACCCTATATTTAGGCACATCTATCTCTATGTTTAGTAAGAATATTCTATACTTTATCATGGCTACCTTTGCGATTATAACTTTTTTAGTGTCAAGTAATGTCAAAGTACTATCTTTCATCTTAATCTCATACTCCTTCTCTAACAATTATCCTAAGCTTAATATATTGTTTTTTACTGTTGATATATAATATACATTATTAATAAATTGATGACTTTCATCTCTCAATTTAATCAAAATCGTACATTTTCCTTTGATGGCAACTTTTGAATGATCCACAAAGATGACATTACTTCTAATTGTTTCATCAAGCTCCATGAACTTGTCTTTGTTTTCACACATGTGGTTGCTGGCTCCATTGTCTAGATACCACATGTTCTCTTTGTCTTACATTCTCTCATTATGCACTAGTAGTAGGGTGGCTTCATTCTTTTCTTCTATCACAAGATTTGCATTCTCTTCAACCCTCTTGGTTGGACTCCAGCAATCCCTAGTATAATGACTTGTCTTTTGACAATTATAGCATTTAACCTTTGATTTGTCAAACCTGGATCTCGGATTGTCACTATTAGTGTAACTAGTCGATTGGTTTGCTTCATATGGGTGACCGATTGACCTATTGAGGCTGCCTTAGCCTTCTCTTCCAAATCTGCCTCTTGCTTCTCTTTCTTTACTTTGTCCATGTCCTCTACCCCTTTGAAAATATCCAGAATCATATTGTTTTGAAAAAAGTGCTTGTACACCCACATCCTTTTGAATCTCATTGACTATTTTCTCATGAGCTTGTAATTTTCCCATGAGATCTTGTATTGAAAGAACATTCATATTTTACGATTTTTCTATCACGACCACCACATAATAGAACTTCATTTGCAACAAGCGTATGATCTTCTTTAGCACACGTGTCTCTTCCATCTTCTCTCCATATCTCTTCATTTGATTCTATATGACCAATACTCTTGCAAAATATTCTAAAATATTATCCGATTCAAGCATATGTAACTTTTCAAAGTCATCACATAACTTTTATAGACGTACCTTTTTCACATTGTCAGCTTATTGGTTTGATTCTTGCAAAACTTTTCATATTTACTTAACAATGGTTGTGTTGGCTACTATTTTAAAAGTGACATTATCCAGACATTGGTGGATGATTGTTAGTACTTATTGATCTTTCCTTCGTGCCTTTTGCACGACCTCCCTTTTGGCTGAAGTCAACATTGCTCTATCTATAGGCTCCTCAAGGTCTATTTCAACCATCTCCCATGCATCTTAGGAACCTAGCCAAGCTATTACTAGAATACACCAAGTTTTATAGTTATCTTTTGTTAGCTTAGAATATTAAAGTGAGAAGTTTGGATTCACCATGTCAAATATTCAAAATTTAAGTTTTGATACCACTTGTTGGAAGTAAGGCATGTGTGATATAAGATCAACACAACAATGTAAGGTCAAGAACTCAAGAATAAGAAAAAGATTGAAAGGGATGTAAACTTTTATTAAGTGTTTCTCTTTAAGCTTTCTTAGCTATTCTTTCTCTTTTGTTCTTATAAATAATGTTGAATTACAAGTCTTTTTATAGGCATAAAATCATAAACAATCAAGGAATTATACTAATATAAGAAAATTCTAATCTGAATAAGAATTGTATTCTGTTGACTAAATTGATCGACCGTTTCTAATTTTTTAAGAATCTAAAATCTAGTTTATTTTCAACATCTTGAGTATCGACAAATATTATGTTGTGATGGTGACCTCCGTGCACTTTATGGCGGATATCATCACTGGACATTCAACATCCATGTCGAATTTGCAGAAGTTACAAGAGTAGGTGAAACCAAACTGTAACGATAACAAACTTTGCATTCTGGTCTAGGTTGGCGTTGAATCGGCGAGTATAAAGTTTGAGAATGGTGTGGATGGAATGGGTGATGTATTTTCTGAGGCAAATTAAAGCACGAGTTATGGAGGAAAAACTTGCATTTGTTGCTGCAGCAGACGTATGTCTGACCTGAGCAGTGCTTCTGGCAAGCAGAGCAGAGAATTTCATCATCATGCTTTATCTCCGTAAGCTTCAAGGGATGCCCATGGCTGAAATGGTGAAACTGTTGCTGACCTCGGGATTCCATGAAGAGAGGATACAGTGCACAACTGATCTCGATCCTGAAATTGCAAGGCTCACGGAGGTAGGAGTAGAAATCATAAGAATTGCCACAGGCGTTGCAGTTAGACTCTTCCTTATCGATGCTCAAAGTAAGAAGACAAGGGTGATAAAAGTGCTGGAGTGTTGTTGGCAACTGAAACTCAGCGCATGATCGGTGCAGATAGAAGTTGCAGAGATCGCAGCCATATAGCGCGCCAGAGGTGGGTTCTCCACATATCCTGCAGGAAACACCATCATCATCACCATCATTGTCATCGTTATCCTGCCTTTTCTGAGTAGCTACTAATGGATGAAAGTTAGTTAAATGGTGAAGTAGATCTTGACCTTCAATTATGGCCAGTTTCTGAAAAGCACATTTTTAATCCAGATCGAAGTTGCAATTTTGACAGTGAAAAGAAAACCCAAAATGATTTTCACTATAGACAAGGCATTTAATTAAAAGGTGATCCATCCCATTTGTCTTAACCAAAGTGAGACGGTGCTGGTGGTAAGGATTTTGGAATTCCTGCGCAACTCTACACAGGATTCGTGTATGTTGAACGCATATTCGCTGCAAGTGTAGGTTGTGCCCTGGAAGAACTCCCCGCATGCTTCGCATCGAATCGGCACAAACGTCACCTCATTTTTCATCAATGGATGCTGGTGGATCAAGCCTCTATACTCCATCTCTGCTTCTCTCTCGAACACAACAACAAAGTTTTTCCTTCTCCGATTTCTTTATTTATTGGATCCAGTCTGAATGACCTGAGAAGGGATGGCTATTCACTGCCTGTTTCCAATTTGTATTTACTTAGCATTGACCTTTCTCTTGATGGCAGAGTCCCAGTAGGTAACTTCTCACATCCAACTTGCAATTATAAATAAGAACAGAAAACATACTTGCTAATATTATATAATTAACACAAACATTTCCCCTTTCTTGTCTGCAAAAGACACTGAAATCTTCTAGAGTAGCTAACAAATCACTAAATTTCTTATATTTTTTTTTGAAATAAGATATCAAGGCAGATGACGCGTGATCTGCTTTATGCATAATTCGATAACTAGAGATCTCTGAAAAAACATGGTGTAGGTTTTTTTTGGTTAAAAAGCTATTTTCAACTAAATTTTGACCAAAAACACTTAGAAAACCTCAAATACCTTAATAAATATATCCATGACCTCAAAAAAAGCTAAAAAATGGCTCAAAAGACCAAAATCAACTTGAATTCAAAACATTCCTGCGGTCAAATCTGCCTTCTTAGGCAAGAAAAAAAAACACATAGGTGAAGCTCCCTTTATAAAATGGAACCCATTTACACCAATTTCAACTTTTTTGGTGGCTGGAATCATTGTCAATGAACAATGATTTTAGTTACAATGTTTTCGCCACAAGTCTTAGTTTTTGTTAATTAATAATTAATAATTAATTCATAATTGGTAGCTAATAAAGCTTGAATGCTCTAATATTTATATTTGTATTCAATCCTTGACAGCTTAGAAATAAGGTACAATTCAACTATAATCTTAGCAGCTGGATACATGAAGAATGCAACCACGGCAGTATCCGTTTTCTCACTTTGGTAAGATTTGTTACAAAATTTGGAGTATGCTTGTTTGGCTTTGTACACTACAAAATCAACTGTTAAAATAAGATGCTTTAATGTTAATTTCCATTGTTTCAGCCACAATATCGATCCTTTCATGAGAATTCATGCTTATCGTTGGCTTTCTTGGCGCTGTATGGTACACTTAACCTTGCATTGCTAGATGTTGAGGATGATTCGCTCTCCTTGAGCAGCATTGAGTGGAGTATATCACTGGAGGATTACTTGCAAGGCAGGTGGAGCCGCTAATCAAGCTTAGACTAACCAACACCATTACTGGCAGGTGAAATGAAAGCAGAACATTATTCACTCCCTGCAATTCTTTAATTTGTATATATATCCTTTTTTATTACACAACAAAAAGACAAATAAAAAAAAAAGAGAAGAAGAAGCTTGCTTGGGCCTTCTCCTCAATTTCTTTCTCACCCCTAAGCTTGATATAATCTTGTTTACTATTAATGAATAATATTTACTTTTCATGAATAGTTTTTACTATGCAAAGCTCATTCATAACGAGTCTCAAGCTTGGTTATACTATTTATGATCGTTCAGATTGAGCTTCACCCCTCCTCTCTTTCTCCTCCCTCTCTCTCTCATCCTTTAGCTCGATATAGTCTCGTTTACTATTCATGAATAATGCTTACTATGCAAAACTCATTTAAAATGAGTCTCAGGCTCGGTCATGCTATTTATGATCATTAAGACTGAGCTCA
>Ga0307515_10017376_pt1 | contig 13106 bp, 16 predicted proteins | sample 17_EM_MG_FD_194513 | JGI IMG/M metagenome (GOLD analysis project Ga0307515, IMG submission 194513) | Populus trichocarpa ectomycorrhiza microbial communities from riparian zone in the Pacific Northwest, United States - 17_EM | ecosystem: Host-associated > Plants > Roots > Unclassified | place...
ACGAATGCAATCTGAATTGCACACACCTCATCACCATGGTGCCTGGAAGCCGCCTCACGCCTCACGTCGGCAGCACAGAAACCCGCGGACACCCACGGAAGGCTTTGCCATAAGGGGAGCGTGGGTAAAAATAATTTGAAGTGCTCACGAAAATAATGTGTCCACTGGCCGTTCGGTCATGCCCCGACGGTGTTTGCCGAGCCAAGAGTTGATGAGAAGGGCAGGTTCGGCTTGGACTACTTAGCTGTCAATTTCCGAGCATTCCGAGCCCCCCATCCGCGGGACCCGAAATATCCCCTCGAAACCACCTCTAAATAGGGTAGAAATCGACGGGATAGACCCCCTACCTCCGGTTCGGTTCAGACCAGGGCATCCGTGCGACGCGCGAGACTTACATTTGCGCGGTGCAAATTCTTTTTTGTGCATTTCGAACGGCATAGGCTGCCACTTTCTATTGGTTAGACTTGACTGGACTCGGATTTCAGTCCCATGTTACGTGTAGAGAACTTGACAATCTCGACGCGACGCGCCTTGTCCGACCCGCGTCATGTGATAATCACCCCCATGGCCTCCCAAGAAAATACAAAACAGTGCTTACGCCAAATACACAAACACATCCTTAACATCTTCGTCCCTCTTCAAATACTCGTTCTCTACCAAATAATCCACCCGCTCTTTGATTGACTTGATTTCCGGGACAAACCGTTTCTTCACCGCCACAATGACCTCTGTCTTGATCTGTTCAAAGGCCAATTTCTTCCTCGCCTTCATTACCCGAACGATGGCAGCATCGAGTTCTTGTTTCCGGTCGGCCTCGATCCAAGCTTCTGTACGTTTGCTTTCTTCAGGCTGATCATCCCCCCGCGCCGATTCGTCAGTTAAAGGGAGGCTTCGGTTAGAGCGATTCCGCGCACCGTTTCTTTCACCTGGATGGAATCTATCCGCACTTGATATCTCGAATTCGTATAATCATCATTGAAATAAAAGGTGTCCGATTCGTTGATGTCGGCGCCGACAGGTTTTTTCTTCAAAACCTTCTGTTTACCACACGCAAGGCTCTGGAGGGTTCTCTTCAGATTCACGTCGACTGGAAATTAATCAGAACGCGTCGGAAACCGGTTAGTGATCGTTACCTCAACAACGAGGGTGACTGAATGAGACTTACTCATCCCAGTCGCAGTTTTAATCTCATTGTACCCGATTCCTCCTGTGTTCTCGTTGAACTGGAGAAGGACGATCGCCTGGTACAGACTGACAAGTAGCTCCTTCTTCCCCCCTTTGAAATTACCAATCACGGAGGCGTTTCCAAGGGCATGATCCCAGCTCAACACTCTGTTGCCATGCTTCTTCTTGTAGAACTCAATGAAGCTGCTGAGCTGCGCCGACATCTGGAGCGCAACGATCAGCCTCGCAGGATCGCAAATGCAAGGTACGAGACCAATTGCTTACGTATGGCGGCAAATCTGCATCTTTGTCCCTCGGAGCAAACGGCCACGATGACGCCTGGAGCACCATGAATGTAGCCTTCGGGCCGTCATCGTTAACTGCTTTACGCTTGCCCTTGTCACCAGGGAATGGAGAGCGTTTTTCCACACTTTCCCGATACGCGGTCACCAAGTCACGGGAAAGCGCCATATCCTTGAACATCACTTCTCCCTTCGAAAACTCGGGATCATAATCTGCAAGATGGAGTTATCAGCACTCCCAACGGCCGAGTTCGTGAGGCCCGTACCGTCGGTCAACTTCTTTAAAACCGCGATCTCGAATGCATCGTTCGCGCTGCGTGACAACAACAACCTCTTTGCCAACGCACGCATGTAATAGGTCCTGAAGACGTCCTTGTCTTCCGTGAACCTATACAACTGCAGGACGTCCTCGAGGAGGGTCATAAACTCCGTGTCGGTGGCACTTTTTTGCCCCTTCCTCATCGCCCGATCGAGGTACTTCGCGATCATTTCTGCTGGTTTGTTCCTGCGTTTGGAGAAACCGGCTTGGAACCCATCGCGGATAGCGTAGTCATATTCGACGTTCGGAGTTGCTTTGTACTGCTGAGGGGCGTTGTTCGAAGTAGAAGCACCGTTGGTAGACGATGGGGTGTAGTCCACGAAAGCCGCGTTCGCAGCTTTCTCGACGAATGCTTTGAAAGTTAACAGTCGCTCTACCATGTCTCCATCCCGTGGAAGGTCGGTGACGATGAGAATCACGGTGCTCTAGGGCACACATTCAGTAACCGAGAATCAGAAGGCTTGCAACTGCATGACGTACGTGGACATAATGCTTGAACGACCGGAGTATCTCGTCCGCACACTTGACCCGAGTGAGCGTGGTATACACATCACCCAATTTCTCCAGGTCCTCATCATCCATGAATTTCGGTAAGGCTAGAAGAGCCGATGTGAGGAGAATGTATGCGGTACTCTGACAAAACCCACCATCTCTCGCGACCCAAGAATGACTCTGTTCGAACAAAGCCAGTTCACAAGTGCCCCTCACTTTTTCCCAACTATCTTCGACAAACATCTCCTTCGCTCTGTCCACCTCTTGCTTTACCCTCTCGAGGCAACGTTTCATGAACTCTGCAGGGTCAGATTTCAACGCCTTCATGAGCCTTGCACTCTCGTCCGTGTAATAGGCTGAGGTCATCTTGAGGAATGGGCTTTCGAGCGCTGGGAAATACATGGAATGAGTTCGAAGGTGGGAGATGAGCAACTTGATCTCCGGGCGAAGTTCGTGGGCAAACCCGCTGGGGTGGACAAGTCCATCAGCGCGGTCTACCATGAAATCGGGAGAAGCTATACCCATTTTCTCGCTCCCACTGAACCCACTCTTCAATACCCGCGCTGAGGCGGATAGACATTCTGGGTGTGCGGAAGATTCGACCCGCGAATATGTCGTACGCGAGGTGTCTGGTCGCGTCATTAGGGTCCGCCTCTACGAGGGGAGCGAGCAGCGGCTTACTTGAGGTCCTTACGATCTTTCCCCCTACCTTTGTGATCTAGATAAGCAAGAAGCTTTCGAAACATTTCCTACGCGGAGATACAACCATCGAATATTTGAGTCTCGAAACGAGGGATTATCTGGTCCACGCTCACCACTCGTCCCTCAAACCACAAACAGGTCTCATTGAACGGTTTGATCCACTGCACGCCCTTTTCCTTCTTATCGCTCAAGTCCTGGGCCAACTCCCCAACACACCTCTCCAACTGCATCTTCACTTGGTCGTACAGATCGCCCGGATCCTTCGTAGCGGACACAATCGTGCGACATGCCGTGAAGATATTTTCAAACGAGGAATTAGGAGGCGGGGTAAGTGCCGGCACAAGAGACCGGGGTTTTGTGAGGTAATACCGGAGGAACCTGGTGACGAGACTATAGCATTCTGAAGTGTATTGACCAACTAGAGGCGCGGGTTTATCTAGAATGGCGCGAGCGTTGGGATGGGCTGCGAGATAATGGGTTGGCGGGAACGTACACGGAGCACCTTCGACTCTCAATACAGCGGAGACGACAGTGACTTCGTCCGTTACGTCCCTCATAACTACATCGCTATCTCCTCGCGTCGTGCCATCCATGGTCCTACCCGCCAACAGGGCCCCAACTCGTGATCTCGACGCGCTCGCTGAATCCGCATCCCTCGTCAGTCTTGGGGTCTTTCGCGGATGGGTCGAGGACGGGAGCTTCTCGGGGCCCTTGTTCTTGAGGGCACCCACGATCTTCGGATGAGCCGAGAATGCATCTGAGGTTTCTGGCAAGTCGAGGAGGCAATCATAGTAGAGTGCGGACATCCTTGGGTCGGATGATCGATCGAATCAGGGACGTGTGGGTCGGTCCGTCGTTGGTCACGGTCACCAAGATCAACCCACCAGAATAAAAAAACCAAGTAAAATATACAATGCGTTTTGTTTGTGGCCGGGTATGTACACACAATAATAAAATACGCTTCACCTTACAGTCCATGCGAAAAAAATAAACTTAGTTACAGAAGATGGACCCGATCCACACGCCTTGATACGGGCCAAGGTGGTCAACGATGTTGCTGACAATGACATTAGGGACTTCCCTGATGGTGCAACCAGACTCGGTGTTTTCGTTTCCGCTGCACGAGTTCCAGCGATTCGCCTCGACGATATGGATTTCACCGGCAACATGGCTGAAGCCAAGTCCTCGACCAGGGACGATGGGAATGGGGTCGGAGTCGTGGTTGATACGCCTGAAGTTGTTCACCTGGGTGTCCGAATTCAGTCAGGCGTCCAGGAAAAGTGGGGTTCGAGAGAGGTATACCTTCAAGTTGAAGTATTCAGCGAAGGCGGGTACACCAACTCTCGGAGTTCCATAGGTGACACCCCTCACAGTAACATTGGACGGAAGGTTCAACCGAAGGAAGAGGGAGTCAAGCTCAGCAAGGGCTCCCCCGAGTGAGTGTCCGACCTAGGCAAGGCGACGGGTGAGTGTTGTCTGCCCAAAGGTCACCGGGGGGACTTACAGTGATCACGGAAGTGGCATTCATGGAACTGATCAAATTTCTAACCTCAGTAAGGATGGTTCTCGCGGTCGCCTTGTGCGCGTCTCTGAACCCTTGGTGTACCTGCGCGTTGCTCGGGGCTCCAGGGAACAGTGAGGTATCAAGCGAAGCCTTGTTGATGTTCAGGTCTGTGAGGACGGACAGCCTGGGTAACCAACAGCAATCAGTTCCGGATTTCCGGTTGGCAGTTGGAGTATCACAAGAAGACCTACAACTCGGTCGGATTGGTTCCCTGGTGTGAAACGACTACGGCCTTCTGTGCTGACCAGTATCCGACGAAAACTAAAGAGTGAACCATTAGTCAGATACAAAACCGTGAGTACGGGACGCAAAGCAACGCACAGTAGGGAACATCAGCACCGTTGCCTCCAGTCAATGTCGGCTGGAAGCCAGAATTAGCGTTACAGGCACCTGAGACCAACATTCAGTTTTCGTCAATCAAAATCCAATCCGGGGTCTGAAAACGACCGAAGCTCTCACCCCCGCAAGTCCAGGTTTTGACCTTTGCTGGGTCACAGTACGCAGCCCTCGCAAACTGCGTGAAGGGAGTGTAGCTCGAGATGTCTGCACTTGAGAGGGCGGCCACGGCTCTGGGAACAAGATCTCTCTCAACCTCGACGTTCTCGGAAGGGGCGGCCTCAGGCTCAGGCTCAGGGATGGGAGAAGCCCAGACCGACGAGGAAACCAAAGTTGCCAGGAGCAGGAACTTTGAAGCTTTTGCGAAAGACAGAGAGAACATTTCCTGGGAGCTAAACGGGGACTCGAAGCCAGAGAACAAAGAACCGAAGCCCTGGGGTCAACGAGCGACTTGAGCGGGTTTTTAAACCTCCCCCCAGGGAAGAACCAGAACATCCCGAAAACCAACTAACATCACATGGAAGCTGTTGGGCCAGCAACCGCGTGGACCCGCCGGTGAACGTGTGCGAATGAAGTTTCGGCCACCCTGTAATTCTTTTGTGCCGCTCTGAATAGTATATGGAACTGGAACGGAGGAAGGGAAGAAAGCTAAATAACAGCGGGGGGCTCGGGTTGAATAGGAGATTGTAAGCGCAAGCCAGGGGGGGGGAAGGGACGTGGGATGATATTACTTTGGAACCACGCGGTGCAGCAGTCTCCCCCAGGTCAATTGCCCGACGGACAAAAAAGTCCCCGGAGATGACGAAACAGGCCGGGCAACAGGCGGCGCGCCGAGTATTGACTGGCCGGTGAATATTTGAATCTTTATCTCCGCCTATTAACGTGAGACCAACGTATTGAAAGAACATTCAACAGGATTTCTCGCGGTACCTTGTCCGAATATTCCCTTCACGATAAACAGAAGGTTCCGATTGAGAAGGCATCCTCGTGAACAGATTGCGGAGATGTTACAATCTCTCGATCTGACCTTCTGTGCGCTTCAAGATATCTTTGGGAGATGCTTTGAATAGTGGTCGGGTTCAGTGGGAAATTGCATCGTGCTCGACGTCACCGAGTCCCACGACCAGTGGCGACGTGGCATGGATGCGAGAGGGCGCCACGGGGGGAGTTGACATCCCCGTATGCACCATTCCCAAAGGTTTGAGCCAACGAGACATACAGGACATGAATCAGGTGCGTCATCCACTTGGATCGTTTTATCACATGCAACGGCGGACGTCCACCATCCAAGAATTTCATGCACGGACACCCAACTTGAAACGAGTTTTATGGGGGAAAGGGACACGAGAATGTGAGTGCAGCACGACCAATGGCTAGCAATAACACGGGATTTTAGATTCCGGCGCCCCCGGTGACCTCCAGGGTGTGACCGGAAACAAATGAGGCAAGAGACGATGCAAGACTGACGATCCTCTGGTCAGAAAACAAAATCGGTCATCCATGACAGGCAGGCGACGTACAACAGCATTCCGTTTGCGGCTTCGTCCGGTGAGGCGCCCCGAGCGAGCGGGATCAGGGGGTAAGACTTGGGACCGGGTTGGTTGGCACCGGAACCGGTTCCTGGGATACCCAGGGCAACCTTCTTACCGTCAATATCAATGGTAGCACCCTCTTCCTTCGCCTGGGTCAACCTATTTGAGGAGTCAGCCACGTCACCCGATAGTGTCCTCGGAAGCAGACCTAGTGTGAACAAGACCGAAGGCGATGGTGTTGGCACGAACACCGAAAGGACCCCATTCCTTGGCGATGGTTTTGGTAAGACCAACAACCGCAGACTTGGCAGCAGCATAGTTGGCCTGACCAACGTTTCCGTGAAGACCGGAAGTTGAAGAAATGTTGATGATGGAACGGTTCTCCGTGTTGCCCTGACCGGATAAGCACCACAACGGACACATGGAAATGAGTGAGAGACACGTACCTTGATACGCATGTATGGAGCAGCGGCGCGGATGAGTCTGAATGGAGCGCGGACATGAATCTTCTGGATAATATCCCAAGCATCATCCGGAAGAGTGTGGAGCATTTTGTCGTACGTGAAGCCAGCTGCATACAACAATCAACACCCGTTGACTACGAACCAACGCTTGGGGACTACAGTTACGAACCGTTGTTGACAATGTGGTTGAGCTTTCCGTACTTGGAGATCGTAGCCTCGAGGATCCGTTTCGGGAAGTCATCGGCACCGACATCCCCACCGACGGCGATGGCGTACCCTCCAAATCCTTTGATTTCCTCGACGACAAGTTGGGCTTTCTTTTCATCGAGGCTGTAGAGAGCAACGTGTCAATAGGACTTCGCAGCAGACAGGACGGAGTAGACGTACTCGCTGACCACAACCTTTGCACCCTCCTTGGCAAAGATGATAGCGGCGCTCCTTCCAATTCCCTACCAAAACGATTGTGTCGGTTGACGCAGAAGAAACGTTCAGAAGAAGGGTCGACGAACCTGGGCAGCACCTAGCACACATCACCATCAGCCACCAAACGCCAGCCACCGAGACCCCTGAGAGCTCACCAGTGATGATAGCAACCTCTCCAACGAGCAATCCCCGCGAGTAAATGTTGGACAGATGTCCAGAGATTTGTCCAAGTCGTTGAGCCATGGTCGTCGTCGAGGTCGGAGCCGGTTCGGTCTTCCCTGCACTTACGATTGACGCTTAGCCACTTAGCGGTTGGAAATCGCATGAAACCCGAGAGGCGAGTTCGAACTGAGCGACGCGAAGTCAAAGAAATCAGGAATAATTACATGCATTCGGTGTACGAGTCGCGACAGGATAAGTTACACAAACATGGTGATCATGGAAGACTGGAGCATGAACTTGTGACAGAACAAACAAAGGGAAAAATACCTGCACCGCACCTGGCGCAGTGGACATGTCATTGAGTCATAATCTCGTCGTCTAAGCCATCGTCCTTGGACATATCTCCTGGATGGTCATCTGTCGTTACTGGCGGGACCTCGTTTATCACTCCTCCTAGTTTGGGGAGCTCCTTCAAAGGTGACCCAGAAATAATCGCTGCATTGTCTGTCCCCTCTACGAACACATCCTTGAGAGGCGCTCCGTGCTTCTGCCTCGAATTCACCATTTCCATCACCTCGTCGGCACTCAACGGGGATTCGATATTACTCAACACAATTTCCTTCAGCCTTGGACACATCACCACGATCTTCCCCTTTGGAGGTGCGTTTCCTTCCGGACTCGCATCCGACCTTACGGTCTCCACCGAAGGCCAGGTCGGCATGACACCTGGTACTAACGCACTGATGATCACCGAAGCGCGAGAGTTGATGATGGTAAGCGCCTCGAGCGATGGCATGACGAAGAAGAAAGCCTTCCACTCTATGAGGTCCTGACCAGGTGGGGAGAAGGGGTCGGGGTCGAAAGCCTTGATCGTGACCGTCTTTATGCTTGTCAGATCCAGTGGCTGCAATAGTGCGTTAAGAATAGCGATGGGGGAGGCAATGGACCGATAAGTGGGATTATATGGGCGATATATACGGAAGGGTAGGACGGTTTCCGTTGCAGACAACGCTGTGACTTGGATTATGGACTTCACCCTCGAGGCCGGTTGGGTATTCCATTCGCTGATTTGAAGTTCTCGGAGGTTGTTCATTTGTGGGAATGGGCTGGTGTCAGGCGGGAAAACTGCCGCGCCTTTGTGCGACCTTGTGAGCATGTCGATCGCCAGGGAAACGCTGGCTGAGAGTGAAAAGTAGAACATATTTGCGGGTGAGGGTGATTCGAGTCGCAGGTGGATATCGCCGTCGAGTGGTATAAGAGTGGGCTGTGAGATCTGCGGCGATATGCCAACGCAGCGGAGGGTGAGTTGCCCGAGGTTGGGGCATCGACTAACTGCCAAGGCCAGCTGATGTTGTTGATCTTTGTTCATTGGGGCGTGGAGAAAGACGAATATAAGGGTCCTTCCAACAGCTTCAGGCCAAAGCATCCAAGAATGCAGGCGCTCCAACTTTGGGTGATCCAGAGAAAACAAAGGGGGAAATACGATTGGACCATGCTGGCCGGTTGAACCGAATCGTCCGAGCCGTAGCGTCTTCAACTGCGGCGCTGGCGTCGAAAATGCAGCGGATATCTGGTCCAGACTCTCTTTGTGGATCGTCCGTATGCGAACATACCGAAAACGGTGCACGTGTTTGGCCAACGTGTCCAGGCGGAGGATCTTGTGGACCGGAAGGGCCTGGGCCCTCGTCGAGACAGTGACGTCGAGTGGCGCTTGCTTGGAACGTTGGAGGACGAGCTTGAGCCCCCCCAGCAACTCCTCCTCGTTGGGCATGTCGAGGTCGAGTTCGATGGTCGACCACAAACGAGGAACAGAGATCGCGACGTCTCGCCAAACACGGCAAACAGACATTACACGCATCCAGGTGTTGTCGCTCAGGGAGTCGCGGACCTCGAAGAAAATTTCTGCAAGGACCTCGTTGGGTAATCGGAAGATGGACCTGTACTGGTTCTGGGAGGTGTGGACGAAGGAGGTGATCTGAGTTAGATCGGTTTGTAGGGCAAGGACAAGGGCGGCGGCTATCTCTGCCTACAAAACACCCTCAGTGACTGACACAGAATACCAAAGGCGACACCGAACTTGTTCTGGGCCAGACGTGAAGGACAACTGTCGCAGGGACTGAGTCGCGAGCATCATCCTCGACAACATTTCGTTCCGTGATTGCTGGTTAGTGTACATAATCTGTGGCAATGATAGATCAGAACAACGTAAAAGTTCGATGAGAACGCCAGGAGACCTACGAATAGCCCGACAAGGACGAGTGGCTTGCAGCATGAAAGATCGGTCCAAGAAAGGTGCGGGGAAGGAGACAATGATCGCCCGGAAGACTCCGAATCTCTGATGGCCCTCCTCTATTGAGTACCCTGGCGGAGCACTCGCTCGTGAGACCACTCCAAATGGCCGAGTTTTCAAAATTTCAAGTCTGGCGTTGAGTTTGCGGGTCCAGCGGTTGATTGAACCAAATTCCAATAGCCGGAACACAGGTTGCTCTCACCATCCCACCCGCCCGAGGGTTCTTGGGCCGACACCCATCTCCGGCTGCTCTCTGTGATATGCTCCGCAAAGCTGTCACTCAAGTGCCCTCCAGATTTCACCTAAATGAAACCTCGCGAATCCACCAACCCTCCCATCAGACCAAATAAAATTCGACCTCCGATTACAACCAAGTACTATGATTACAAGAAAACACCTGCACGGAAATGCTACAATTGAGATGATGATGCATACACGAGTTCCCTGACTGCTGATAGGATTCAACGCATGGCTCGTCATGTAAGGCTCGGGGTATTTAACTCACGCACGAATTACAGGCGTATGAGGTATCGAACTTGTGCCAATATTAATCGTTGATACTCGAACGAGTAAGTGTGAGAAAAGCCGCCAATGAGTATGGACGCCAATTCCACAGTCCGGAAGATCCCGAATCCTGATTAATCCCTTCTGCGTCCTCCGTCATTGTACGGAATATCGCCCAGTAATGCTGTCGTTCGCCAGCCGCTACCGACCGGCGCTGAGTTCTCAATATCATACGGCTCACCGACAGGGGTGTCGCGTCGGGTGCAGATCGATGGCCACTGTTGCCAATGGGCTTCCGGCACGCCCTGGCCCAACGGCGGATCTGGACTCGCATCTCCTCGCAACCCTCCGCTGGTCAGTCAAGAAGGGGGCGACCCTAGGCAGCCTGTCACGTGGGTTTAACGCCAATGCGAACCGCGTCCTGGACATGTCTCTGCCCTATGAATCCACACCACCGTTATCTAGGCGGCTGACGTTTGATAAGACGGGCTCGAGCAGAAACCACCAGGGAATTGTCATGGTTGCTCATTGCATCAGTCTCAAAGACGATTTCAGTCCTCAGAAATCGAAAGTCAATCTGTCATCTGGGTTCGTGGTTGGGGATGGGCTAATCGTGACATGCGCTCACACGTTCGAAGAGGTGAGTTCCTCCGTGATCTAACCTGGCGGAAACTGGAATTGTTCTTCTAGGTCCGGAGGTCATCGTCGTTTGAACGTACAGACGAAACACTGTCGGGATCTTTCGTCGTTTCCTGCAGGGCGGGCTCACAGCGCGGGTACGACATTTATCCCGTACAGAGCATCCCATCGTGTATACCCCGTTCCGATGTACTACTACTCGAAGTCTTCCAACCTGACACCAACCTGGAGCTCTCCGGGCTTAGGTCTCTGCCGGTGTCACCATATCCAGTGCACAAGGATACCAGGGTTCGGGCCCATTTCGTGGCAGACAGCCAAGGACCTCCCCCCTCCCTGGGACAGCACAGTTGGGCCCCGTGGCTGGGAAGTGCTGGAGTTTACCGAACCTGGGCGGAATGTATGGTAAGAGGATACAGGGATTTCACCGGAAGGGAGACGCACGTGGGTGTACTCATTTACATTCCCTGAGTCTTGCTCATGTAAGACCCCTCAGCCTGGGACTTATGACCCACTGAATCATATGATGTTTACGCCGCTTCCAACGTCAGGCTCCTCCGGCGGTCCGATCGTGGATGAGGATACAGGCGCTGTGGTTGGGATGGTTTTAGGATCACAGATGGATGGGAGCAGAGTGGATGGTATGCGCGGGTGGGGTGTACCCGCGGAAGTCATCTTCGAGGTATGTCGCGTCCATTTCAACCCTATATTCAACAAGTGTCAGCGTTCCCTCCAGATGTTTAGCCTTCCCGGTTTAGAGGGGAAGAAGTGATCGTATTTCTTGGGAATAATGGGAGTAATTGATTTCATGATCTTTTCATATGACCGCGGCAACCCCACATTCGCTCCGTGACAGCTGCCTAAGTTTTGACATGGTACCTGTTGGATGCTTACCGTACCAACGCCCAATCGAATGAGATGACCACTTCTTATGGTTAGGAGACAACGGCCTCCCCTGGCAGCGTTGTCACGAAATTCGTACCAGCTAGGTGAGTGAAACAGTCTAAGCAAACCGATTTGATCAAATTCAGCACAGGTAAAAGTGGGCGAGAGGCGAGTAGCGGCGTTCGCTTCTGTAGTGTACACCCCACTACGGGCCAGGTCAACCCATTCCACGCGTAGCCCTTCGGATCGAGTGCAGACGGACGCGCGTTCCCATACCCAAGACCCAATGTTTCACCTCAGATGGGTGCATTGGTATGCCTCTGGTCTCTCCGCACCCACGCGGTTCTGCGCAAAATCGCTTTAGAAGGGCGTCTCTGCATACGAAGGGCTGCGGCGGACGCACACGGGAAGTCGGAACCGCCTCCCAATCGAACCGGCAGTTGCAGAAACACCCCGGTCTCAGGTCTCTCTGTTTCCCCGCGACGCACAGTGAGCGCCCACTAACCGTGGTTCGATCAGCTTGGATCGCCGAGTATTGAGTATCAGTCACCACGGCGCCTTACTCAGCATGTTTCTTACTCAGCATGTTTTCTCTGTAAGATTGACACCGCCATTCAATCAAACGTGTACTTGAGCTTGACCACCAGAGTGAAAAAGTTAGTCCGACATCCGTAGAATTTCGCGGCAAACAAGTAGCAAATCCCAGAAATGCCCAACAAGATCGTGTTCTACGACCTCTCCATCGGCAGCGATCACAATCCGAGGAAGATCTGGTCTCCAAACACCTGGTACGCATCCTCGAAAATGCGGGTCACGGTGTTGAGACGGTGCTCATCTTCTTATAGGAAAACCAGATACGCTTTGAACATCAAGAAGCTCGAGTTCGCTACCGTTTGGCTCGAATTCCACGAGATCGAGCCGATGATCACCCAGCTGGGTGGTAAGCCCACAACCACCAAACCAGACGGGTACTTTTATCGTATACTACTTGCTGGTGACCCACTTCTCACGCACGGTCCTCCGGTTAGAACTCCGTGGTACACCCTCCCTGTGATATATGATCCTGCCACCAAGCAGATCATCTCCAACTCGAGGGACATCGCAGAGTACCTCGACAAACAATACCCCACCACTCAGAAGCTAGTCTTCGATCCCACATTTGAGACCGAATGGGAAGGAGTCATTTCGACGAACGTGATTAATAAGGTTCCTCCGTCCACGTTCATGGTTCTCCACAACCGCGTCTCCGTAGCGGCTGCTCAACACATCCGCAGGGTCAGAGAAACCCAGTTTGGTAAGACGCTTGAGGATGTTAGCACGGAGGAGGCCGT